>Ga0307408_100001497_pt1 | contig 17331 bp, 11 predicted proteins | sample 322Cmetagenome_FD_202116 | JGI IMG/M metagenome (GOLD analysis project Ga0307408, IMG submission 202116) | Maize rhizosphere microbial communities from greenhouse at UC Davis, California, United States - 322HYB-C-3 | ecosystem: Host-associated > Plants > Roots > Rhizosphere > Soil | place...
CGTGTTGCCCGGCAGGTAGGTTCTGAAGGGCAGCTGGGTGAGCAAGCAAAAATTAAAGGCGTTGCCGGTGTGTGGGAAGAACTGACCGACTCTGTAAATCAGATGGCAGGTAACTTAACAGCCCAGGTACGTAACATTGCGACGGTTACTACGGCGGTGGCAAAAGGTGACCTTTCCCGGAAGATTACGGTAGAAGCGAAAGGAGAGATCCTGGAGTTGAAGAACACGATCAATACGATGGTGGATCAGCTGAACTCCTTTTCCTCTGAGGTAACGCGTGTGGCACTGGAGGTAGGTACTGAAGGTAAACTGGGAGGACAGGCGAAAGTGCCCGGAGTTGCAGGTACCTGGAAAGATTTAACAGATTCGGTAAACCGGATGGCTGGTAACTTAACCTCACAGGTACGTAACATTGCCGGTGTAACAACAGCGGTAGCCAATGGTGACCTTTCCAAAAAAATCACAGTAGACGTTAAGGGGGAGATGTTGGAGTTGAAGAAAACCATCAATACGATGGTGGATCAGCTGAACTCATTTGCCTCAGAGGTAACACGTGTGGCTCTCGAGGTAGGTACTGAGGGTAAACTGGGAGGGCAGGCGAAGGTGAAAGGTGTCGGTGGGGTTTGGAAAGACCTGACTGACTCGGTAAACCAGATGGGTAGCAACCTGACCGACCAGGTACGTAACATTGCCGACGTAACAACAGCGGTTGCGAAGGGTGATTTGTCCCGTAAAATTACAGCCGATGCAAAAGGTGAGCTTCTTCAGTTAAAGAACACGATCAATACGATGGTGGATCAGCTGAACTCCTTCTCTTCCGAGGTAACTCGTGTGGCAAGGGAGGTAGGTTCTGAGGGTCAGCTAGGAGGACAAGCAAACGTACCGGGAGTAGGCGGTACCTGGAAAGATTTAACGGACTCGGTGAATGAGATGGCGGGTAATCTTACTGGCCAAGTGCGGAACATTGCCGAGGTAACCACGGCGGTGGCGAAAGGTGACTTATCAAAGAAGATCACTGTGGACGTTAAAGGAGAGATGCTCGAGCTGAAAGTCACGATAAATACGATGGTGGATCAGCTAAACTCTTTTGGTTCTGAGGTAACTCGTGTGGCCCGTGAGGTAGGTTCTGAAGGGCAGCTGGGAGGCCAGGCGAATGTGCCTGGTGTAGGTGGTACCTGGAAAGATTTAACAGACTCCGTAAATAAAATGGCGGATAACTTAACATCTCAGGTGCGTAACATTGCTGAGGTAACAACAGCGGTAGCGAAGGGTGACCTTTCCCGAAAGATCACAGTAAATGCAAAGGGCGAGCTTTTAGAGCTAAAAAACACAATTAACACAATGGTGGATCAGCTGCGGGGATTTGCTTCTGAGGTAACGAGGGTTGCCCGTGAGGTAGGTTCTGAAGGGCAGCTAGGTGGCCAGGCGAATGTACCGGGCGTGGATGGTACCTGGAAAGATTTAACGGATAGTGTAAATAAAATGGCCGGTAACTTAACGGCCCAGTTAAGAAATATAGCGGATGTATCCATCGCGGTAGCGAATGGTGACTTATCCAAAAAGATCACGGTGGACGTACGGGGTGAGATCTTACAGCTAAAAGAAACCATTAATACGATGGTGGATCAGCTGAGAGGTTTTGCTTCTGAGGTAACCCGTGTGGCAAGGGAGGTAGGCACCGATGGCAACTTAGGAGGACAGGCCTTCGTACCGGGGGTAGCAGGAACTTGGAAAGATTTAACGGACTCAGTGAACCAGATGTCGTCCAATTTAACATCGCAGGTGCGTAACATTGCCGAGGTAACCAAGGCGGTAGCATCCGGTGACTTAAGTAAAACGGTAATCATCGACGTTAAGGGAGAGATGATGGATTTGAAGAACACCATCAATACGATGGTGGATCAGCTGAACTCCTTCGCGTCAGAGGTGACACGTGTTGCTCGTGAGGTAGGTACGGAAGGTAAACTGGGTGGCCAGGCACACGTAAAAGGTGTGGGTGGAACCTGGAAAGATTTAACTGACTCGGTAAACCAGATGGCATCCAACTTAACGGTACAGATCCGGGGTATTGCGAAAGTGGCAACATCGGTAGCGAAAGGAAACTTGAAACAGCGTTTATCCATCAATGCGATGGGTGAGGTGGCGCAGTTAACAGATGCTATTAATGAGATGATTGACACATTGGCGGTATTCGCCGATCAGGTAACAACGGTGGCGCGTGAGGTGGGTGTACAGGGACGTTTGGGAGGCCAGGCGAGTGTTCCTGGAGCGTCAGGAACCTGGAAGGATTTAACGGAGAACGTAAACCAGCTAGCGCAGAACTTAACAGTACAGGTACGTTCAATTTCTGAAGTGGCATCAGCGGTAACCAAGGGTGACTTAACCCGAACTATCCGTGTGGATGCTAAGGGTGAGCTTGAAGCGCTAAAAGATACAATCAACCAGATGATTGCGAACCTTAAAGGGACGACCTTAAGGAACCATGAGCAGGACTGGTTAAAATCCAACCTCGCTAAGTTTACTCAAATGCTTCAGGGGCAGCGAGATAGAAATGCTGTGGCAAATAAGGTTCTTTCTGAGCTTGCAGAGCTGGTAAATGCCCGCTATGGTGCGTTCTATATTTTAGAGCAGCCGGATGATGCATCAGTGGAGCCGAAGCTGAAGCTATTTGCTGGTTACGCGACCAATAACAGTCGGCCTATAAATTCAGAGTTTTCTTTAAATGAAGGCTTAGTGGGGCAGTGTGCTTTGGATAAGGACCGAATTTTACTCACGAATGTCCCTGCAAATTATCTTCAAATTAATTCGGGCATTGGAACATCAACTCCATCAGCGCTGGTTATCCTACCGGTATTGTTTGAAAATAATATTAAAGCAGTTATCGAGCTTGCTTCGTTTGATAACTTTAGCCCTACGCACTTAGATTTCCTCGACCAGTTAACGGAGTCAATTGGTATCGTATTAAATAACATTGAAACGAATACTCGTACAGAGGGGCTGCTTTCGCAATCTCAATCACTTGCGGGTGAGCTAAAAGCGCAGCAAGAAGAGTTAAGAAGGGCGAATGATGAGCTTCATGACAAAGCCCAGCTACTTGAAAAGCAAAAAGAAGAAGTAGAACAAATTAACAAAGAAGTAGAAGAAGCACGGCGCTCTCTGGAAGAGAAAGCAGAGCAGCTTACGCTTACCTCCAAATATAAATCAGAATTCCTGGCAAACATGTCGCATGAGTTGCGTACTCCTTTGAATAGTTTGCTCATCTTGGCTCAACAATTATTTGAGAACCACGATGGAAACCTGAGCGATAAACAGATCAGGTATGCTAAAACCATTCACTCTTGCGGATATGACCTTATCCAGTTAATTAACGATATTCTCGACCTTTCAAAAATCGAATCAGGGGTTATCTCTGCGGATATTATGCCGGTTAGCTTCAGGGAAATCGCTTCCTTCGTGGAAACCACATTCAAGCCAATCTCAGAAACTAAAAACCTTAATTTCGAGATCAATATCGAAGAGGACCTGCCAGAAATCATGGAGACGGATATTCAGCGCCTGAATCAGATTCTAAAGAACTTATTATCCAATGCCTTTAAATTTACAGATAAAGGCAGTGTAAAACTCAGCATCCAACGCCCTCATCCGCCTATGCGTAATCCGCTTAACGGCGTAGATCATGTAATTGCCTTCTCAATCGAAGATACAGGTATCGGAATTTCTAAAAAAACACAAGGCATTATTTTCGAAGCCTTTCAGCAGGCAGAAGGTTCTACTAGCCGTAAATACGGGGGTACTGGCTTAGGCTTATCCATTAGTAAGGGATTTGCAGAGCTCTTAGGTGGGACTATTACAGTGAATAGCGAGCTGGGTAGAGGAAGTTTGTTTACCCTATTCCTGCCATTGAAATATAAAGAAGGCACAAAACTAATGGGAGAATATAGTGCCACAAGTTATCCTGTACCAAGTAACAAACCCGCGCCCGAGATTACAGAAACGGCCATTGAAGATGATAAACACAATATTCATCAGGGAGATAAGGTAATACTGGTGATTGAAGATGATGCACGCTTTACGAAAATTATGATTGACAAGGCTCATGATTTTGGGTTAAAGGCGGTTGTTGCGGTGAATTACCTGGAAATTTTTGATGTTGTACAAAACTATAATCCTATTGCAATAACTCTGGATGTAAACCTGCCGGAGTCAAACGGCTGGAAAATCTTAAAGTTGTTAAAGAATGACTATGCCTTAAGGCACATACCTGTGCACCTTATCTCTGGAGAGGATAATCGGGCCTTAGCTTTAAAGTATGGTGCGAAAAGTTTCCATTTGAAGCCTTTGTCTAATAAATCTTTGGATGAGTTAATATCTGGCATTCTCAACTTTAGTGGCCGGAAAGTTAAAAAAGTGCTTCTTATAGAAGATAAAAAACAGGAGTTAGAACTATTGACACCTCTTTTAGAGAACGAGAATATTGAGATTGCCACAGCTTTGGCTGCAAAAGATGCATTGCGATTGTTAAAAGACGAGGTGTTTGATTGTATTGTAATGGATTTCAGCAAACCTGATGCAGAGTCTGTAATTAATCATTTAAACCTAAATAAACAATTTCAAACGGCCATCATCCTGTATTCGGAACAAGAGTTTGATGAAGGCCAACTTATTCATTTAAAACGTTTAGCTCACAGAACAATTAAGAAAAACGGGCAGTCGGAAGCTGTTCTCTTGAATGAAGTTTTGAAAATGCTGCATGTAGATATCAAAGCATTATCTGAAGAAAAGGTCAGGCTTATAAACACCTTGAAAGATGAAAGCGATATCCTCGACCACAAAAAAGTTTTGGTTGTTGACGATGACGTGCGAAACCTGTTTGCACTCACTGCTGCGTTCGAGCGTTCTAAGCTACAGGTTATTACAGCTGAAAGTGGAAGAGAAGCCCTGGAAATATTAAATGAAAATAAAGACATTGATATTGTTTTAATGGATATCATGATGCCGGAAATGGATGGCTATGAAACGATTCAGTGGATAAGGAAGGAGCCTAAAAACAAACAGTTGCCTATTATTGCAGTTACAGCCAAAGCAATGATTGGCGACAGGCAGAAATGTATTGCTTCTGGCGCTTCCGATTATATAACTAAGCCAGTGAAAACAGACCAGCTGCTTTCGTTAATGAGGGTTTGGTTATATCAGTAAACTAAAGATGAAGGATAAAACTTGGCGAAATGTCGATGGTTTTATCCTTCATTATTGAAATTTAAACTAAACAGACGCAGTGTGATTTCGGAAACTATTAAAATCTTATTGGTAGACGACCGCGAAGACAATTTAATGTCGATGGAAGTTGTGCTGGAAAAAGAAGGCTATTCCTTCTCCAAAGCATTGTCGGGTAAAGAGGCTCTTAAAATTCTTTTAAAGGAAGACGATTTTTCGCTCATCTTACTTGATGTAAAAATGCCGATAATGGACGGTTACGAAACCGCCGAACTGATTTATCAACGAGAGAAACTAAAAAACATCCCTATAATTTTTATTACAGGGCAGGACTACGAGGAAACTAATATTTTTAAAGGATATCAGGCAGGAGCCGTTGATTATATACGTAAACCTTTCAACCCTCAGATACTTCGCTCAAAAGTGGCGGTTTTTGCCGAATTGCATAAGAAAAACCAGCTGTTAAAACGAACAGAAGAGGAACTTAGAAAGACGAATGAAGATCTGTTAAAGCTCAATCAGGAGCTTGAGAGCCGCGTAAAGGAGCGTACTATTGAATTGGAAGATCTTAACAAAGAGCTTCAGGATTTAAACAAGTCAAAAGATAAAATCCTTTCAGTAATTTCTCATGACCTTAGAAACCCTTTTACGGCTTTATTGGCTTCTTCAGAAAAATTGAATCGGGATTTCGCCAAGTTGAAGCCTGCTGAATTACAAAACTTTTCGCAAATAATATATCGCACCTCGAAGAAAATACTTGACCAGTTAAATGAGCTTGTAGAGTGGGCAAAGAACCAGCGCGAGAAACCCAATTTTAATCCTTCTAAGCTTCAGTTAATTAAAGGCATGAACGAATCGTTTGAGCTTCTAAAGAACAACGCCGCTCACAAAGAAATTAAACTGGAGAATAAAGTAAGTGAAGATATTTATGTAAATGCAGATGCTTTAATGCTACGATCCATCCTCCAGAATTTAATTACGAATGCCATCAAGTTTACCCCGCAGGGAGGATCAGTAATAGTGACTGCCGAGCCAACTGAAAGTATGGTTGAGGTTTGTGTGGTGGATACCGGCGTAGGTATGGATAAAGACATGAAAGACCGCCTTTTTATTGAGGCAAGCCAGTCTATCTCCGGAACAAATAATGAACAGGGTTCGGGCCTGGGGCTGTTGTTGGTTAGAGATTTCGTAATCCAGCATGGCGGCACAATTCAGGTTGAAAGTGAAGTTGGAAAAGGCACCTGTTTTAAGTTCACTGTTCCTGCATGTTTAAATTAATCTTTGGTTTTTTGTCAGTTGCTTGTTAATGAGGCTATCCACTCTGGTATTTCTTGGTTTCTTTATTGTTATTGGCTTATCGCTTTTAGATTCGTATATCAATTATATGCTGTCTACAAAAGTGAATAAAAACATTGCTTTTGTTACTAATTCCGAGTCTGTTATAAGGAATTCAACCCGGCTTCATAAAGGTATTATTGAAATGCAAAGCGCATTCCGCGGTTTTCTTTTAACCAGTGACGATGATTTTCTCGAACCTTATTTTGATGCACTGAAAACGGTGCCTCCCCTAATAAAAGAGCAAAAAAAACTGGTAAAAAATTCACCTGCTCAAGCCGCCAGGTTGGATTCCATTGAAAAATTGCATAAGTCATGGATAGTATATGCCGACTCGCTTATAGAATCAAAAAAGGAGGCCATCGGCCAAAATGGGGCTTCGGTACGTTACGCCCAATTGTTTGAAAATAAACTTAGAAAACATGTAGGCAAAAATCTTAATGCCCGCATAACTCACCTCTTTCGGGAGTTCGACCGCCATGAGTACAGATTGCGGGAGTCGAGAAGGGACTTGCTTTCCAGTTCAATAAGAACAACCAAAAACTATTCACTAGTGTTTATACTCTTGACGGTATTTGTAGGTGTTGTAAGTAGTATTTATATCATATGGTTGATATCCAAGCGTATTTCGCAAATGGTTGGCCTTGCCGAGAGTATTTCTAAAGGGCACTTCACCGTATTAAACGACAGCAAAAATGATGAGCTTACCAGTTTGTCAAAATCACTTAATGCAATGTCTGTAACATTGAGTACAAATATCCGCGATCTTGAAAAGCGCAATAAAGAGCTAAACAAATTTGCCTATGTGGTTTCGCACGATTTAAAAGCTCCTATTAGGGGGATTTATAATGTAATACAATGGATTGAGGAAGACCACGGCCGGGAGATATCTTCCCAGATGCGTAAATATCTGGATATAATTCCGGACAGGATAACCCGCATGGAAGGCTTGATTGATGGCTTGTTGGATTACGCACGGATTAGTAGAGATAAACATTTAAAGGAGCATGTTGATGTTGATATCCTTTTACAGGGGGTGGTAGAGCTGTTGGTGCCTAAAAATTTTAAAGTGAGAATTGGCTCAATGCCGGTGCTGCATACCGAAAAAATTTTGCTTGAACAGGTGTTCAGTAATCTGATTAGTAATGCGGTAAAATACACCAGGGGTAGCACCGGAGAAATTAATATTACCTGTAAGGACCTTGGAAGTGTATATGAATTTACAGTTGCTGACAACGGTATAGGTATAGAGCCGGCCTATAATCAGAAGATATTTGAAATTTTTCAAACCCTTAGAGAAAAACATGACAAAGAAAGTACCGGGATAGGGCTGGCAATTGTTAAGCGAATTATAGACGAGCAGAATGGAAGTATAAAAGTAGTCTCACAGCCGGGACACGGGGCTTCTTTTATTTTTACCTGGCTTAAGAATTAAAATGATGGAAAAACATATTTTATTAGTAGAAGACGATGAGCTGGATGTAATTAGTGTTGAGCGGTCGTTAAGGAAGCTGGGCCAGAAATATCAATTGTTTACAGCCTACAACGGAATCGAGGCCCTGGAAATGCTTCACCTTGCGGAACAAAATAATTCTGGCCTGCCCGATGTTATTTTACTGGATCTTAATATGCCAAAAATGAATGGCGTTGAATTTCTTAGAGCTCTAAGAAGGGATGATAGCCTTAAACATATAAAGGTGTTCGTAATGACAACTTCAGGAGATGAATCCGACCGCCGGGCAACAGAGCAGCTGGGAGTGTCGGGATACCTTATAAAACCACTAAACTTTAATAATAACCATAAACGCACTGATTCTATGGATGGCTTTTTTCAGTTTCATTTAAGGAAAATATTTGCCAGTTAAGCCGTGGCTTAAGCCGTTAACTTTCGTCCATTTTTTGTTACTTTGAACCGAAAATTAAAAGTATGTACCCAGCACTATTACAAATTCATTCAATCCTTCGTTTTGTTGTACTAATTCTAGTTGTAATTGCCATTGTTTCGGCCTTTGCTGGATGGCTTGGCAGGAAGGAATACACCAGCACCTCAAAAAAGATAAATCTTTTTACCCTAATATCTGCGCACACACAATTGTTAGTAGGCTTGATTTTATATTTTGTTAGCCCAAATGTGCTTACCTCGAATATGGCTGCTGCCATGAAAGATGCTACATTACGTTATTGGACTGTTGAGCACATCTCCATGATGATTATTGCAATTGTGTTGGTAACTGTAGGCTATTCAAAATCAAAAAAGGCTTTTGGGGCTGTAGAAAAGCATAGGAATATCGCTATTTTCTACACTTTGGCAGCTATTATAGTTGTAGTGGCTATTTCCCTGAGTGGCAGGCCGCTGTTAGGAATGAGTGTTTAACAACAAGTTTGCCGGCGAAAGCTGAAGTTTCTAAAGTAACGCTCAGATAAAAATTAAAAAATTTGCGATTTTAAAATAGTTTACATTTTTTTGCACTGATGTTAAACGGATTACATACTCAAAACTGGTGGTGGCAAGCAAAAACTTGTGCCGGGTAAGGTATGTTTAGTATAGAAATCGCTTAAAACGAACTAAAATAAATATAAGCCCGACGCACATACGTCGGGTTTTTTTGTTTTTATAGGGGTGAAATTTGAAAACAACAAATTAGATAAGGTATATTGAGCTAGCCGCTCTAAATTAAGGGACCAAATCTTATATTTTACATGAAGAAGTACATATTACACACCAGTTATAAAAAGCTACTTGCAGATACAACCACTCCGGTGAGTATTTACCTACGGCTGCGGGATGTTTTCCCTAACAGTTTACTGCTCGAAAGCTCCGATTATCACAGCAGGGAAAATAGTATGAGCTATGTTTGCTGCGATCCAATAGCCGGGATAATGTTAGACAAAAAACATTTATCTGCCTTTTATCCGGACGGAAGCCACATGGAAGTTTCTGCAGAGAAGCTAGACCTTCATCAACAGGTAACCGATTTTAGAAGCAGCTTCGAGTCTACGCTTAACGATAAATTTAAGTTTATCTCCAATGGCCTGTTTGGTTACTTCGCTTATGAAACCATTGAATATTTTGAAGATATCAAATTAAAAACACAGCGTAACGGAGATCGTGATATTCCTTTGTTACAATATCATGTTTTTAGATATGTAATTGCGATAGACCACTTTAAAAATGAACTATACCTTTTTGAGCATAGGGCGAGTGAAGAGGAGCCTTCTGGCTTAGAGCGTATTCAGTATCTTATCCAGAATAAGAACTTTCCGGAATATCCTTTTGAATCAACCGGCGAGGAAACTTCAAACTTTACGGACGAAGAATTTATGCAAGTGGTAAACACCATGAAGCAACATATTTATCGTGGGGATGTGTTTCAGATTGTTCCTTCAAGGGCCTTCTCTAAGCCTTTTTTAGGAGATGAGTTTAATGTCTACAGGGCTTTAAGATCAATCAACCCATCGCCCTATCTGTTCTATTACGATTATGGCAATTTCAAGTTGTTCGGTTCATCGCCGGAAGCACAGTTAACCATTAAAAATGGCGAGGCAACTATTTACCCCATAGCAGGAACTTTTCGCCGCACAGGTAATGATGTTCTAGATGCGGAACTTGCGACCAAGCTGGAGAACGATCCAAAAGAGACTGCAGAGCATGTAATGTTGGTAGACCTTGCTCGAAATGATTTGAGCAGGCATTGCAATAATGTTAAAGTGCAGGCATTTAAAGAGGTGCAATATTATTCACACCTTATTCACCTTGTATCAAAAGTAACCGGAAAACTACAAGAGGGTGCCCATCCGTTTTATGTAGTCGGAGATACTTTTCCAGCCGGTACACTAAGCGGGGCCCCTAAGTACATGGCAATGACGCTAATTGACAAGCACGAAAAAGGGCAACGTGGTTTTTATAGTGGCGCTATTGGCTACATGGGTTTCAACGGTGATTTTAACCATGCCATTATGATTCGCTCGTTTATGAGCCGCAAAAATATTTTGCACTATCAGGCAGGAGCCGGAATTGTTGCTGATTCAGATCCGCAAAGTGAGCTAAACGAAGTAAATAATAAGATAGCTGCACTGCGTAATGCCCTGGCAATTGCAGGTACTATTGTTCCACAAGTTGAAAAGATCTAAAATGAAGATATTAGTTGTTGATAATTACGATTCGTTCACATTTAACCTGGTTCATCTACTTCACGAATGCGGCATTGAGCCAACTGTATGGAGGAATGATAAGTTTGAATTGGCTGATGTAGAGCAGTTTGATAAAATTCTTCTTTCTCCGGGGCCTGGTATCCCGTCGGAAGCTGGCTTGCTTTTGGATGTGATTAGAAAGTATGCGCCTACAAAAAGTATTTTGGGCGTGTGTCTGGGCATGCAGGCAATGGGTGAAGTTTTTGGAGGCAATTTATATAACTTATCTTATCCGGTACATGGCCGTGCAACAGATATGCAGGTATTAGACCAGGATGAAGTACTGTTTGAAAGCTTGCCTCAAACATTCAAAGTTGGGCGCTACCATTCCTGGGCTGTTAGCCGCGAAGGATTACCAGAGGAAATAAAAGTTACAGCAAAAGATACAGAAGGTGTAATTATGGCACTGCGCCATACTAGTTATGATGTACGCGGCGTTCAGTTCCATCCGGAATCTGTACTTACGGAATATGGTATCCAAATGATAAAAAATTGGTTAAAAGAATCTCCTAAAGCACAATAAAATGGCAGATGTAAGTTTAGCATACACGCCTATAAAAGGGCAGGGAACCACCATCCTTGATAAGATAGTTGTTCAGAAACTTAATGAGGTAGCCGAAGCAAAAAAGAAAGTTTCTGTAATCCAGCTTGAAGAGACTGAGCTATTTCATCGCGATTGTTATTCGATGCGGGATTTTATTTTAGCTCCTGATCGTACTGGAATTATTGCAGAATTTAAAAGAGCTTCACCCTCTAAGGGAATCATCAACAATCGGTCAATCGTTAAGGATGTTACCAAAGCCTATGCAGATGCGGGAGCTTCCGCCTTATCTATTCTTACTGATGAAAAGTTTTTCGGGGGTAGTAAGAACGATGTTTTGCAGGCTCGCCCGATTAACAACATTCCCATTTTACGGAAAGAGTTTATCCTGGATGAATATCAGATTCTAGAAGCCAAAGCAATAGGAGCGGATATTATTTTGCTCATTGCGGCTATTCTAACTCCGCAAGAAGTTTCTCGCTTTGCAAAATTAGCCAAAAATTTAGGGCTTAGTGTTTTAATGGAAGTCCACAACCAGGCAGAGTTGGAAGCTTGCCTATGCGATGATCTGGATGCAGTTGGCGTGAACAACCGTAATCTTGCAGATTTTAGCGTATCCTTGCAACACTCATATGATCTGGTGAATCAAATTCCAGATAAATTCCTGAAAATTTCTGAAAGTGGAATCAGTAATCCCCAAACAATTAAAGAGTTAAAGAATGCGGGTTTTAATGGTTTCCTGATTGGAGAGAATTTCATGAAAGAAGAGAACCCCGGGCAAGCTATAAGAGAATTTGTAAGCCAGCTTTAGCAAATAGGAATGATTTGTGTGGATTACCTTCGTTGACATTTGCAGAGCCAGGTTAATTTCTTAATTCAGTACATTTTACCAATTATACATGGGTAGACAAAAATATTACGACACCGCTATTAAGCCCGAAAGGGCAGTTTTAGTGGGTATTATAACGCCAGACGAAAGCGAGGAAAAGGAACGCGAATACCTTGAGGAACTGGAGTTTCTGGTTGAAACAGCGGGAGGAATAACCGAAACAACTTTTACTCAAAAACTGCTTCGTGCAGATAGGGCTACCTTTGTGGGTACTGGTAAACTGGAAGAAATCAAAGCTTACGTCCAATCAGAGGAGATTGATATTGTGGTATTTGATGACGAGCTTTCCCCGTCGCAACTACGAAATATTGAGAGAGAGTTGCAGGTAAAAATCCTTGATAGAAGTAACTTAATCCTGGATATTTTCGCAAGGAGGGCGCAGACAGCGCAGGCAAAAACACAGGTTGAGTTAGCCCAGTTGCAGTATCTGTTACCACGATTAACCCGCTTATGGACTCACTTGGAGCGTCAAAAAGGTGGTATTGGTATGCGCGGGCCGGGTGAAAGCCAGATAGAAACCGATAGGCGTATCATTCAGGATAAGATAGCGCTATTAAAAGAGAGGCTTAAAATTATCGATAAGCAAAATGCAACGCAACGCAAGAATCGGGGGCAACTGGTTCGGACGGCTTTAGTGGGGTACACTAACGTAGGAAAATCCACGATAATGAACATGATTTCTAAATCGGAGGTGTTCGCAGAAAACAAACTCTTTGCAACACTGGATACTACGGTAAGAAAAGTGGTGATTGAAAATCTTCCATTCTTGCTTTCTGATACAGTTGGGTTCATCCGCAAGTTGCCACATCACCTGGTGGAGTGTTTTAAATCAACCCTGGATGAGGTTCGCGAAGCAGATATTTTAATCCATGTGGTGGATATTTCGCACCCAACCTTCGAAGACCATATACGGACTGTAAATGATACTCTAAAGGAATTGGGAGCGGTTGATAAGCAGGTAATAACCGTTTTCAATAAAATTGATGCTTATAAGCCTGAAGGACGAGAAGACGGCGGTACCGTTTCTTTGGAAGAATTTAAAAACACCTGGATGAGCAAACACAATAGTCCGGCTGTATTTATTTCGGCTTTGGAAAAAGAAAATGTAGAGGAATTCAGGGCCTTATTATATCAAAAAGTAAAGAGCATCCATCAGGAACGCTACCCATACGACAAGCTTTTATATCCAGATTTTGAAGGGTAATACAAGCTTTAAAGAAGCTGAGCTAATAAGAGGTATTAATTAAAGATTACCACTTTATTTTTTACTAGGGAAAAATTTGGACTGGGGTAATTCATTTCCAACTTTTCCCATTAAATAAACGTTATTTTAATATGGAATCTAAACGTCAACAGAAATTCGCGGGGGTAATACAGAAAGATTTAGCCGCTATCTTTCAACGTGAAGGGATGAATTACTTGCCCAACACTCTGGTTACTATAACTAAAGTCCGCGTAACGCCTGATTTGGCGATTGCAAGGATTTTTCTAAGCTTCTTCAATAATCAAAACGCAACGCAGGCTTTAAACACTATTAAAGCTCACGCCAGCGAAATAAGATACAAATTAGGGAGCCGTATTAAGGATCAGGCGAGGATTGTGCCGCAGTTAGAGTTCTTTGTAGACGATACGAATGAGTACGTGGAAAGAATGGATAAGATATTCGACAAAATCAGTAAAGAGCCACGCCAGCCTGACACTGAGGAATAGACAAAAAAGCCTGTGAGTATAAATAGCTTACAGGCTTTTTCGTATTGAAATTGTGAACGTCATCTTGCGAATTGATAAGAACACTTTAGGCAAGGAGCTGTTTATCATTATATTGGAATATGATTACAAACTACCTCTTATTTGCCTTTTGGTGTTTGTTTGCAGGTGATGGCCTGCCAACCTTTAAAGGGGGCCAAAAAAACCTGGATAGTTATATTGCCCAAAGTATAATCTATCCTGAGTATGCTAAGTTTAATTGCCTGCAGGGAACAATTCATGTTAGTTTCCAACTTACACGAAAAGGCAGGATTTTTAATTCCAGAGTTGAAAAGGGCTACGGAATAGACCTGGATAAAGAAGCGCTCCGGGTGGTGAGGCTGACCTCAGGAAAATGGATAGTGCCAGCCAATTTTGATACCTCACAAAACCTTTCGTTGCCAATAAACTTTTCTTTGAAAGAGTACAATTGTGAAGCCATAGGGGCAGATGAAATCCGTGAAGCTATAGCTGCTTATAAGGACAGGCAGGGTTTAACAGGTGCAATCATTAATTATTATAGCCGCAAGCCTTCTGGTAAAACCGAGGATGAGGAAAAAATACAGGAACTAAAACAGCAGTTAGGTTATAACGATAAATTTTTAGACCGTTTAATAAGGCAGGGGAATCAGAAACTGAGGCAAGGAGATAAAGAAAGCGCCTGCGAAGATTTTACTTTTGTTAGGCAATTGGGCAGTGATAAGGCGGATAAGCTTTTAATGGAAAATTGCTCCAAATAAGAAGGCAGCTGTTACTTTCGTAAACAACTGCCCTACATAGAACTAAAAACTAAATAAAACTTAACCCCGAAAATTTCTTGTTTAATATTTGTGCATTGTTTACATCCAGCCATTTATCCAGAACGGTTGCGTAAACTTCCCTAAAATCTATCTGATACTTTAAATCGCCGTTTTCCAGATTTGACAAGTCTGGGGCATCATTATAAATCCCCGCCTTTTTCAGTTTTCCCCCGAAAATGAATAAATTATTAGCTGTGCCATGGTCGGTGCCATTGCTGGCGTTTTGCTCAACTCTTCTACCAAACTCAGAGAATGTTAATACTAGAGTGTCGTCCAGTTTATCGGTTGATTTTAACTCTTTTAAAAATGCCGCCATCGCTTCGCTATATTGTTGCAACAATCTGCCTTGCTGTCCCAGTTGCCCTGTATGAGTATCAAAGCCGCTTAACGAAACATAATACACCCTTGTTTTTAATCCACTATTAATAAACTTAGCTACTGTTTTAAGCTGATTTGCAAAAGCACCTTGAGGGTAATCTCCTTTGCTTTGGTAGGTTTTAGAAGTATTCTGGATATAATCAGCAGATGAATAGGTTTCAATCATCGTTTTGTACAAATATCCCAGGTTATCCTCATTTAGGTGTTCATCATGGCTGTTAATTATTTCCTTGAAAAAAGGTTCGCGAGTATTCCGGAATAATTGCGCAGGGTCTTTTACTGCAATTCCCTTTTTAGAAACTCCTTTTAACGCCAACGAAAGCGTGTCATCCACATCTATTGCTGTATATGGGTCTTTGCAGGTTTGGCAATTGGAATCCAAATAACGGCCAATCCAACCGGTTGTTAAATATTCATTTGAGTCACTGGCCGAATGCCAAATATCCATCGACCGGAAATGCGAGCGGTCCGGATTTGGGTATCCAACGCTGTTCAAAACCGACATCCAACCCTGGTCATAAATTTCGCGAAGGGCAGCCATGTTCGGGTTAAGCCCTTGTATGTCATTTAATTTGATCAGCTTCTCCGCTGGCAACGCTATGGTTTTACGTTTTTGATAATAGGTGTCCATCCCATATGGAACAACGGTGTTTAGTCCGTCATTGCCACCAGATAGTTGAATAACTACCAGATTTTTGTGGCCACTTATTTCACTAAAGGCTAAGGCCTCAAGTGGTTTTAAAAAGGAAGGTATTAAGAATGCTCCTGAGGCAAGCGTTGTATTTCGTAAAAAATCTCTTCTTTTCATGGATAACAAGCATTAGGTTAGTTGGAATTCTGGAGTGCTAACAATTTCAATTGCTGCATTTTTAACAGTTGCCGAAGAATTAATCACGCTGGCATTTGGCTTACATTGAAGTAAAAATTCTGCTATTTGTCCGGGCGTGCTGCCTGTAGGAAACTGCTTGGTAAATTCATCCCATTGGGTTGTTGCAGCAACACGCTTCTCAATCGCGTTCCGTTTAATTCGCATCATAGAAAGTTCTGCTTCATCCTCTGGGTCTGCTTTTCCTGTAAAATCTATTTGGCCGGCATTCAAAATCAACGAGGGGATTTTTAATCGTAGCATTAATGATGAGCTGTCGATCCAGTTTTTCCCGCCCGGCCAGCCGGCAACATTTGGGGGGTAAAACAGCGTTTGTCCAAGCGCGTTTTGGAACTGCAGTAAAACGTTGGGTGCCTGATAATTAACCATAAACTGGCGATTTATGCCAACTAGAAATTCGACAGGAGACTTAATTTTTGACCCAACAATTTTATCCGCGTAGAACCAATCGGACGTTAATATTTTTCTAACAAGCTTGCCTATATTGTAGTCCTCTTTATAAAAATAATCTCCAAGCTCATTTATTCGGGCAGCATCAGGCGTGTCGCTTACCAGATGCTTGTAGACCTTTCCGGCAACGAAACGTGCTGCTTCCGGTTTTTCCAGAATAATATCGATAATGTCATTCCCATTAAAATTACCTTTCTTTCCGAAGAAGACTTTTTCACCGTCATCATGTATAGCCGGCCGGAATTGGTATTCCCCCATTCGGTTAAAGTTCCAACCGGTAAAAGCCCTTGCAGACTCTTTAATGTCTGTTTCTGTATAATTGCCTCTGCCTAAAGTGAAAAGTTCCATCAGCTCGCGAGCGAAATTTTCGTTGGGATGTCCTTTGCGGTTTTGCTGATTATTAAGGAACTGAAGCATCGCAGGAGCTTTAGCCACATCGTGCACCATTCTGCGGAAGCTTCCCAGGGCATGTTTTCTATGGATATTATTCAGTTCCACAAGGAACGTTGGATTTTGCGAACGGCAAGCAAAATGCCCGTGCCAAAGCAGGGCCATCTTTTCTCGAAGCTGTTCTTTGCTGTTAGCCATGTTGGCAAGCCAGGTAATGTTGAGGGAACGGACGGCTTCTCGTGCTTGTTTAACCAACATCCTCTTGTTCTCTTCAGAAAGCATTTTAGCTTCTTTTACCTGATTATAGTCGAATGTTGAAGTTAGCGGAGACTCTGATTTTGAATCCTTGAAAAGCTCATCTACCGCTTTGTTAATAGTCCAGTTTTTGCGTTCGGACAGATCAGAATACCGTATGCCAAAGGCCGCCCGTGAGTGCAAATGTTTAATTTTGATTTGGTTGTTGGTTAGCATTGCTTTGGTTTTATTTCGAGTGAGACTTAAAGAAATAGCA
>Ga0307408_100001498_pt1 | contig 17329 bp, 15 predicted proteins | sample 322Cmetagenome_FD_202116 | JGI IMG/M metagenome (GOLD analysis project Ga0307408, IMG submission 202116) | Maize rhizosphere microbial communities from greenhouse at UC Davis, California, United States - 322HYB-C-3 | ecosystem: Host-associated > Plants > Roots > Rhizosphere > Soil | place...
AGGGCGAACGCTGCCCGATGCCGTTCTGGACGGCGGCCACGAACTTCTTCGCGTGCATCGGATCGACGCGGGAGTCGTACTCGCCCGCGGTCACGAGCGTCGGCGGGAGGTTCACGCCCGGACGCAGGCGGTGATAGGGCGAGTACGCGAGCAGTGTGCGGAAGTCCGCCTCGCTGTCGGGGTCGCCGTACTCGGGGATCCAGAAGCGCGCGATCAGGAAGCGGTGATAGCGCAGCATGTCGAGCAGCGGCACCTGACAAAGCGCGGCGGCGAACAGGTCCGGCCGCTGCGTGAGCATCGCGCCGACGAGCAGCCCGCCGTTGCTGCCGCCCTGGATCGCGAGCCGCGACGGCGTCGTGTAGCGCTCGGCGATCAGCCACTCGGCAACGGCGACGAAATCGTCGAAGCTCGCCTGCTTCGCCTTCAGCATGCCCTGCCGGTGCCAGCGCTCGCCATACTCGTCGCCGCCGCGGATGCCGGCCTCGACGAACACGCCGCCGCGGTTGATGAACGCGGCGATCGTGCCGACGTAGAACGGCGCGATGCCGATGTTGAAGCCGCCGTAACCATGCAGCAGCGTCGGGTGGTCGGCCCCCGGCGCGACGTCGTCGCGATGCAGCACGAACGCCGGGATGCGCGCGCCGTCCTTCGCAGGAACGAACACGCGCGTCGCGACGATGCGCGACGTGTCGAGCGGCGGATCGTCTTCCCACAGCAGGCGCCAGTCGAGCGTGCGGCCGTCGATCGCGTACAGGCGTCCCGGCGAGGTGAACGAGACGATGCCGGCGTAGACGCGATTCGCGTCGATGTCGTAGCTGAGGCTGCCGACGTTGCCGAGGACGGGCAGCGCCAGCTCGCGGAGGCGCTTGCCGGCCAGGTCGTGCACGAACAGCCGCGACAGCACGTCCTTCTTGTCGAGGACGAGCACATGGTCGGAGGTGACGTCGAAATCCTCGAGCACCGTGTCCTGCTCGGCGACCAGCGGCTTCCAGTCGCGCGCCTCGGGCCGCTGCCAGTCGCCGACCATCAGCTTCCAGTTCGGCGCGCCGTCGTTGGTGCGCACGTAGAAGCGATCGGTGCGGAACGTGAAGTGCGCGCGCGATGTCGACGACGACCAGATCGTCCGCGGCTCGCCGCCCGTGCCGAGCGCGCGGATGCGCACCGTGTTCGACCAGAAGTCGCCGGTCTCGATGACCGTGACGTCCGCCTCGTCGGGCTCGTACACCGAGCACGATTCCTTCGCGTCCTTGACCGCGATGACGAGCTCGTCGGTCGAGCGGTCGGCGCCGAGGCGGTGCCGCAGGCAGCGCATCGGCTCCTGGCGCGCGTCCGACTCGGCGGTTCGCGGCGAGATGTAGGCGAAGCGTTCGTCGCGCGCCCAGCGGAACCAGCGGACGCCGCTGATGACCGGTCCGATCTGGCGCCCGGTGAGCGTGTCGATGATGCGGTAGTCGGTGAGCTCGGAGCCGCGCGCATACGTCGCCACCGCGGCCTTCGAGCCGTCGCGCGACGGCACGACCGCGCCGAGCGTCGTCCGGCCGGACGGATCGAGCGCCAGCGGATCGAACAGCAGCCGTTCATCGCCCGGCAGCCGAGTGAGGAGCTTCGGCTGCGCCTCGCCTTTGCGCGTCCGCAGGAAGAACTCGCGGCCGCGCTTGAAGAACGGCGCGCGGGTCACGTCGCGGTCGATGAGGCGCGTCAGCTCGTCGCGCAAGCCGGGGATCGCCGGCGCGTTCTTCGCGAGCCACGCGAGCGTCGCTTCGTGCTGCGCGCGCGACCACCGCTCGACGTCGGGATCCTTGGCGTTCTCCAGCCAGCGGTACGGATCGGTCAGCGTGACGCCGTGCAGGGTCTCGACCACGGGCTTCGCCGGCGTGGGCGGCGGCGAGAACCGATCGGACGCGAACGCCGTCACCGCGAAGGCGAGCGCTGCGATCGACAGGCATGGAAAGCGAACGGGCACGTCGACTCCCGGATCACGTCAGGCGGATTCGGCGCGCGGCTCGCGACGCAGCAGCGCGCGCACCGCGTGCTCGACCGGCAGCCCCTCGTGCAGCACCCGATCGACGGCTTCGCAGATCGGCATGTCGATTCCGTGCTCGCGGGCGAGCTCGCGCACCGCGCGCGCCGCGGGCACGCCCTCGGCGACGTGGCCGAGGTCGGCGAGGATGTCGGGCAGCGCACGCCCCTGCGCGAGCGCGAGCCCCACGCGGCGATTGCGCGACAGGTCGCCGGTGCAGGTGAGCACGAGGTCGCCGAGGCCGGCGAGGCCCATCAGCGTGTCACGCCGTCCGCCGAGCGCCTGCGACAGCCGCCCGGTCTCGGCGAGCCCGCGCGTCACCAGCGCCGCGCGCGCATTGTGGCCGAACCCGAGCCCATCGCTCGCGCCGGCCGCGATCGCCAGGACGTTCTTCACGGCCCCGCCGGTCTCGACGCCGGCAAGGTCGTCGCTCTCGTAGACGCGCAGCGTATCGCCACGAAGCAGGGCGGCCACCCTCGAGGCGACATCGCTGTCGGTCGCCGCGACCGCAAGCGCCGTGGGCAGCCCGCGCGCGACTTCCTCGGCGAAGCTCGGTCCTGACACCGCCCCCACCGGCGCGGGCCACCGCGGCCCGATCGCCTGGTGAGCAAGCGCCGGTCGCCCGGCCGCGCTGACGAAGCCCTTGGAAAGCCACACGAGCGGCGCGCGCACGGCGGCGGCGAGGAGCGATCCTGTCAGCGCGTCGAGCGCCGCAGCGGGCACGGCCGCGATGACCACGTCTGCGCTCGCGACCTCACCGATCCCGTCGGCGAAGCGCACGTCGTCCGGAAGGCTCACGCCCGGCAGATAGCGTCGGTTCTCCCGCTGCGCGCGCATCGCCTGCCGCTGCGCCGCATCGCGTGCCCACAACGTGACCACCGGCCGCGAGGTCGCGCGCGTTGCCAGGTGCACGGTGATCGCCGTGCCCCAGGCACCGGCACCGACGACGGCGATGCGCGGGCGCGCGATACCGGTCAGAGTCCGAACACCTGGTTGATGCGGACGAACCCCGTAGGTCCGTCGCGATGACGCACCTTGACCCAGCCGGGCACCGCGGTCGTCGTCGGCGATGTCGCCGCTTCGGCCAGCTCGAGCAGGACGTTCGGCTCGGCGCGGAACACGACGGGCGAGCCGTCCTCGGCGGCAGCGCGCACGTCCGCGGGTCCGCCGCGCACGAGCAGCATGCGCTTGTCGGCCAGCGCCTTGCGCTCGATCCAGCCGATCGTTCCGGCCGCATCGCGCACCTTCGCCCAGCCTTCGACGGTGACGATGATCTCGACCGGAACGTCGCGTCCGTAGAGGAACTGCGGGCGCGCCTTCGACGACGGTCCGTCGTAGAGCACGGTCGGCTGGTCGGCCGTGGCGCGAAATTCCGCGGCCCCGCAGGCAGCGGCGAACGACAGCGCCGCGAGGCCCGCCCAGCAGCGCATCATCGTCATGGTCAGGGCCGCCGCGCGGGCGACGCGCTCAGTTGATCGCGGGGGCGGCGGCAGGCTGCCCTTGCATCTGCCCGAGCTGCTGCGCGTACAGCGCTTCGAAGTTGATCGGGGCGAGATGAACCGGGGGATAGCCGGCCCGCATCGTCGCATCGGCGATCGTCTCGCGCACGTAGGGGAAGAGGATGGCCGGGCAGTGCACGGCGATCACCGGCTGCAGCCGATCGGCCGGCACGCCGCGAATCGAGAAGATGCCCGCCTGCGCCGCCTCGACCAGGAACAGCGTCTTGTCGCCGGTCTTCGCCGTGACGGTGATCGTGAGCACGCTCTCGTAGACATCGGGCGCGACCTGCTCGGTGCGCGTGCGAAGGCCGACTTCGACCTGCGGCGGCTCGGTCAGCTGGAACGACGACGGCGCCCCCGGGTTCTCGAGCGACAGGTCCTTGACGTAGATGCGATCGATGCCGAACTGGACGGCGTTCTGGTCGCCGGCGTCCTGCGCGGGGGGTGTGGCGAGTTCGGCCATGTCGGTTCCGATGCGGAAAGGTCAAACCGACGATTTTACGCCACTCGTCCCGCCGGGGCGTCGCCGCCTGCGTCGCCGTCAGGCGGCCTCGCCGGCGAGGACCTGCGCGAGTTTTCCCGCATGCTCGAGCGCCGCCAGATCATCGTAGCCGCCGACGTGCCGCTCGCCGATGTAGATCTGCGGCACCGTGCGCCGCCCGGTGCGCGCGACCATCTCGTCGCGCCGCGCGGGATCGAGGTCGACGCGGATCTTCGTGATCGCCGTCACGCCCTTCGCCTTCAGCAGCCGCTCGGCCTGCGTGCAGTACGGGCACATGCCGGTCGCGTACATCGTCACCGGCGCGTGGCTGTCGTCGCTCATGCGAGGCTCTCCACCGGCAGCCCCGCGTCCTTCCAGGCGCGAAAGCCCCCGCTCAGATGATAGATCTCGGCGAAACCCGCCTTGGCGAGCGCCACGCCCGCCATCCTTCCGCGGTTGCCGGTCGCACAGTAGGCGACGACCGGCTTTCCCGCGTGCCTGCCGAGCTCGGGCGCGCGCGCCTCCAGCTGCGACAGCGGAATGTGGACCGCGTTCGGCAGCCGCGTCGTGCCCACCTCCTTCGCCTCGCGCACGTCGAGCAGCACGGCGTCGCGCGTGTTGACGAGGTGCGTCGCGCCGAGCGTTCCGATCGGCTTCATCGGCGAGAAGCGCCGCTGCGCCAGCGGCCATAGCAGCATCGCGCCCGAGACGAACGCGACTGCGATCAGCATCCAGTTTTCGTAGACGAAAGCCACGGGGTCGACCGGTGGACGTGCCGGTAAAATGATAGCTCACGCCCTCCCCGGCCTCCGCACGCGGCCGCACCGGTCCGCATGGACGATTCCCCCGCTTCCCGCCCGGCGGCGACGAGAACGACGCCGCGACTCGCCGCGCGTCCCGTCGTGCTGCTGATCCTCGACGGCTTCGGCGAGCGCGAGGATGCGCCGGACAACGCGATCTCGCGCGCCCAAATGCCGAACTGGCGGCGGCTGCTGCGCGAGGCGGCGCACACCACGATCGACGCATCCGAGCGCCGCGTCGGCCTGCCATCCGGGCAGATGGGCAACTCCGAGGTCGGTCATCTGAACATCGGGGCGGGACGCGTCGTCTACCAGGAGCTGACGCGCATCGACCGGGAGATCGAGACCGGCGCGTTCGCCCGCAATGCCGTGCTGGTCGACGCGATCGATGCCGCTCGCGCCCACTCGTCGACCGTGCACGTGCTCGGGCTCGCCTCGCCGGGCGGCGTGCACAGTCACGAACGCCACATCGCCGCGCTGATCGAGCTGGCCGCGGCGCGCGGCGCGAAGCGCGTCGCCGTGCATGCGTTTCTCGACGGGCGCGACACGCCGCCGCGCAGCGCCGCGCCGTCGCTCGCATTCCTCGAGCGCGTCTGCGATTCCGCCAGTGGCCACGGCTGCGACGCCCGCATCGCCTCGCTCTGCGGGCGCTATTACGCAATGGATCGCGACAAGCGCTGGGACCGCGTGGCACGCGCGTATGCGCTGATCGTCGACGGGGAGTCCGAGCACCGCGCCGCGACCGCGCACGGGGCGCTCGAAGCGGCGTACGCCCGCGGGGAGTCGGACGAGTTCGTCGCTCCCACGGTCGTGGTGCGCGACGGCGAACCGCAGCGCATGCACGACGGTGACGTCGTCGTGTTCATGAACTTCCGCGCCGACCGGGCGCGCGAGATGACACGGGCGCTCACCGACGCCGGCTTCGACGCCTTCGACCGAAAGCGCGTTCCAGAGCTCGCGCGCTATGCGACGCTCACGAGCTACGGCGACGAGTTCGCGCACCTGCCGGTCGCGTACCGCCCGCAGAGCGTCGCCAACGGGTTCGGCGAGTACATCGCCTCGCTCGGGCTGACGCAGCTTCGCATCGCCGAAACGGAGAAGTACGCGCACGTGACCTACTTCTTCAACGGCGGAACCGAGACCGCCTATCCCGGCGAGGACCGCATCCTCGTCCCATCGCCGAAGGTGGCGACCTACGATCTCAAGCCCGAGATGAGCGCGCCCGAAGTGACGGATCGGCTGGTGGCGGCGATCCAGGGCGGCCGTTACGACGCGATCGTGTGCAACTACGCGAATGGCGACATGGTCGGCCACACCGGCAACTTCGAGGCGGCGGTCAAGGCGGTGGAGACGCTCGACGCGTGCATCGGTCGCGTGGTCGCGGCCGCCCGGTCGGCAGGCGGCGAGGTGCTCATCACGGCCGACCATGGCAATGCCGAAAAGATGCACGATGACGGCACCGGCCAGGCGCACACGGCACACACGCTGAACGTCGTCCCGCTGGTCTACGTCGGCCGTGCGGCGACGCTCGCCGAAGGCGGCGCGCTCTCGGACGTGGCGCCGACGCTCCTCGCCATGATGGGGCTGCCGCAGCCCGCCGAGATGACCGGACGCTCGCTGATCCACTTCGGCAGCCAGCCGGGCATTCGCGAGTGAGCAGCCACTGACGGCGGGAACTCCTGCCTGCTGCGACACTCCATCCGGAGCGGCCTCGTTCGCCTCCCGGAAGGGCCGGCGGTCGCAGCGCCCGCTCGAGCGGTGCGGCGGCGGCTACCGGCAGCCCCGCGAATCGAGCATACTTGGCCGATGGGAACCCACGGGGGTGGGTCCCGGCGCCGGGCTCGCGAGACGGCAATCGAGGATTTCTAGATGCGTGACGGGTGGAAGAAGGCGGGGCTGATCGGCCTCGGGACCGTGCTGGGCGTCCTGCTGTCGCTGAATTTCTCGGCGGTGGCACAACGCGAGGCGAAGCTCCCCATTCCCTACGAGGACCTGCAACTCCTCTCGGCGGTCTTCGGCAAGATCAAGAGCGACTACGTCGAGCCGGTCAGCGACGAGAAGCTGATCCGCGAGGCGATCAACGGCATGGTGCGCGGGCTCGACCCGCACTCCGATTTCCTGGACGCCGAGGCGTTCCGCGAACTGCAGGTCAGCACGCAGGGCAAGTTCGGCGGGCTCGGCATCGAGGTCGGCGTCGAGGACGGCATCGTCCGCGTCGTTTCGCCGATCGAGGACACGCCGGCGTTCCGCGCCGGGGTCAAGACCGGCGACCTGATCGTCAAGATCGACGACACGGTGACGCGCGGCATGCCGCTGTCGAAGGCGGTCGAGAAGATGCGCGGCAAGCCGGGCACCGAGGTGGTGCTGACGCTGCAACGCAAGGACGTCGACAACCTGATCACCGTCACGCTGGTGCGCGAGGAGATCAACGTCAAGAGCGTGCGCGCCAAGATGCTCGAGCCCGGCTATGGCTACGTGCGCGTGCGCAACTTCCAGGAACGCACCGGCGAGGACCTCGCCCGGGCGATCCGCGACTTCTACAAGCAGGGCGAGCTCAAGGGGCTGGTGCTGGACGTGCGCAGCGATCCGGGTGGCCTCCTCAACCAGGCGGTGGCGGTGTCGTCGGCGTTCCTTCCGCGCGACGCGCTCGTCGTCTACACCGACGGGCGGACGCCGGACGCCCGCATGCGCCTCACGGCGACGCGCGAGAACTATGTGCGCGGCCGTGGCGAGGACTACCTCAAGGATCTTCCCGCCGCCATCAAGAAGGTGCCGATGGTCGTGCTGGTCGACGCGGGCACCGCGTCGGCGTCGGAGATCGTCGCGGGCGCGTTGCAGGACCACAAGCGCGCCGTGGTGATGGGCGCGCCGACGTTCGGCAAAGGCTCGGTGCAGACGATCCTTCCGCTCGGCAACACCGCGGGTCTCAAGCTGACGACCGCGCGCTATTACACGCCGGCGGGGCGCTCGATCCAGGCGAAGGGTATCGAGCCCGACATCGCGGTCGACGACGGCCGGGACTCGCCCAATCGCGTGCGCGAGGCGAACCTCGGCGGTCATCTCGAGCAGAACAAGCAGCTCGAGAAGGCGATCCGCAGCCAGCCGCCCGGCGCCTCCGCCGAGCCGACCGCGCCCGCGCAGGCGGCCGCGCCGTCCAACGCCAAGGCCGCGCCGTCGAGCGACCCGACGAAGGATGTGCAACGGACCGAGCCTGCGCTGCCGCGCTTCGAGTTCGGCAGCAACGACGATTTCCAGCTGCGCCAGGCGATGAACCACCTCAAGGGTCAGCCGGTGATCGCGTCGGCGCGTGCGCAGACCGCCGCCAGCGCGCAGCCGGCCGGCGCGACGACGAAGTAGCGAGTTCACGATCGGACGACGCCCGGGCAGTCCCCGGGCGTTTTTTTTCGCTTGGCCGGTGCGCGTTCGCGGGCCGGCCGCCGGTGAGCGCGAATCGAACGGCCGCATGGACGACAGCGAGCTCCTCCGCTACAGCCGGCACCTGCTGCTCGACGAGCTCGGCCCGGACGCGCAGCAGCGTTTCGCCGCCGCGCACGCGCTCGTCGTCGGCGTCGGAGGCCTCGGCAATCCCGCGGCGCAGTTCCTCGCGAGCGCGGGCATCGGCACGCTGACGCTGTGCGACGCGGATGCCGTCGATCTCACGAACCTGCAGCGACAGCTGCTGTTCGCCCTGCCGGACGTCGGCATGGCGAAGGTCGACGCCGCCGCGCGGCGGCTCGCGTCGATCAACCCGCACGTACGCATCGAGCCGGTGCGTGCGCGCGTGGACGACGAGTCGCTGCGAAGCCTCGTCGCGCGCGCCGACGTCGTGCTCGATTGCACCGACAACTTCGCGACGCGCCACGCCATCAACCGCGCGGCCGTCGCTGCGCGCGTGCCGCTGGTCTCGGGGGCGGCGATCCGCTTCGACGGGCAACTTGCCGTTTTCGACGTCCGCCGCGACGACGCGCCCTGCTACCACTGCCTGTTCGGCGAGGGCGAGGAGCTCGAGGAAACGCGCTGCGCGACGATGGGCGTGTTCGCGCCGCTGGTCGGCATCGTCGGCGCGACGCAGGCGGCGGAGGCACTGAAGCTCGTCGCCGGGGTCGGCACTTCGCTCGCCGGACGCCTGCTGCTCCTCGACGCGTTGACGATGCAGTGGCGGGAGGTGCGCGTTCCGCGGGATCCGCAGTGCCCGGTGTGCCGGCAAAGGGAGGCGCGATGATCCGGGCCATCGCGGCCGCCATGCTGGCGCTCGCGCTCGTCGTGCCGGCCCAGGCAGAACCGTCGGCGCGCGACTGGGACGAGATCAAGCGCACGATCGCCGCGCAGCGCGAAGCGATCGTCGCAGGCGACGGCGAACGCGCATTCGATTTCGCCACGCCGCCGCTGCGTGCCCGCTACGGCGATGCCGCCACGTTCATGCGCATGGTGCGGCAGGGCTACCGCCCGCTGATCGAGGCGCGCCATGTCGAATTCCTGGAGGGCGCGGTGATCGCCGGAGACGTCGTTCAGCCGCTTCGCCTCGTCATGGCGGACGGCACGGTGCTGGTCGCGATCTACGGCGTGCAGCAGCAGTCCGACGGAAGCTGGCGGATCAGCGCCTGCGTGATCGCGCCGTCGACGGTGCGCTCGGCGCGCCTCGGTCAGCGCCCGGCGAGCGACTTCGCCAGCGCCTCGCATGCGGCCGGCTCGCCGCCCGAAGAACGATCGTCGAGGAAACGCGAGCCGGTGGCGGCAGCGCGCTCGCGTTCGCCCGGCCCACCGCTCGCGTAGCGCTCGAGCGTCGCGACCGCTTCGCGGCACCGGTCGCTCATCGCCACCGCCGCGCGCGCCGCCTCGTTGGTCGCCGCGCGAGCCGAGTCCGTCGTCGCGCTGGCGAACGCGATCTGCGCGCCGGCGCGCCGGTTGGCGTAGCTCGCCGCGCGCTCGGCCATCAGCGCGCCCAGCCGAATGCAGCTGCGGCCGATGCGCTCCTCGAGCGCGCGCGTCGAGGGCGCGCAGACGGCTTCGAGCGCCGCCAACGGCGAGGACAACGGCATCGCCCCCTGCTGTTGCGCGTAGAGCACCGTCGCGGCGCGATCGGCGGGAGCCGCGCGCGGCACGAGCTTGGCAGCGACCACACCGCCCGCGCGACCGGCGTAGTCGTCGTAGCGCGGCGACGCGGCGGCGCGCTCGAGGTTCTCGACGATCGAGCTCACGTTGTTGCGGCGGCGCGCGCGCTCCGCCTGCAGCAGCCACGGCACGGCGTTGTCCGGGTCGCGCGAGGACCAGTAGCCGATCGTGTCGCGATCGCTGCATTCGGCCGGCACCGGCGAGAAGACGCGCATGCACGTATCGGCGAGGCTCGCGACGTACAGCGGCTCCTTGGGATCGCGCGCGGCAGCCGCGGCGTACTCGCGAAGCTGCACGGCCGGATCCAGCGGTGCGAAGCGCCCCGACATCCAGTGGCTGGCCGCATCGTCGCCGCCGACGATCTGCTGCGCGACCGTTTCGCCGATGCGCTGGTAAGTCGCTGCGAGCGGTGAGGCGGCGTTCGCGTCGTCGCCGGCTCGCGCCTGCGCGAGGACCATCGAAGGCAAGAGCAACAGCGCGAATGCGGCTGCGAAACGGGATCGGCGGCTCATGTCACGCATGTTACCGCGGCGGCGCGGATGCGAATGCTACGCCGTGCATTCGCCCGCTTCCGCGGGACGCGCTCGCGCGGGATTGGCAATGTGGAAAGTCGGTCGCTCGTCGATCAGCTGTCGACGCGCCGCCTTGCACGACCAATGAGCGATTCGCCTGCTAGGTGAACAGGAACTTGCGCGCGAGCTCCCAGCCCTCCTGCGGGAGTCGCTTGAAACCGGTCTTGGCGTAGAGCTGCCAGCGACCCATCGCGAAGGCGAACAGCACGCTCGCGTCGGCGTTGGCGTCGCCGTGCCAGCCGTTGGCCATCTGCGCAACGCGGATCGACTGGCGCAACGACGCCTCGAGCTTGTCGTAGAGCTGGTTCATCCGCGCCTGCAGCCGCTCGTCTTCGTTGACGAGCGCATCGCCGATCAGCACCCGCGTCATGCCGGGGTTCTTCTCGGCGAAGCCGAGCAGCATCGCCACGATCTGCTCGGCCTGCGAGGCACCGTCGGCCGTGTCGACCTGGATGCGGTTGACGAGCGAGAACAGCGTGCTCTCGACGAACTCGATCAGCCCTTCGAACATCTGCGCCTTGCTCGCGAAGTGCCGGTAGAGCGCGGCCTCGGACACGCCGAGCTTCGCGGCGAGCGCCGCAGTCGTCACTTTCTCGCCGCGCGGATTCTCGAGCATCGTGGCCAGCGTCTGCAGGATCTGCAGCCGGCGCTCGCCCGGTTTGGCGGCCATGGAGTCGGACGGCCGCTCGTCAGTGCTGCGGCGCGTCGGCGCGAATCATCGTGCCGACGCCCTGGTTGGTCAGCACTTCGAGCAGGAGCGCGTGCTCGACGCGACCGTCGATGATGTGCGAGCTGGCGACGCCGTTGCGCACGGCGTCCAGCGCCGAGCCGATCTTCGGCAGCATGCCGCCGTGGATCGTGCCGTCGGCGAACAGCGCATCGATCTCGCTCGCGGTCAGCCCCGTCAGCAGCGTGCCGTGCCGGTCGAGGACGCCGACCGTATTGGTCATCAGCACGAGCTTCTCGGCCCTGAGCGTTTCGGCGAGCTTGCCGGCGACGAGGTCCGCGTTGATGTTGTACGCCTCGCCGTCGCGGCCGACGCCGATCGGCGCGACGACCGGAATGAAGTCGCGCGAGTCGAGGAGCTGGATGATCTCCGCGTCGATGTGCTCGATCTCGCCGACGAAGCCGATGTCGATCTCGGCGCCGACGTCCGACTTCAGCAGCATCTTCCTCGCCTGGATGAACTTGCCGTCCTGCCCGGTGAGGCCCACCGCCTTGCCGCCGTGCTGGTTGATCAGGCCGACGATCTCCTGGTTGAGCTCGCCCAGCACCATCTCGACGACGTTCATGACCCGCTCGTCGGTGACGCGCATGCCTTGCCGGAATTCGCTCTGGATGCCCATCTTGCCGAGCAGGTCGCCGATCTGCGGACCCCCGCCGTGCACGACCACCGGGTTCATGCCGACCAGCTTCAGCATCACGACGTCGCGTGCGAAGCCCGCCTTCAGCGCCGGCTCGGTCATCGCGTTCCCGCCATATTTGACGACGATGGCCTTGTCGTGGAACCGCTGGATGTAGGGCAGCGCCTCGGCCAGGATCTGCGCCTTGACGGCCGGGCTCACCGCTTCGGGGGTCATGGGATTGCGAGAGGCTCTGCAGCGTCGGTCGATTGTACCCGAACGAAATCGGGCATTGCGCGGCGCGCGCCGGCCGGCGAGTGAGCGCTGACGATGCGCGCCGGATGGGCAGCGCTTGCAATGGCGCCAAGTTTGCTATCGTGCGCTCCATGATTCCCGCACCGCCCGACCCGGTGCCGCTCGATCGCGTCCGCCGCGTGCTGGTCACGAAGCTGCGGCACCACGGCGACGTCCTCCTCGCCTCGCCGGTGCTGACGGTGCTGAAGCGCGCCGCCCCGCACGCCGAGATCGACGCGCTCGTGTACGCCGAGACCGAGCCCCTGCTCGGCGGGCATCCCGCGCTCGCGCAGCTGTTCACCATCGATCGCGCGTGGAAACGTAGCGGCGTGCGCGTACAGGTGCGCGAGGAGCTCGCGCTGCTGCGCGGCCTGCGCGCGCGGCGCCACGACCTCGTCGTGCATCTCACCGAGCATCCGCGCGGACTGTGGCTCGCGCTGCTGCTGCAACCGCGATGGTCGGTGACGCGCACGCGGCGCCCCGACGAGCACGCCTGGCTGTGGCGCCGTGCGTTCACGCATTTCTATCCGCTGCCGAAAGGTCGCGCCCGGCACACGGTCGAGACCAACCTCGACGCGCTGCGTCGGATCGGCATCGCCCCGACCGCCGACGAGAAATCGCTGGTGATGGTGCCCGGCGACGCTGCGCACGCCAGCATCGAAGCGCTGCTCGCTCAACGCGGCCTGCCGGCGCGTGGGTTCGTGCAGCTTCACCCGGGCTCGCGCTGGCTGTTCAAGACGTGGCCGTCGAAGCGCACCGCGGCGGTGGTGGACAGGCTCGCGCAGCAGGGCTTCAGCATCGTCGTCACCGGCGCGCCCGATACGCGGGAGCGCGAGCTCGTGCAGGCGTTGCTCGATGAGGTGGCGCCCGCGTCGCGGGCGCGGGTGCACGATCTCACGGGTGTGCTCACATTGCGCGAGCTGGCGGCGCTGTGCTCGCGCGCGCGGCTGTTCGTCGGCGTCGACTCCGCGCCGATGCACATCGCGGCGGCGATGGGCACACCGGTGATCGCGCTGTTCGGGCCGTCCGACGAGGTCGAATGGGCGCCGTGGCGGGTCGCGCATCGCGTCGTCGCGTCGGATGCATTCCCCTGCCGCCCCTGCCGCAACGATGGTTGTGGCGGTGGCAAGGTATCGGAGTGCCTGACGACGCTTCCGGTCGCGCAGGTGGCGGCGGCGGTGGATGCGCTGCTCGCCGAGACCGCGGAAGCGCCGCGGTGACGATGCGTCTCGCCATCATCCGCCAGCGCTACACGCCGTTCGGCGGCGCCGAGCGCTTCGTCGAGAACGCGCTCGAGGCGCTGCTCGAGCGCAACGTCGCGATCACGCTGTACACGCGCAGATGGCCGCAGACGAGGCTGCAGCTGATCGAGCCCGTCGTCGTCGACCCGTTCTATGTCGGCAGCCTCTGGCGCGACTGGGGCTTCGCGCGCGCGATCGCCCGCGAGGTCGGCCGCACGCACATCGATCTCGTGCAGTCGCACGAGCGCCTGCTGACCTGCGACCTGTATCGGGCTGGCGACGGCCTGCACGCCGTCTGGCTGGAGGAACGGCTGCGTGGCGCCACCGCCTGGCGGCGCCTCACCGTGCGCGGCAACCCGTGGCACCGTTACATCCTCGCTACCGAGCGCAAGCTCTTCGCGAGCCCCTGGCTCCAGGCGGTGATCTGCAATTCACAGATGGTGAAAGACGAGATCCGCGAGCGCTTCGCGGTGCCCGACGAGAAGCTTCGCGTCATCTACAACGCCGTGGACAGCGACGCCTTCTCGCCGGCGCTCCGCGACGCGCGCGCGGCGACGCTCGTCAACCTCGGCATACCGGCCGATTCGCTCGTCTACCTCCTGGTCGGGTCGGGCTTCGAACGCAAGGGGGTGGCGGCCGCGATCGAGGCACTCGCCGAGCTGCCCGTCACGTCGCACCTCGTCGTCGTCGGCGGCGACAAGGCGCTCGAGCACTATCGCGCCGCGGCCCAGCGTGCCGGCGTCGGCAAGCGCGTGCACTTCACGGGCCCGGTGAACGATCCGAAGCCCTATTACGGCGTCGCCGACGCATTCGTGCTGCCGACGCTGTACGACCCGCTTCCCAATGCGGCCCTCGAAGCGATGGCGTGCGGGCTCCCGGTCGTGACGAGTACGAAGAGCGGAGCGGCGGAGCTCGTGCGTGCGCACGATGCAGGGTTGACATGCGCATCGCGCGACGTGGCCGCGCTGGCGGCGCACATGCGCACGCTGGCCGACCCGGCCGTGCGCACGCGGCTCGGCGGCAACGCACGCGCCGCGGTGCGGCCGCTCACGGCGGACGCGATGACGCTCAAGCTCGTCCTGTTGTACAAGGAGCTGCTCGAAGCCAGCGCGCGACAGCAGAAGGACGACGCGGCGCGCAAGCTCAAGGCGCACCGCGATGCCTGGGCCGCCAAGGCGGGCGGCGCGCCGGCGCCGCCGGTCGCACGACGCGACGCGAGCGGCCGGATCGAGACGCGGGCGACGAGCGACGCCAGCGACGCCAGCGACGCCGGCGCCGCGAACGACGCGCCGCCGCGCTGACGAGCCGCGCGACGACCGCACGCTATACTCCGGCGCTCGATGTCCGCACGCCGGCCGCGCCTTCGCGCGTGTTCACGCTGAGCCACCGCGTCCTTCCGCGCCATTCCCGTCGTCGCCTGCGAGGCTGCGCGGCGGATCGCGGGCATGCCCGACGCCTCGGCGACCGGGCTTTCCCGCCGGCCACCGTGGCTTCATGACCGCCGGCGTGGCGCTCTATCGCCGCCTGCTGCGGTACGTGCGTCCATACTGGTGGGCGTTCGCGATCGCATTCGTCGGCATGCTGGTCGTCGCCGCGGGCGACCTCGTGATGGCGTGGCTCGTCATCCCGATCATCCAGAACTTCCAGCAGCCCGATCCGGCCAAGACCAAGTATCTGCCGCTCGCCGTCGTCGGCGTGTTCATGCTGCGCGGCGTCGGCTCGTTCGTCTCCGAGTACGGGATGGCATGGACCGGCCATCGCGTCGTCTTCGACCTGCGGCGGGAGCTGATCGAGAAGCTGCTGCGCCTGCCGACCAGCTATTACGACGCGCACGCGGCTGGCGTCGTGCAATCCAAGGTCACGTTCGACGCTCACCAGCTCGCCAGTGCCGCGTCCGGGACGATCACCGTCGCGATCCGAAGCTCCCTTGCGATCGTCGCGAGCTTCGGCTGGATGCTGTGGCTCAACTGGCGGCTGACGCTGCTGACGATCGTGGTGCTGCCCGTCGTCGGCGTCGTGATCCGCTATTTCAGCCGGCGGCTGAGGCGCCTCGCGCGCGACATCCAGTCGCGCACGGGCTCGCTCACCCACGTGCTCGAGGAGATGATCGGCGGGCACCGCATCGTGCGCGTGTTCGGTGGAGAGCGCTACGAACGCGATCGCGCCGTCACGGCCGCGAACCGCCTGCGGCAGTCGATGAGCAAGCAGTCGTCGGCGGGCGCGGCGAGCTCGCCGATCACGCAGGTGCTCGCCGCCCTCGCCGTCGGGTTCATCGTCTGGGCGGCGCTCGCGCAAAGCGAGGCCGGGCACCTCGACTTCGCCACGTTCGCGTCGTATACCGTGGCGCTCGTCACGTTGCTCGAGCGGCTCAAATCGCTGTCCGGCGTCAACGCGTCGATCCAGCGCGGCATGGCGGCGGCGGAAAGCATCTTCGGATTGCTCGATCGCGAGGACGAACCGGACACCGGCTCGGTCGTGCTCGCCCGTGCGCGCGGCGAGCTCCGTTTCGACCGCGTGTCGATGCGCTATGCGGGCAACGAGCGCGAAGCGATCAGCGACGTGTCGTTGACGATCGCGCCCGGCGAGACCGTCGCGCTCGTCGGACCGTCGGGCAGCGGCAAGACCTCGCTCGTCACGCTGATCCCGCGCTTCTACGAGCCGTCGGCGGGACGACTGTTCGTCGACGGTCACGACATCACGACGCTGACGCGCGAGAGCCTGCGCGCGAACGTCGCGCTCGTCTCGCAGGACGTGCTGCTGTTCGACGACACCGTCGCCGCGAACATCGCCTACGGCGCGATGGCCGGCGCGTCGCGCGAGGCGATCGAGCGCGCGGCCGATGCCGCGCACGCGCTCGACTTCATCCGCACGCTCCCCGAGGGCTTCGACACCGTCGTCGGCGAGCAGGGCATGCGGCTGTCGGGCGGCCAGCGCCAGCGCATCGCGATCGCCCGCGCGATCCTCAAGAACGCGCCCATCCTCATCCTGGACGAAGCGACCTCGGCCCTCGATTCCGAGTCCGAGCGCCAGGTGCAGGCCGCGCTCGATACGCTGATGCACGGACGAACGACGCTCGTCATCGCCCACCGCCTGTCGACGATCGAGCACGCCGACCGCATCGTCGTGCTCGACGCGGGACGCATCGTCGAGCAGGGCACGCACGGCGAGCTCGTCGCGCACGACGGCCTGTACGCGCGCCTGCACCGGATCCAGTTCGCCGCGCCGCAAGTCGAAGCGGCGTGAGCGTCGAACCGGCGCGCGCCCGCGCGCTCCGCATCGTTCACACCGAGGCGTCGACGGGCTGGGGCGGCCAGGAGATCCGCATCCTGACCGAGGCCGCCGGATTCCTTCGGCGCGGCCACGCGGTCCGCATCATCGCCGCGCCGGGCGCGCGCATCGTCGACGAAGCGCCGCGGTTCGGCGTCGAGGTCGACGTGGCGCCGATCGCGCGCAAGCGGCCCGCCGGCCTCGCCGCGCTCGTCCGCGCGTTCGCCGACGGACATTACGACGTCGTGAACACGCACAGCTCGACCGACAGCTGGCTGTCCGCGCTGGCGTGCGCCGTGATGCGCGCGCGCGGCCGCAGCGCGCCGGTGATGGTTCGCACACGCCATGTGTCCGTCCCGGTCCCGAACGATGTCGCCACGCGCTGGCTCTACCGCCGCGCGAGCGCGCGCGTCGTCACGACCGGCGAGCGCCTGCGCGACGAGCTGGTGCGCACGAACGGACTCGATCCCGAGCGCGTGCGGTCCGTGCCCACCGGCATCGCGGCCGAGCGCTATGCCGCGCGCGATCGCGCCGCCGCGCGTGCGCGCGTCGGTCTTCCCGTCGGCCGGCCGGTCGTGGGCATCGTGGCGACGCTTCGAAGCTGGAAAGGCCACCGCTACCTGGTCGAAGCGATGCCGCTGCTTCGCCACCGCGACGCGATGCTGGCCATCGTCGGGGACGGCCCGCAACGCGACGCGCT
>Ga0307408_100001500_pt1 | contig 17324 bp, 19 predicted proteins | sample 322Cmetagenome_FD_202116 | JGI IMG/M metagenome (GOLD analysis project Ga0307408, IMG submission 202116) | Maize rhizosphere microbial communities from greenhouse at UC Davis, California, United States - 322HYB-C-3 | ecosystem: Host-associated > Plants > Roots > Rhizosphere > Soil | place...
TGCCGGGATGATGAGGAGGATGCGGTGCTGCTCGGGAAGCTCCTGCTGCTGGATGACCTGGCGTGGCGGATGGAGAGCAAGGAGATGAGCGCCACGGAAACTGCCGAGCTCCGCGCTGCGGCGAATGAGCTCGGCCGGGCGGTGGAGATTCTAACAGCGCGCATTGTCGCGGCTTCAAAGGTCGCCGCCGACGCCAGCGCGGGCGATCTAACAGAAGACGAAGGAGGCGGCACGCGATGAAGGCGATCGATCACGAATGCCGCTGTGAAGAGCCCGCGGCCGCGACCGGCATGGAGAGGGTGGATGGGATGAGAAACACGGGGAGCGCCCTCAGTGGCCAGAAGCTCGCCCGGCCAGATCCGTCCATCCTCTCCATGCCGGGGCGCGGTCGGCGCACCGAGAACTTGAAACTTAAAACCAGCAAACTCCCATCCCCATGAAACCGCCCATTCACTATCACCGTCGTGCGAAGGAGTGCCGGCGCTATGCCATCGCCCTCGCGGCGGTGTGCGGCGCTTGTGCGATCGGCTTCGCGAGTCTCGATCGATCTGGTCTCACGGGTGTGACCACCTTGCTGCCGCTGTTGCTGGCGAGCGCGGGATTGTCCACGGCGCTTGGCTGTCTCAATGAGCTCCGTGAATCGAAGTGGTGGCAGAGGATGGCCGATCTCGAGGCGGCGTATCAGCCGCTGGAGAGGATTTGATTCCTCTTCGTCGCGGAGCGTGTGCGCGGAGAGGACGAAGTCCTGCCGCTACGAAGAGAAGAAGTCCTCCGTGCATCACCTTGTTTTTTCCTAAGATCATGAGTCCCCAACCAGCCCCAACCGAAGCCGAAGACCAGATTGAAGAGTCCGATTTATCTCGCATCCCCGAGCCTGCGATTGGCGTGCCGCCGGGTGCGCTGCGGCGGATGCTCGCGAACTGCCGGCATGGCCTGAATCCGCGCGTGGCGTGGTCCGAGAATCGTCCGCGCATGGACCAGGAGGCGATGCAGATCCGCGGCGAGATGCTGGGGGAGATCGAGTCGCAGTTGGAGAGGCTGCTTTCCATTGGGTGATGCCCGGGTCGAAAGGTAGGCGCGCTGGTGACAGCGCGGAGCGGTCCGCGTGGTGTGGCTCTTCCGGTGCTTCCGCGTTCTCACGAACGCGCCTACGGAAGCTGGTGCGGCATCGCTCGGCGCTTCGAGCTGCCTTTGCTGAAAACTGAAAACTCAAAACGAGCAAACTTCCCTTCCCCCATGATCTCGACTTCTCCTTCCACTTTCCCCTCGCCCTCGCGTCGTCCGATGCATCATCCGCTCGCGGCGGAGGCGCTGGAGAGCTTCTGTCATCCGCGGTGCAGGGTCTTCTCGCGCGTGGTGCGGCATCCCTCCGGTGCGGTGATGGCGGCGAATGGTTGCGTGGCGCTGCGCGTGTCGCGCGGGCCGGTGACCTGCGATGACGGCCTGGCGGCCGCTTGTCCTGATTTCCTCGCGCGCGTGGATGCGCTGCCGTGGGGGCGCTTCGCGAATGATGCGATGCGCATCACGCCGCCGCCGTGGCGCGGGCTGGATGCCGTGCGCGGCGACCTCTACGCGCGCGAGCTGGAGGAGCTGTGGAAGGACGGGCGCATGACGCTGGCGAAGCCGGTGTGGATCGGCGGCGCGGTACTGGTGCCGCTGGCGGTGCTGCAACTCATCGCACGGCTGCCGCGGGTGGAGCTGCGGATGGATGGTGCGATGGATTTCATGCTGATCCGCTTCGCCGGCGGCGAGGGCATCGTCGCGAATCGCTGGAGGAAGACGCGTGGCGCGGACATCCCGGCGCATGTGCTTTCCCTCTTCACGCCGGAGACCGCGTGCCTGCCGGGTGGGCTGGTGTGCTGACTAACAGATTCTAACAGGAAGCCCGCGATCGATCCCGACACGCCGGCTGTTTCCCTCCCGATGGCCCTTGGCCGCTGACTACTGACCTTCCCATGGAATTCCTCAATCTTCATTCAAGCGCGCTGGACTCGCCCGAGATGGCGGGCGCGGATCCGGCCGAGCTGGGCACGTGGCTGATGCTGGCGCGGTACTGTGCCGGCCAGGAGAATGGCGGCGTGATCGTGGGCTGCCGCGAGTGGCGTGACCGCAAGTGGCAGACGGTCGCGCGCGTGGCACAGGCGATGGTGATGCAGGAGACGGAGCTGTGGGTGTGGCACGGCGATGACCTGCATGTGAAGCATTACCCCGCCGAGCAGGAGGCGGTGGTGAAGGCGAAGCGCGAGCGGAACCGCAGCGCGGGCCAGGCGAAAACCGAGACGAAGGCGGAGGCGGCGCGAGCGAATGGCCAGCGCGGGGGACGTCCGCGGACGCGTGGCATGGGTGGCGGTGAAGGCGGGGGCGAGCCCGTCATCGATCAACGCGATATCCCAACCGGAAACCCAACGGAAATCCCTGCGCCGCTGGATGGCATCCCAGCGGAAGGGAATGGAAGGGAAGGAAATGAAAGGGTAATGGAACAGGAAGGGGAACAGGAAGTACTACGATCCTGTGAGAAAGAGCGCCCGCATGGGATGGCGTCATCGAGCTCGGGTTCGGGTCCGGCTGCGAGTTCACGGGATCTGGAGATTTCACGGCAGGCGGAGACGATTGTGCGCAGCTATCCGCGGCAGGAGCGATTCGCGGAGGCATTGATGGCGGTGCGTCGTCAGCTGGCCTCGGGGGAGAGTTTTCCGCTGATGCTCGCTGGCACGAAGGCGGCGGCGGAGGCACTCGCGAAGGCGCCCTCCGGTGCGGCGAACAAGTATGCGCCGAGCGCGCTGAAGTTCTTCGAAGGGAAACGCTGGATGGATGACCCGGCGACCTTGATCCGCCCGGCCGTGGCCTCGGGATCGGGTGCGAATGGTGGCGGTGCGGGTCGATACGATCGCGGTGAGATGTCCGCGGAGGAACTCGCGCTGCAGCTTGGCGGACGGGGAAGGGAGTATTGAGGCGATGAATACGATGAGTGTAGTAGTTTCAGGGCGGCGATCGGAAGCTGGGGAAAGTGGGTGCGCTTCCCTTTCCATGCACAGGCGCGCTGGTGACAGCGCGGGGTGGATCCTGTGGTGCGGCCCTTCCGGTGATTCCGCGTTCTCACGAACGCGCCTACGGAGGGTCGGGGAGTGGCTCTGCAGGTCTCTTCTGTCTTTGCTGAAAACTGAAAACTGAACGCAGCAGTCGCGATCGCGACGATCACTCCTCCGCGAAGCGGCAAGCCGCGTGGACCGGAGGTCAAAACTAGCAACTTTCTCCATGACCACCGATTCCTCTTCACACCTCCTCTGTCCCTGCGGTTCGCCGGTGGATGCGACGCTATTGGAGATCCGGGATTTGTTTCCCTCGCTGTCGCCGGATCTTTGCTCGGGGTGCTATGATCGCGCGGAGCGGGAGTCGGCGGAGCAGGTGTTGTCAGAGGCGCGGCGGGCGGAGTCGCGGCAGCGGCAGGCGCGGCTGGAGGCGGCGATCCCGCCGGAGATGCTGGGCACGCGGGCGGATCATGTGGCGTTCAATGTGGCGCTGTGGCAGCGGGTGCGGGAGTGGCGGCCGGCTTGCGGGCGGTGGCTTTTGATCACGGGGCTGCCGGGGCGTTGCAAGACGCGGGTGGTGGCGTTGCTGGCGAAGCAGCTGATCATGGAGGAAGGCGCGCGGGTGGTGTGGACGAGCGCGATCGAGCTGCAGGGTGCGGTGGAGGACATGCGCAGCCAGAACTACGGAGTGGTGGATGCGGCGCGCACGAACCTGCGCGAGTGGAAGCACGCGGCGGTGCTGGTGCTGGATGATCTGGGGAAGAACACGTGGACGCCATCGCTGGAGGCGCGGCTGTTCGAGCTGATCGATTTCCGGAAGACGCGGCTGCTGCCGACGATCGTGACGGCGAATACGCCGCTGCCGGAATTGTTGCGGACGAAGCAGGTCGGCACGGAGCGCGGCGGACCGATCATCGGGCGCATCCTCGAGGCGAGCCGCGGGTGGAATGTGGAGGCGCCGGAGATCGGAGGGGCGAGGGAGCGATGAGGGTCTTCCGCATCGCCCATCGTTCCCCGTGATGAATGGATTCACCGCAGGGGGCGCAGGGATTCCAGATGGGAAGCCAAGGGGAGCGGAGGAAGCGCAAGCGTTGAAACCGAATCTAACAGAATCTGCGAGGTGAGCGAGAAACCGAAGTTACAGTTGAGCCCGGAACCGGAGCCGACGTGGAAGGAATGGGCGAAGCCGAAGTCGAAATCGAAGTCCGGGAGGATGCCGAGGTCGAAGGCGAAAGCGAAGCCGCACGCTGCGGAGCGGGAGCCGGAGCCGGAGCCGGCGGCGATGGTGGATGCGGCGGGCTTGAGCCTGCATGCGATGATCATGGCCGAGCTGGAGGCGCTGGGGTGCATCGCGCGGCCCGGGTCGGGGCCGGAGCTCGAGCGGGGTCGCGGGGACGAGCAGGATCGCGGGGACGAGCAGGATCGCGATTCTGATCCGGAGTCTGGTCCTGAGCATGACCGCGGCGGCGGCGGTGAAGGCGACGGCGAAAGCCAGCGCGGCCCGCATCACCTGCACTACGACCGCACGAAGGGCTGGATGCTGCGCGTGACCGTGGACCTCGGGAAGAACGTCATCGGCAAGCGCTTGAAATTCCGCCTCCGCACGCGTGATGCCGGCGAAGCAGAGAAGGCCCGGGACCTGGTGCTAGCGACGTTGAAGCGGCTGGGATTGACGGTGAGGTTGAGGATGCAGGGGAGGGGACGGGGGTGAGCCGGGTGTCATCCGGAGTTGAGGGGGGCCACTCGACGGAAGTGACGGGGCCACTCTCTTAGGCGAAACTCGGTTTAGTCTGTAGAGCGCGATTGTGAATAACTTTAGTCGCGTGAACATATTGACATTAAGAAATGGTCAAAATAGATGGCGGATGCTTCATGATGTCTAATGGCGTGAAGTCATTGCCGTGATTTTGAAGAGGTAATGTTGGATTGTATCAACTCAAGAAAAACACACAAGACCATGAGAATGAACAAATTGGCGCCAAGCGTGGGCCGTATCACCGCGTCAGCTTTCGCTTTTGCCGGCTGCCTGACTCTTTCGGCCCGGGGCGATTTCGAGCCCATGTATGGTGACTTCGCGATACTACCGGATGTTGGAGAGGCGGGCAGCCTGAGCGTGTCGGGGGAGCTCACCGCGTCAGGCTTTTGTCAGCTGGAAAGCGGTCTGTTGGTGATGGGCGATATTACAGGGGGCAATATCGGGGCTGCGGGAGGGATCGATTTCGGCTACGCGACCTCGGTCGTCAACATGCCGGGAGTGACGCTGCAGTATCTGGGCACGTCGGAGCACGATGCGGCCTTCGACCTGACGGATTCGCTGGGGAGCTTCCTGTGGCGGGACAATGCCGGTGCCACGGTGCGGCCGAAGATGAAGCTGAGCACGGACAATATCCTCTCCCTCTACAACTCGGCGGGCAGTGCGGCCACGATCACGCTGCAGGGCGGCAGCGGGCAGATCCATCTGACCGGCACGGGCAGCGGGATCTACTCCGGCGGCACGCCGGTATTCTCCCTGACTTCGGGTGGCGCGCTGGAGTATGGTTCGACCCGGCCGGTATCGATCCTGAATGCTTCCGCCGCCAGCGCCTTCAGTGGAGCCCTGCGGATCGAGGGCGGATTCGCGGCCCGGAAGGACTCGTATGTCAGCGATCTCCGCATCGGCATGGGAAACAACAGCGTGTCGCAGAACACGGCATTCGGAAGGGAAGCGCTGAATGCCAACACGACCGGCAACAACAACACCGCGATCGGAATGGTCGCGTTGCGCAACAACACAAGCGGCCAGGCGAACACGGCGGTGGGATCGTTTGCGCTGCAAGCACACACGAGCGGTGAGTACAATGCGGCCTTTGGCGCCTCAGCCATGGGAGGTAACACGACGGGCTCTTACAACAGCGCGTTCGGGAAATCCGCTCTCAATTTGAATACCACGGCGAACTCCAACTCTGCCTTCGGCTATGAGGCGATGCGGGTGAACACCACTGGCGCGGGAAACTCGGCAGTCGGTCGCTACGCGCTCTATTCGAACACGGTCGGCAATTTCAATGTCACCGCCGGCTACTCCGCGCTGTATGGAAATACCACGGGCTCCTCCAATACCGCCCTCGGCTACTACGCGGGACGATACCAAGCCGATGGCAGCACCGCATTGGCGGATCCGGAGAATAGCGTCTTCATCGGCGCCCATTCGCGCGGGTTCTCGAATGCGGACAGCAACTCGATCGTGATCGGTTACCAAGCGATCGGGGAAGGGGCGAATACCACGGTGATCGGGAACAGCAGCACGGTGAGCACGCATCTGTATGGGCAGACGAAGGCGAACTCCCTCGAGGTGAACGGTGCCACCGACTTGAATGACCAGGTGGTGGTGGAGGCTCCCGTGGCTCCTGCGCCTGCGGTGCGCGCGATGCGGGTGCTGGCGGACGGGACGATCCTGATCAAGCCGAGCGGAGACCTGCCGATGGGCGACTTCGACGAGGGGCAACAGCCATGACGTGTCGGGTCACCAAGTCCCGACCGTATCGATGCCATGAAAACCATTCCACTTTATCCGGCAGCGGCCATTTCCGGCCTCGCGTGCCACTCTAACATTTCCAATCCCGGTTCCTGATATCGTCATGAAACCAACCATTAGAAAACCATTTCCCGGCGGACGGCCGTTTGCCGCCTGCCTGCTTTTCGCGGCGGCGCTGGCGGTGCCGCTCCGCGGACAGGAGCCCGAGTGGTGGGCAGAATTCGGAGTCTTGAGCGGAGCGCCGCAGGACTTCGCTCCCATCAATGCGGGCCAAGTCAAATACTTCGCTGCCAAGGCGAAGGACGCGATGGATGCCAATTTGCCCGGTGGCGCGGGATCCGAGATCGATGATCTGATCTCGGGCTGGCAGGTCGCGACGACGCCTAACAACTACGACGCGGTGACGCTGGGGCAGCTCAAGTATGTCGGGAAGCTGTTCTATGACCGGCTTGCCGAGGAGGAGCTGGCCGAGCCCGGTGTGTATCCTTGGACGGGATCCCTGACGGTGGAGGATTACGCGATGGCTGCGATCGGCCAGGCGAAGACGACCTTCGCCTTCGAGCTCGGGTCGCCGATCACCGCGGGCTTCCATCTCTACCGGATCCTGGGAAATGACACCACGACGGTGGCCCAGGATGTGCCGGTGCTGGCCACCACCTCCAGCTCGGAGACGGTGGAGTATGAGGTGCTGGTCCAGCCACAGCACGGGACGCTGGATGAGACCAATGCCCCGGCCTACACCTATCAGCCGGCTCCCGGATTCACGGGTGCAGATTTCTTCGTCTATCGGGCGAAGCTGCAGGTGAGCGAGATCGAAAGTGCCGGCGCGCAGGTCTCGCTGCTGGTCGCCGAGTATCCGGATCAGATCAAGCTGGTCCACCCAGAGGACGAGAAGGAGATCGTGGAAGGAGACGGTGTGACCTTCGTGGTGGATGCCTTCAGGGCGGGCACCACGGTCACGAGCGTGGAATTCTACGCGAATGACGTGAAGATCGGCTCCGCCACGACGGACACGCTCGATGCCTTCACGTGGCTGGATCCGGCGGTGGGGACTCATGAGGTGAAGTCGATCGCCTACTTCGATGATTCCACGAGCGCGACCTCGGCGACGCATACCATCGAGATCGTGGCGAATGCAGCGCCGGTGGTCACATTGACACTGGATCCGGATCCAGATGGGGATCCAGCGCCGGTTCCAGGGTTTACGATTACCCTCGAGGCGGAGGCTACGGATACTTCGGGCGACGAGGTGAAGCGGGTGCAGTTCTTCCTGGATGGGCAGCTCGTCGGTGAGAGTTTTTTGCCGGACGATGATGTGTTCGAGTTCACGCTTCCGGACGACATATGGGGCGGGACCCACACAGTGATGGCGCGGGCGGTGGATAGCCACGGCAAGACGGCGGAGGACGAGGTGACCTTCGTGGTCACGGGCAATCAGGCACCGGTGGTGAGCATCACGTCTCCCGCGTCTCGTGCGGAATTCCAGGCATCGCCGGGAGAATTCGGGACGGCGGACATCCTGGTGGAGATCGCGGCGAGCGATGTGGATTCCGGTGATGGGGTCGACACGGTGGAGGTGGAAGTCACGAAGGCGGGATCCACGAGCTTCCACGCTGCCACGCTGGATGAAGGCGTCTATAAGGTCACGCTGGAGGACCTGCTTCGCGGCACTTACTTCCTGCGGGCGAAGGCAACGGACACCTCCAACGGAGCGGCGGGGAGATCGACGGTGGTGAAGTGCCTGGTGATTGGGGAGGGGCAGGTTCCTCCCTCGGAGCTTCTGGCCGAGATCACCGGTGCCGATATTGCTACGGCGAATCTGGATTTCATCGGCAATCTTTCGGCTGCGACGAAGTACCGGGGCGGGCGCTCCTACTCGATCGAGTCGAATTCGGGGGTCCTGTTGACGAGCGGGAGCGTGATTTGGAAGGGTCCGAACACCATCGACTTCACCTCGGTGGTTCGCAGTGAACCCGGCGATCCGGATCTGGACCTCCTGCTCGTGGACGAGGATGAGAACGTCCGCACCAACGATGCGGCGGGACTGGAGTTCGACTTCACGCCGACCAAGTCAAAGCTGGAAGTGGTCCTTCAGTTCGCCTCGGAGGAATACAACGAGTTCGGCCCGGGAGGTGCGTTCGGCAATCAATTCAACGACCTGTTCGCAATCTATGTGGACGGAGTGAATGTCGCCCGTGTCCCGGGTTCGCGAGACGCTCCCGAAAGCGTGGATGGGAAGATCGGTGTGGATTCCATCAACTCGCTCGAAGTGGTGGGCGGTGCGCTGAATCTGGGTAGCAACCGGCATCTGTACTGCGACAACGATGACAACATTGAAGACCCTGTGCCTCAGGATCCGGAACAAGTCCACTTCAAGACGGAGTACGACGGCTTCACCTTCAAGGTGACGGCGATGGCTGCGGTGACCCCGAATGAGGGGCATCGCATGAAGATTGTCGTCGCGGACGCAGTCGATCATGCCCTCGACTCGGGCTTGTTCATCAAGAGCGCGAGCTTCCGGAGTGTGGATCCGTGAGGTGAGGTGAGCTTTCGAGCGAACGCGGTTAATCTCGAATGGCACGGATGAATTTGTTCATTCATTCGTGCCATTCATTCATGCAGGTCGCGGAGGACGCAGCATGATAAGGAGGGCGCCGGCTGCCTGGCAATCGATGGATGCGATCGATGATCCATCCATCCATCCACCCGGCAGCCACCAGGATTCTTTCCCTGCCCTGCACTCATCTGCGGCCTCTGCGGTCCTGCGGTTCCTTCCCATGGATGCAGGAGAGGGAGAGGGCGACGTGAGGTGTGATCAGTGAAACAGCCCCGGAGTGATGGAGCCCGGGCTGGTGAAGGAACGAACCGCGGAGGCGCAGAGGTCGCGGAGGTGGCAAGGAGTGTGCCGGCGTTGCTGGTGGCTTCTGCGGTGTCACCACCGCGCCTACGGACGATGGGGTGGGCTGCAGGGAGGATGGTAGGCGTCTTCGTGAGCGCGGAGGAATCGCGGAGGGGTGGCTGTTTCAAGTTTGCCACGGTGGGGGAGAGATGGTCTCTCTCGTGGGATGAGTGGGAGTGGGGATGATGGTCCTGAGATAGGTGGCGGCGGCGTGGGGCCGATGCCGGTGCCGATGCCGGTGCCGATGGCGGTGCCGTGGCGGAAGCCGTGGTGGCGGTCGGTGGGGTTTTGGATAGGCGCGTGGGGGCTGGCGTTTCTGGTGTGGGTGTGGGTGGATTCGTATCCGAACATTTCGCGGGTGGCATTCCCCGTGACGATGGAGGCGCCGGGCTACGGGGTGACGGGCGCGGGCCGGGAGGTGATGCTACAGGGCGGCCGGGTGATTGTGGGCCGGAAGCGTATCTCGGATCCGCCGATGGGCATCACGGTGAGCAAGGGGAGGGCAATCGCGGAATACCGGAAAGGTACCAATCGCTTTCCGGTGACTACGTGGTGGGGCACAGACCGGTGGGTGGATGAGGCGGGCAATCCCTTCGCGGGGATGTCAGTGGAGGTGCTGGTGTGGTGGTTCCCCTTCGGCGTCGTGGTGGCGGGCTATGTGGCGGTGTGGGCGGGATCGCTGGTGCTGTGGCGGCGATGGATGCGGCGGCGGGTTTTGAAGGGAACGCCGAACATCGAACGTCCAACATCGAATGATGAATGAATGAGGAAAGGCATGTAGAGGCGAGTCGATCTGGCGGTTTATTTCGATGTTCAATGTTGGACGTTCGATGTTCGATGTTTTCCCTATGACGCTGCGGCCGGTGTATTGCTGGAAGTCGTTTTGGCTGGGGCTGCTGGTATTGGCCGGCCTGGGGTGGGCGTGGGCGCGGTCGATGGATCGCGATGAAGCGGTCTCGATTTTCGGGCCGGGCGGGTTTCGCTTCCAGGCGGGCATTTCCGCCGGGGTAGCCGTCGTTCACGAGTGGGAAGGGGACATGGACTATGATGGTCGCAAGGTGAGCGGGTATTCGCGGGAACTGTCCGAAGATCAGGAAGTCATTCCGCGGCGGTGGGCCTTCCTCGCGAAGGATGAGGAGATGGGTGGCGTCTGGTGGATCGCGTTTCCGATGGGGTTTCCTTTCGTGGGATTGCTGGTGCCGTGGAGCGGTTGGCTGGTGTGGCGATGGCGGCTGGAGCGAAGGGGTTTGAAGGGAACATCGAACATCGAACGTTCAACATCGAATGATGAATGAGGAAAGGCATCGCGCGGCGCGGCGATCGGGATGTTTATTTCGATGTTGGATGTTCGATGTTGGGCGTTGAATGTTTGATGTTTTCCGTATGACGCCGCGGCCGATGTATTGCTGGAAGAGCTTTTGGCTCGGGGTGTTCGTCGTGTGCTTTTTCGCGTGGGCGTGGCGGGATTCGCTGCGGACCGATACGTGGATGCAGAGGATCTGGGCTTCGGGAAGGCTGGGGATGATACGGGTGCAGGGGGTGACGTGGGTGTATCGTGATGCGGAGGCTTTCTTTGACCTCAACGGTGTGCAGCGCCGGGCGACCCAGTACTCAGCGAAGGAGGTGGAAGAGATGGAGTTCGAGGGAGCGGACTTTCCGTATGTGAAGATTCCGGATGGCGCGGTGTGGGCGTGCTTCGCGGTGGTGTGGGGAGGATGGATGGTGTGGCGGTGGCGGAGGGGTTTGAAGAGAACGCCGAACATCGAACATCGAACGTCCAACATCGAATGATGAATGAGGAAAGGCATCGCGCGGCGCGGCGATCAGGATGTTTATTTCGATGTTCGATGTTCGATGTTGGGCGTTGAATGTTCGATGTTTTCCGTATGACGCCGCGGCCGATGTATCGCTGGAAGAGCTTTTGGCTGGGGCTGCTGGTGCTGGCGTGCCAGGGGTGGATGTGGGTGCGATCGATGCGCGAGAGCGATCAGATCGGCTACACGACGGGGACGTGGTCGTGGGAGTTCGGGAGCTTCGATTGCGGGGTGGGAGCGCTGTGGGGGGAATACACGTTCAGCGTGGGGAGGTTCGAGTTTGCGTTCGGTGTGCCTACCGGGGGCGGACCTTGGTTTCCGGCGGCGGTCGCGTTCCAGCAGGCCGGCCATCTTGCGTTGGGGCACTTGATCGTGGCGTGGTGGCTGGTGATGCTGGTCACCGCGGTGGGGTGGGTTTGGTTTCTGGCGCGGAGGCGGGGAAGTGCCGAGTGATCGGTGATCAGTGATGGGTGAAACAGCCCCGGACTGGGCAGGGACTTTGGCTTTGATTGCGGGGTCGGGGCGTTTGTGCTGGGGTGAGCGGAGTGCTTCCGCGTCCGCTCTATCGATCACGGCTCTTCTGGCTCGGGGTGCCGGGACTGGCGTTCCTGCTGTGGGTGTGGTGGGACTCGGGTGGGTATGTGTCCTATGTGGCCTATGAGCGGGGGAATGAGCTTCGCCAGGTGGAGGTGAGTCGCGGGGGCGTATTGTGGACCTACGCGCTCGATCTGAAGCCGACGGGGCACGCGGCGGTGAGGCCGCTCCGCTCGGGGCGAATCGAACTCGCGAAGATGGGGGTGGAGACGACGGGACGGCGCTTGGATTTCAGCGAGGCCTTCGAGAGCGAGGTGAGGATGGTCACGGTTCCGGCATTCGGTGTGGAGAAGGAGGTCCACACGGTGCGCCTGGCACTGTGGGTGATCGTGCTGGGCTATGCCGCGATGTGGCTGGGCGGGGTCTTCGCGTGGCGGTGGCGGAAGGTGCGGGTGATGAGGCGTCTAACAGAGATGGGGGCCGGGGTGGTGGGGTGAAAGGCAGAGTGCCGGGTGATCGGTGATCAGTGATCAGTGGAAAGGCTCCGGACTGGTGAAGGGAACGAACCGCGGAGGGGCGGAGGGAAGAAGAAGTGCCGAGTGATCGGTGATCAGTGATCAGTGAAACAGCCCCGGACTGGTGAAGGGAACGAACCGTGGAGGCGTGGAGGCGTGGAGGCGTGGAGGGATGCAGAGAAGAAGTGGGGTGTGGTTGGGGATCGGCTGCGGCGATAAGGGATGCTCCGATTCGACAGAGTGGATTCGCGACCGAGTGGTGGCCAAGGGGTGCATTTGTTGTTACGACATTGAGCCTGATGAATCGAATGATGATGCGATCGATCTTTGGGCTGTTGGGCGTGCTGCTGGCGCTGCTTGCGACGGGATGCGCTGGACCGGGTGGTTCCTCGCGCGTGGGAATCGACCAGGTGCCGATGTATGGCGGGATGGACCGGGAGGCGGTGCCTGCCTTGAAGGCGGGGGACGAGCAATTCATCGCGCAGGCGAGCGGGGCCTTTGGCAGCCGCGAGAAGGCATCGAAGGCATGGGCGGACCGCGGATTCCGTCTCTATGCGCAGGGCGATGAGAAGACGGCGATGGCGCGCTTCAATCAGGCGTGGCTGCTGGACCCGAAGAACCCGGAGAGCTTCTGGGGATTCGGCCTGATCCTGCGAGACCGCGGTGATCTGGAAGGCGGCCGCCGGATGATGCGGCGCGCGCACTCGATGGGTCTGCGGGAGAAGCAGTTCCTGGCTGCGTATGCGAAGATGGGGGAGTGGGAGAAGATGCTGGGGCAGTGATTTTTGTGGGAGGGGAGAGGGAGATCACCGCTGAAACAGGCCGAGCTGGTGGAGGAATGAACCGCGGAGGCGCGGAGGTCGCGGAGAGATCGCGGAGGGAAGAAGAAGTGCCGAGTGATCAGTGATCGGTGATCAGTGAAACAGCCCCGGGCTGGTGGAGGAACGAAACGCGGAGGCGCGGAGGTCGCGGAGGAAGCGCGGAGGGAAGAAGGGAGGATGAACCGCCAAGACGCGAAGGTCGTGAAGGGAAGGCAGAAGAAGTGCCGAGTGATCGGTGATCGGTGATCAGTGAAACAGCCCCGGACTGGTGGAGGAACGAAACGCGGAGGCGCGGAGGTCGCGGAGGAAGCGCGGAGGAAGCGCGGAGGGGAGATGTGGATCCTGGCTTGGTTTGATGGGGATGAGCGGGGCCAGCCGGAACGAGGAGGTCGTCCTGCTATGAGAAACCTACCGGAGCTGTCCGGTTGAAGCCGGGACTGCATTCCTTGTGATTCGGGGCGCATCGTGAGGATGTGGATTTGGATCCACAGGGATGGGTGAACAACAACGGGAAGTCGATCACGCTGCATCGTGAGGATGTGGATTTGGATGTGGATCCACAGGGATGCGGCTGATGCCGCTGAAGTGCGACGGTCATCGACGCGCCGCTACATTCGATGATGAGAGGATGTCGCTGCCCGGCGCGTCGCGGCGATCCCGGAGGTCGGTTCATTCCGAGGGGTGAGGCTATCACTCACTTGCACTCGAAAGCTGCGAAGGATCGCAGCAGTCCAAGGGCGGCTGCGCCGCGATCATGGGGCGGAGGTGGTGGGGTGGATCGCGGGATGGCTTGGCAATGCGGGCGGTGAGCCGCTGGAACGACGCGGTCGTTCTGCTATGAAGAAGGTAGGTCGCTCGTGCAGCTATTCCGCGGCGCGATGGCGGATGGCGATGCCGAGCTTGCCGTCGCTTTGCCAGGGGTCGCGGCCGCCGTTTTTGCCGGAGGGTTGCTGGAAGGCATCGCGCCAGGAGATGTTGGCGAAGCCGGCGGACTTGAGGTCGGTGAGGATGAGGTCGCGCTCGTGGTCGACCTGGGGGGCGATGTGGTGGGTGATCTCGCCGGTGTCGTGGCTGAGGCCGACGCTGCGGTCGAAGGTGGCGGCGCCCCACCAGGCGATGCGGCCCTGGGAGTCGGTCTGGGGTGCTCGCCAGAGGCGGACGTGGTGGCGTTCGCGCGGGCTGGTGCCGTGGGGTTTCTCGAAGGCGAGATCCTGATGGCGGCCGAAGAGGAGAAGTGGGCTGACGGGTGCCTGGGCGTAGGGGCGGCCGAGGACGGCATCCTCGGCGATGCGCAGGCTGGTCTTCAGCGTGACGGGATCGGCGGGGTGCCAGCCGCTCTCTAACAGGGAGGCGGCAAGCTCGGTCTCGGTGGCGATGATGAAGAGATTGAGCGGGTCACCGGGGATGCCTGCGCTGGTGGCGGTGAGGGTGGGTGCATTCTCGAGCGCGGGGTGGAGCTTTTCATGATGCAGCCACCAGTGGGGCAGGGCGATGTAGGCGATGATGAGCCAGAGGAGGAGCAGGCTCGCGACGATGGTGAAGAGGAGGCGGGTGGAGAACATCGAACATCGAACGCTAAACATCGAACATCGAAGTGAAGAGTTAAAATGCGGGGCTGCGGGGTGCGTTTCCTGCTTCAGCGGTCGATGTTCGATGTTCGATGTTCGATGTTCGATGTTCGATGTTCGATGTTCGATGTTCGATGTTCGATGTTCGATGTTCGTTCCCATGGGTGCGGTGATGCCGGCGAGGAGGAAGAACTGGCCTTGGGGCTTGGTCACGCCGCGGCTTCTGTTAGACGATGTGAGCGCCGCCAGCGCCAGCCGAGGAAGGCGGACCAGGGGAGGAGGAAGGCGGTGAGGGAGAGCCAGTGGGGGATGAAGATGGCGAGGGAGCCGGCGGTATTTGACCAGATGAGGTGCTCGTAGTGCTGCTCGGCGGAGTTGCGTGGCCTGAAGTCGGTGCCGAGAAGCATTTCGCCATCGGGGGAGAAGATTCGTCCGGGCTGGCCATTGCCGCGGAAGATGGCCGGAGATTCAAAGGCCGAGTGCCAGAGCGGTTGCCATGAGTAGATGGGCATGCGGGACCATTGCATGGGCAAGATGGAGGGCGACTTGGGCCCGGAGTACTTGAAGCAGGTGCCGGAGCCGGCGTGGGATACCTCGCACTGGCGGTAGATGAGGAGGGTCCACGACTGCATGGACTCGCGCCATGCCAAGCCGAAGAATGAGATGACGGGGATGCCGAGCCACAGGGATTTCCAACGATGGAGCGGGCGCGAGGGCATCAGGAGGAAGGGAATCATCAATCGGCAATCTTCCAATCACGAATCCGGGTGCCGCTGTGCGGAGGGAGGAAGATGAGGAGGATGCACCCGTCCGGCGGAGCGAGGGTGGAAGGTGGATCGCCGCTTGGAATGAAGTGGCGATCCGAACCGAGCCGGAACGATGAAGAAAGACTGCGGGCGGGGCTGCTTTGGTTGCTTCCCTGCCGACGCTGTCGGGCTGATGCGGGGGCTACGTGCCCTTGGGTTCGGGCCGTGGGGTGGGATGATGGATGCGCCGCCAGCGCCAGATGAGGAAGGCGGACCAGGGGACGAGGAAGGCGAGGATGAGGAGCCAGTGGGGGATGAAGATGGCGCGGGAGCCGGGGGCCGCGTACCTGAGGACGCCTATGAAGTGGATCGCTGCGGAGTTGCGGGCACCAAGGTCTCCGTCCGCGGAGGCTTCGTCGTAGTATTCGAGGATTTGGTCAGGGGCGTCTCTGCTGAGTATGGCTTTGGGGGCTTCCAAGAAGGCGTGCCGCCATGCCTTGAGAGAGGGATTGATCTGGTAGAGGTTCCACTTCAGCGGAGGTGCTGGCTGCGATCCCGGCGCCCAATACAAGAGTGAGATGCCGGCGCCGGCGTGGCAGATGGTGAGGCGGTAGCAGCGGAAGTAGGCCGATGTGTGCGTGGACTGCCACCATGCCCAGCTGAGGAAGGTGAGGAGGATGATGCCGAGCCACAGGGTCTTCCAGCGGTGGATGGGGCGCGGGGACATCAGGAGGAAGAGAATCATCAATCACCAATCTTCCAATCACCAATCGAAGTGCCGCTAGGCGGAGGGGGAAGAAATGACGAGGCGTGATTTTGGCCTCCGTCTTCTGTGAGGGGAAGACAGGAGTGTCGTCTTTCCTCAAGTCGGATCATCAATCACCAATCTTCCCATCACTCGTCGAAGGTTGGAGGTGCGGGGAAGATGGATCGTGGTCTGGATGGATGGGGCGGAGCGAACCCGGTAGGAACGACGAGGACTGTAGGCTATTGAGATCCACAGGTGTCGGGGGAAGTCGCAGCGCTTAGAAGATCGCTTCACTCTTAAACGGAAGGCGAGCTCCACCCTTCACTCGAAAGCTGCGGATGACCGCAGCAGTCCGAAGGCGGCTGCGCCGCGGTCATGGGGCGGAGCGCGAGATCAGGAGAGGAGCTGATCGACGGCGCGGGCGAAGGCGGTGTGGGGCGGGCCGGCGGGGGCGGTGCGGGTGGCGGCTGTGAGAGCGGCTTGCCAGCCGTGGGGCATGGCGTAGGAGAGGCCGGCCCAATCGAACATGGGGATGTCATTCGCGGCGTCGCCGAAGGCGACGACCTGGTGCGGGGTGATGCCGAGATTGTCGGAGAGGATTTGGAGGCCCCAGGCCTTGGTGGTTTCGAGGGGCATGAATTCGTAGAGATTGGCCATGGTCTGGATGCCTTGGAGGCCGAGGGCGGAGAGGGTGGTATCGGTGCGCAGGGCGGCGATGGTTTCGGGCTCGCCGATCCAGATGATCTTCTGGACTTGGGTGTTCAGGAGATCGTCATGGGTGGCGCGGATGGGCATGCGGCCGGAGACGATGGCGTAGTCGTAGATGCGGTCGTTCGGCGGGGTTGCGATGAGGACTTCATCCGCGGTGTAGTAGACGGGAGTGAAGTCGTCGGCGCGAAACGATGCGGCATCGATGAGCGCGCGGACGTCGGGCTGGCGGAGGAAATTCTGGGCGACGATGCCGGAGCGGTCGGCCTTGGCGACTTCGGCTCCCTGGGAGGAGACGATCCAGTGGACGTGCGGGAGCTGCTGGACGTAGGGCGCCATGGAGCGATAGTGGCGGCCGGAGGCGAGGACGATCTCGAGGCCTGCGGCGGCGAGGCGGTCGATGGCGGCGCGGTTTTCGCGGCTGATGCCGA
>Ga0307408_100001501_pt1 | contig 17321 bp, 16 predicted proteins | sample 322Cmetagenome_FD_202116 | JGI IMG/M metagenome (GOLD analysis project Ga0307408, IMG submission 202116) | Maize rhizosphere microbial communities from greenhouse at UC Davis, California, United States - 322HYB-C-3 | ecosystem: Host-associated > Plants > Roots > Rhizosphere > Soil | place...
TGCTTTTGTCTCTTCCCGAATGTATTCTAAAATCGCTTCTCTAACCTTAACGGGATATTCAACTCTCCCTGTTGCCTTCAAATAAACAGCAGCTCCATCTCCTCCATTGGCAACATAATCACTGGTAAGAATAGTATATACTGAAGCCGGATTTAAAGGTTTGTCATTTATCAAAATATCTTTCGACCGATTCTCCACAATCCGAAAAGATGCCCCTGCAATTGGATCACCACCTTGCCGGGCCATATAATCGAATAATTCCTGAACTTGTGAACCGGTCATCTTAACAGTTACCATCAGGTTTTCAAACGGCATTAACTCAAAAATTTTAAAGGTTTTTATATCTCCTTTCGGGACGGGAACCCGCAGACTTTTATAATTCACATGTACCAAATCGAATAAAATATTATTCTTCCGTGCTACAAAAGCCATAGCGTCTGTAAACAGATTATTCAATCCACCTTCGGGCTTTCCACTTCTAATCTCATGGCTTGCCACACCAATCACCACGTTCATCTGCGAATCAATGCTCGATTTGTAAGGTTTGTAGAATGCAAGAATGGAGGAATCAACAGGGAGATCGCGATTGATGGGATATTGTTTTTTATCCGAAATCTTAGCGAGGTAGGACTTCTTAGAACAAGCCTGTATCAGCAGCCCAAGAGAAACAAAAACGATCATTACATTTCTTTGGGAGCTGCTCATATATTATTAAAAGATTTCCTGGATATCTGTTTTAATAAATGCTAAAGCGGCATCGTAAGGATTATCTTCAATAGAAGCCATGTGAGTCAGGATCAACTTGCTTAATTCGATTGCCGGCGCCTCCGCATCCTGCGTTCTGGCGCTGTGACTGATCAGATTGATAGTATCTTCTTTCAATTTTTTCACCATCTCCCAGGCTGGAATGCTCAAATACACCTGCTGCGTTACATTGTGCTGAAATTCCTGCTGTATCTCAGAAACCAGCATCTGCTGCATCTGAAATACCGTTAACCCAGGAGCATTCGTTCGAACCAGCAAACTTGCCGGATTTATCCTTTCAATAAAAAGCACTATTCGCTCATACGCCTGTAAACGTAGAGGCAAAGTAGTTGCCTGAGCGGCCTTTTTCAGATCAAGTAACTTTAGATGTCTATTTTTTTCAATCTCGGCCTTAATGGTTGAATAGGCTATAAAAAAAATTGCCAGTCCAGCCAGCGTATATTTTAAAATATCCAGAATAAATGGGGTTAATGAGATCATCATGTTTTTGTTATATAAAGGTCATATACCCTTAGCCAAAGGCAAAAGTGTGCATTTTACCGTATATTTGTGCTAACAATTAAGAAAGAAAAAAGTATGGAGACTACTGCTTCAATTTCACCTGTTAACTTTACTGAAGGAGCTAAAAAAGAACTGCGGAAACTAAAAGATCAACAGGAACTTGGAGATGATTTTGGGTTACGTGTAGGTGTTGAAGGTGGAGGCTGTGCCGGAATGAACTATATTCTTGGTTTCGACCAGCGCAAAGATGGTGATCAGGAATTTGACATCGAGGGCATAAAGGTATTCATGCACAAAGCACATGGCTTGTATTTGGCTGGGATGGAAGTTGATTTTCAAGACGGCTTAAATGCACGCGGCTTTGTTTTTAATAATCCAAACGCTGCAAAAACCTGCGGTTGCGGAACATCCTTCTCTGTATAAGTTTAAGATTTCCAAATAGTATTTGATCCCGGTTTAAAAATAAGCCGGGATTTTTTATTGGAAATAAGCAAACCTACACGGTTATCAAAAGCTTTATAGGTAGGGATTAATGCGATGATCATCCGCAAAAAGACAAAGGAAATAAGGGACAGGTTCGTGCATAAGAAACTCGTTTTTCGCCTGCGAAGACTTGCTGTTGTACTTATCATCCTAATCGCCATAATTGCTTATGATATTTTATTAAAGCACGCCAATGGTTGGTTTGCCCTTTCGGGGATATTTTGCGGCTACCTTTTGGGAACGTTTGTCGGAGGGCATGCGAATGTTCATTGGCATGAGGAAAGCGAAAAGGTTATAGCCAAACTAGACCGGATAGGAATTATAGTACTGATCCTCTATTTATGCTTTTCCTTATCGCGCAGATGGATTTTAGGGCATTGGATCCACGGAATACAACTTACCGTAGTTTCTTTCGGAATTGCTGCCGGCGCAATGACAGGAAGGATATTAAGTATGCGTAAACAGATAAGGGAAATTTTAAGAGGCAAGGGAATACTGCCTCCTAAAACTAAATAAGTTCGTTCTGTAACTGATAGTCGGTAAGTAACTTATGCACATAGGGCATATTCAGCGACTGATATAAGCCGTCTGCATGTTTCATCCTATGCAAATCACTTCCAATAAAGTCTATAAGATAGTTTTCGCAAAGCTCTTCAGCTATCTTTTGTGTCGGCTTCCCATAATATCCACCTAGCGAAAGTGTATTTAATTGAAGGTAACAGCCTCTTTCCTTCAACTGATGATAGTTGTCCATATCAACTCCCATGTAAGGGTATCTTTCGGGATGCGCTAATAGTGGGATGTACCCTTTTTCCTGAATACGGTCGATAACTTCGTTTAAATTCTTCGGAAAATTAACGAATGACAACTCGAATAATACATATTTACCTCCCAAAGTCAGAATATCGTTTTTCTCCAGTTTGCTTTCAAAAGTTTCGTCAAGATAATACTCGGCGGCGGCATCAAATTCAACGATGATGTTTCTTTTATGCAGCTCTTCCCGAACGTCATCCAGCCCTTTTAAAATAATGTCTGATGTATTGCGATAATAATCAGCCATTATGTGCGGCGTGGTAACAATTTTCTTAAAACCAAAATCCATCATCCTTTCAATCAGGATGATGGATTCGTCCATAGTAGCAGCTCCATCATCAATACCCGGGATAAGGTGCGAATGGATGTCTGTTTTTATGGAAGAAAAGTCTATTTCTGGCTTTTTTTCTTTCTTTTTAAATAAGTTGAAAAGCATTAGCGATTAACATATTGATCTTCATAGTAAGCCTGGTAATTACCTGAAGTTACATCGTTTAACCACGCTTCGTTCGCTAAGAACCAATCTACTGTCTTTTCCAAACCTTCTTCAAATTGCAAACTTGGCACCCAGCCTAATTCCTTTTGAAGTTTAGTTGAATCTATAGCATAACGTAAATCGTGTCCTGCACGGTCGGTAACGAAAGTGATCAGGTTCTCGGATGTACCTTCTTCCCTACCCAGTTTCTTATCCATGATCTTACATAACACACGAATCAGATCGATGTTTTTCCACTCGTTGTGCCCACCGATGTTATAAGTTGATCCAGAAGCCGCATTATGGAAAATCACGTCTATTGCTCTCGCATGATCTTCAACCCATAACCAGTCGCGAATATTTTCGCCCTTTCCATAAACCGGAACTTGCTTATTATTCTTGATGTTATGAATAGCAAGGGGAATTAATTTCTCAGGAAAATGATGTGATCCGTAGTTATTGGAACAGTTAGAAATTACGGTGTCCATGCCATAAGTATCGTAGTAAGCACGCACAAAATGGTCGGAACTTGCCTTTGAAGCCGAGTATGGACTATGCGGATCGTAAGAGGTAGTTTCTGTAAACATACCTTCTTCACCTAAAGTTCCGTAAACCTCGTCTGTTGACACATGGTAAAACCTTTTGGATGAATAATTATCCTTCCAGTACTTGCGAGCAGCGTTTAACAGGTTCACTGTACCCACAACATTCGTCAAAACAAACTCAATTGGATTACTAATAGAACGGTCTACATGCGATTCTGCCGCGAGGTGTATAACCGCATCAAAGTTTTCCTGATGAAATAGATTATCAATAAAGTCAGCATCTACAATATCCCCTTTTACAAATTGATAATTGGATCTGCTTTCTACGTCTTTTAAATTGGCAAGGTTACCTGCATAGGTCAATTTGTCCAAATTAACTATTTGATAATCAGGATAGGTGTTTACAAAACGCCTAACCACATGCGAGCCAATAAAGCCCGCTCCACCAGTTATAAGTATTTTCTTCATTGCTTTTGAGATGTGAGATATGAGATTTTAGATGTGAGACATAGCCTCCACCCGAATCGCTATCTCAATATGCTTAGATTTATGACACTTGATACATTTACACCAAGGTTTGCATTTAAGGCGCTAAAATATCTAATTATATTTAGAAACGAGAGGATTGTTGTAGAATGTATAGTGAGGAATACGACACACTACTTGAAGCGTTTTGGCATCTCCGACATGAGGAGAGAACTTATAAAGCCTTTTAGGTATTGCGCTTTAGGATCACTCCTTCGTTATTGTAGTGTTTTATTTTGAACACTTGAAAAGGGGCATTTTGTCGTCTCGACGAAGGAGAGATCCTAGAAAGTTTGCAAGTAAAGCGCTTTAAGATCCCTCCTTAGGTCGGGATGACAAAGCTTTATAACCCACTTTACGCTCATTGTCATTACTATATTTTTCTTCTTCAAGTTGCTTCTCTCGGGATGACAACTTGCTTTACGTCTAACCTCTCACATCTTATATCTAATTAAACGGATTCTCTTTTATATATTTCTCCCATGCCCAGGCAGATTTCATCATGTCTTCCAAACCTAACTCAGCCTTCCAGTTTAATTCCTGTTCTGCTTTGGTAACGTCTCCCCAAACTTGTTCAACATCTCCTCCACGACGAGGGCCTATTTTATAATCCAATTTAACCCCTGTACTTTCCTCAAAAGCCTTCACCACTTCAAGAACGGTGCTACCTTTTCCAGTACCTACGTTAAATATTTCGAAGTTGCCCTGCATTCTACCTTCTTCCTGACGTTTTAAAGCTGCAATATGCGCTTTTGCCAAGTCAACCACATGAATGTAATCGCGAACGCAACTTCCATCAGGCGTATTGTAATCATTTCCAAAAACAGTAATGGCTCCTCTTTTTCCAATTGCACTTTGCGTAATGAAAGGCACAAGGTTTTGAGGAACACCGATTGGAAGTTCTCCAATCAATGCCGATTCGTGAGCACCTACTGGATTAAAGTATCTTAAGGAAATGATATGGTAGTTCGGATTAACCGAAGTTGTTTCCTCTAAAATTTCCTCAGCGATCTGTTTGGTATTTCCGTAAGGTGATTCTGCTTTTTTAACAGGCGCAGCTTCAGTAACAGGAAGAACATCAGGTTGCCCATAAACTGTACAAGAAGATGAGAAGACAAAATTCACCTCTTTTCCGGTGTAGGCAGTAAGAAGATTAAGCAAAGAAAAGAAGTTATTTCTGTAATATTTTAAAGGCTTGGCAACTGACTCGCCCACAGCTTTGTGTGCAGCGAAATGAATCACGCCAGTGATATCTGGATTATTTTGGATAAGCTCTATGGTTTTAGCTTCGTCGCAAAGATCAAGATTGTAGAATTCAGGTTTCTTACCGGTAATTTTAGTGATCTGGTCAAGGATCTCAATACTCGAGTTGTCAAGATTATCAACAATTACAACTTCGTAGCCTGCGTTTTGCAGCTCAACAACAGTATGAGAACCTATATATCCAGTTCCTCCTGTTACTAAAATTTTACTCATATTTTAATTAAATAAATTGGACTTAGGGCTATAATGCGTAAAAAGCGGCTATCGATTAAATAGCCGCTTAATAGCATTACTTATTATAATGTGTAAAGTCTTTATGCTCTACTTTTTCTAAAACGTCTGGTGGCAGCGACTTAAAATATTCGTAAGTTATTTTCAAACCTTCTGCTCTTGATACTTTCGGCTCCCAACCTAAAAGCTGCCTCGCTTTTGTAATATCCGGACGACGCTGCTTCGGATCATCTGTTGGAAGTGGCTTAGTAATTAACTGTTGTTTTGTTCCCGTCAACTTGATGATCTCTTCTCCAAACTCACGAATAGTAATCTCATCAGGATTACCAACGTTTACTGGGTAAGCGTAATCAGAGAATAGCAATCTGTAAATACCTTCGATCAAATCATCAACATAGCAGAAAGCACGAGTTTGTGTACCATCGCCGAAAACGGTAAGATCTTCCCCACGAATTGCCTGACCGATGAAAGCTGGCAATACACGTCCATCATTCAGCCTCATTCTTGGTCCATATGTATTGAAGATACGCACTATCCGTGTTTCAACACCGTGGAAAGTATGGTAAGCCATTGTGATAGCTTCCTGGAAACGCTTTGCTTCATCATAAACTCCACGAGGACCCACTGGATTTACATTACCCCAATATTCTTCTGGTTGAGGATTTACGTTTGGATCGCCATAAACTTCAGAAGTTGAAGCAATCAAAATCCTTGCGTTTTTATCTTTCGCCAAACCTAAAAGATTGTGAATTCCTAAAGAACCTACTTTTAACGTTTGAATAGGAATTTTCAGATAGTCAATTGGGCTTGCAGGCGATGCGAAGTGTAAGATATAATCTAATTCGCCAGATACGTGAACATATTTAGAAACATCATGATTATGAAACTCGAAATTTTCCAAAGGAAATAGATGTTCAATGTTTCTTAAATCACCTGTAATCAGATTATCCATCGCAATAACATGGAAATCTTCTTTGATGAATCTGTCGCATAAATGCGAGCCTAAAAATCCGGCAGCCCCGGTGATAAGTATACGTTTTCTTGCCATTATGCTTGTACTACTTTACGTCCGATACTGTTATAATAATATCCGCAATCGATCATTTTTTGAAGATCATATAAATTACGTCCGTCAAAGATAACTTTTGCTTTTAATGAACTTTCAATTTTATCAAAATCAGGGGTACGAAATAAAGGCCACTCGGTAACAATGATCAATGCATCAGCACCTTCTAATGCCGAATATGGATCAGTTGCATATTTAACCACATCACCTTTTAATCTCTTCACGTTCTCAATTGCCTCCGGATCGTATGCAACGATTTCTGCGCCTTCTTTCACTAACTCATCAATAATGTAAAGAGCCGGTGCTTCGCGAATATCATCCGTTTCAGGTTTAAAGGCCAATCCCCAAAGAGCAAATTTCTTGCCTTTTAAATCGCCTTTGTAGTATTTGCGCATTTTCTCAACGATCACCGTTTTTTGTGTTTCGTTTACCTCGATAACCGATTTCAGGATACTAAAATCATAATCAGCTTCTTCTGCAGACTTCACCAATGCCTGAACATCTTTAGGGAAACAGCTACCTCCGTAACCTACGCCAGGAAATAGGAAACGCTTGCCTATACGTGCATCAGAACCAATACCACGGCGAACCTGATCAACATCTGCACCTACTAACTCACAAAGATTTGCCACCTCGTTCATGAAAGTGATTTTGGTAGCAAGGAATGAGTTTGCAGCATATTTGGTTAATTCCGAAGAACGCTCGTCCATAAAGTAAATTGGATTACCCGAACGTACATAAGGACCGTAAAGTTCTTCCATTAATTTTTTAGCTTTTTCGCTTTGGGTACCTACAACCACACGATCCGGCTTCATAAAATCTTCAACAGCCACGCCTTCACGTAAAAATTCAGGATTAGACACCACGTCAACTTCAACAGTTGTATTTGCAGCAAATACAGCTTTCACTTTATCAGCAGTACCAACCGGAACCGTCGATTTAGTTACAACCACTTTGTAATCTTTAACCAAAGTAGCGATATCTTTTGCAGCACCTAAAACGAAACTCAAGTCAGCCGAGCCATCACCACCCGGAGGCGTAGGTAAAGCCAAAAAGATGATCTTTGCATCAGCAATTGCATCTGCAAGAACAGTAGTAAAAGTTAATCTCCCCTGTTCGATATTCCGGTGAAAGAGAATCTCAAGTCCAGGCTCATAAATAGGGATCTGGCCTTGCTTCATTTTCTCTACTTTCTGCTGATTAATATCAACACAAGTGACATTGTTTCCTGTTTCAGCCAGACACGTTCCGGTTACTAAACCAACGTATCCGGTTCCAACTACTGCAATTTTCATATATCGAGTTTTTTTTAAAGATTTAACAGTATTTTCGGCGAAGATAAAATATTTACTTAATTATCATGCTTGTTCTTTACAATTTTGGCATCAGAATATACTATGTTTTAATAGTCGTTTTTCAGTTTTTTAATAAAAAAGCCAAGTTATGGATTTTAGGCAGAAAAGAAATTTATGACAAAATAACCGCCAACGTTGACATAAATTATAAAACTATTTGGTTCCATTTTGCATCTCTCGGAGAATTTGAACAAGGACGACCTGTTATGGAAGAGATGAGAAAATTGTATACCGACAGAAAATTTTTGGTAACCTTTTTCTCACCTTCCGGCTACGAATTAAGAAAGAATTACCAGGGTGCCGATTACATCTTTTATCTTCCAATTGATACCCAAAAAAATGCATCAAAATTCATCGATCTGGTAAAGCCCGAGATGGCAATTTTTACCAAATATGAATTCTGGTATCATTATTTTGATCAACTTCACCAAAGAGGAATCCCTTTATATTTAATTTCCGGAATATTCCGCCCCGATCAACCATTCTTCAAATGGTACGGAAGTCTTAACAGAAAAATCTTATCTTTTGTTGAGCACTTTTTTGTTCAGGATGAAGGCAGCAGAAATTTACTTGCTACGATCGGCATCAACAACGTTACTGTTAGCGGCGATACGCGGTTCGACAGAGTAGCAGAAAATGCATTAGCTCCTAAGAAATTCGAGATCGTTGAGCAGTTCTGCAATAACGCCAACGTTTTCGTTGCTGGAAGCACCTGGCCGGATGATGAGAAGCTAATTGCCGAACTTGCTCAAGAATATCCTGGCTGGAAATTCATCATCGCACCGCATGAAATAAAAGAAGAAAAAATTAATACTTTGACAGAACTTTTACCTTCAGGCAGAACTGCACGCTACTCAGAACTGAAATTATTATCAGATAAAACAGAAAATATCGACTCATTTCAATCGAAAGCTACCGCCAGCCAAACACTTATTATCGACAATATCGGGATGCTTTCGTCCCTATATCAGTATGGTAAAATAGCTTATATCGGCGGCGGATTTGGTGTAGGCATACACAATACACTGGAGGCTGCTGCTTTTGGTGTTCCGATAATTTTCGGGCCTAACTACCAGAAATTTTTAGAAGCTAAAGCACTGATTAAAAACGGCGGCGGTTTCACGATCAACAACCTAAAGGAATTAAAGGAAATTGTATCGAGACTTCAGAATACAGAGATCAGAAAGGCGGCGGGCAATGCTGCTGGCAAATACGTAATGGAATCGAAGGGAGCTACTTACAGCGTTCTTAACTATATTAAAAACAAAAAGGCGGTATAACTACCGCCTTTTTGTTAATTTCCTTTAACCATTTTTTCAAGAGCTTCGATCCATTTCGGATCGTCGTTCAAACTTTCTACCAGCTGAACTTTTTCGCCACCTAAAGCTTTAAACTCTTCATGGTATTCAACTACAATCTCATAGAGCGTTTCAAGACAATCAGCCACAAAAGCCGGACTAAACATCAAAATTCGCTTTATACCTTTCGCCGACAAATCCTTTAACACATCGGTGGTATAAGGCTTTTTCCAGGGAGAGTTACCTAAACGAGATTGGAAACAAACAGTATATTTTTCTTTTGGGATATTTAATTTCTGAGCCAGTAATCGTGCCGTATCGTGCGACTGTGCAGAGTAGCACATGCGATTGGCATCACCAAAACGCGAACAGCAATCTGGAGCCTTTAAGCAATATTTGCCGGTGTCGTCTGCTTTAGTTAATTGTCTTTCGGGTAATCCATGAAAACTAAACACGATGTGATCATAGTTCTCTGGATTATATTTTCTACCATTTTGGGCAAAAACTTCCAGCATACCTTCGTTATCATGAAATGAACTAATGAACGAAATATCGGGAATCGTTTGCCATTTACTTACAATCTCCATAACTTTCTGGTTTACCGAACCAGTTGAAGCTGAAGCATATTGTGGGAATAATGGAATGACCTTGATATTGGCAACTTGTTTTTTCTTCAATCTTTCCAGAGCAGACTCTATAGAGGGCGACTGGTAGCGCATCGCTAATTCTACGATATAATCGTTACCAAGGCGTTCCTGCAACAGCTCCTGTTGCTTTTGACTGTAATATAATAATGGCGAGCCAGTTTCAGTAGACCACACCTCTTTATATATTTTCGCAGATTTTGGTCCCCGAAAGGGAACAATTACGCCCTTTACAAGAAGTGTACGGTTCACCGCCGGAATATCCAAGACCCGTTCATCCATCAAAAATTCATCCAGGTACTTTCTTACGTCCGAAACTGATGGGCTATCCGGTGTTCCCAGGTTTACCAATAATACTCCTTGTTTTCTCATCTTTGTTTAATGAAAAGCCTTTGGCTAATCAGGCTGCAAATATAGAATATGTGATTTTATGACCTATTGGAATAATTTAGGTTTTACTAAATAGTGACCAGTTTAGTGGAGAAAGAAGCACTGAATACATCTCCGGATTGAAACGACACCAATCCGGAAACAAAGATGAAGGAAGCTTTAATAGTTTAATAGCTTTCGAGAACAGCTTTTACTTGCTGCATTAGCCACATTGGCGTTGAAGTGGCTCCGCAGATACCAACTTTATCGCCTGGATTAAACATCGAAAGGTTCAATTCGTCTGGCTGAGAAATGAAATAAGTGTTATCGTTATATTTTTTACAAACGTCGTGAAGTACTTTACCGTTGGACGATTTTTTACCAGATACGAAAACGATCTTATCGAAATTCACGACGAACTTACTAAGGTCGTCGTAGCGGTTGGATACCTGACGGCAAATTGTGTCGTTCGCTTTTACTTCGTAACCTCTTTCCAGAAGTTCTGCTTTTATCTTGTAAAATTTGTCAGTGCTTTTGGTTGTCTGACTGTACAAAGTAAATTTCTCAGGGAGTTCGGCATTATCAAGCTCCTCCAAATCCTGAAAAACCAATGCTTCATTATTTGTTTGCCCCTGTAATCCAATTACTTCAGCGTGACCATGTTTGCCAAAAATCAAAATCTTCTCTCCCGCATCGTAAGAGTTTTTAATCCGGTTCTGAAGTTTTAAAACCACCGGACAAGAAGCGTCAATAAGGGTAATATTATTTTCTAAGGCAGTTTTGTAAGTCTCGGGCGCTTCACCATGTGCCCGTATCAGCACTTTTTCGTTATGCAAGGCATCCAGATCTGCATGGCTGATGATCCTTAATCCTTTTGCCTTAAGGCGGGCAACTTCTTCATCGTTATGTACAATATCGCCCAGGCAGTATAAATATCCATCCTCCTCTAAAATCTCTTCGGCCATATCAATGGCGTAAACCACACCAAAGCAAAAGCCCGAATCCTGATCTATCTTAACTTGCAGATTATATGCCATGATGCAAAATTAACAATAAATCTGCTCTTAGCCGAGGGCAATATTCAATGCCAGAAAGAACAATGCCTGCACTACAAACAATATGGAACCTACCGGATTAGTTTTTTTAAACCGAAGGTTATAAAACATAAAAAGCATAATGAATGAAAACACAAACCAGGCTAACGAATTTTGTATTGGGATATCAAAATCAGCCCAGCTCCAGTAATCGTGTCGAACGGCTACCGGTTCAATGAAAAAATCGACAATGGTTAAGATACCCGCCCCTACAATAGAACGTAGCATCCTGCTTCTGATATTAAACTCTTTAATAAAAACCCCTGTCGAGTAAATCATCAAAATCCAGTTAACACCAATAATAACAGGTATTTCGGCCAATTTAAAGCCTAAGGTATAACCGTATGTATAATTACCAAATATTACCCCGGTATGCACCCCCAGTAGTTCGATAACAAAACCTGCGATATAGGTTGTAACTATAAATTTCCAGAATTCTTGATTTTTATGAGAATGACTGATCAAAATCAACACAAAAACGGCCAGCAGATGTATAGGAACTAATTTCTCAAAAAGATTCAGGTAGGTTGAACTAATAAGTCCGAAAAAACAGACCAAATAGAGAATGAAAATTAAAAGTCCGCATATCTGGACTCGGGAAAACTTCATGTGTTAATGATTCGTCCCTTCCACCGAATTTGAGCTGAAAGGTTCTTTTTTATTGATAAACCAGCAATAATTATAAATGAAAGCATTTGAAGTGGATGCAAAACAATATTAATCAATGCGTTTTGTCCGCTTGCAAGCGATATCATTATCCTGCTTAAAATTATTAAAGTTAAAGCAAAAAACAATAAATGAATATCGAGATAAACCGCAATGAATACCGGCCCTAGCATTACAAGCAATAAATAGCACACTAACGCCGCGATGTTATTATTAAAACCGGCAAGCAGATTTTTGCTAAAGCCATCGATAGCTTCGGCGTAACTACGGTACATCCTGCAAAAAATAAAGCCATTTCCCAAAAGCGATTCTGCGTTGTACCTGTAAGCTTTCACCAGCTTAACAATTTCAACATCTTCAACAATCTTATCTTTTACCTGGGCATGCCACAAGTGCGAATTATAAAATGCGGCGTCAAACATCATAAACTGGCCGCTGGCAGCAGAAAGAGAGGTCGTTTTCGAAAGCTTCACCAATCTTAAGGGGAAGGAATTTAAGAGTAAAAAATGCATCAAAGGCACTACAAGCTTTTCACCCAGAGAGAACATTGCCTGATTTGCAAACAGACTAAGTAAGGCCAGCTTTCCGATCTTCATCCGGTGCAGCGCATTGTTTAACAAGCCGTTTTTTAAAACCACATCGGCATCCAGAAACACGAAATATTTCCCATTGGCTTTCTGTGCCAATTGATGGCATGCAAAATTCTTTCCCAACCAACCATCAACTAAAGGTTCTCCTTTTACAACAGAAAAACGGGTATCAGCGTCCGAAAAATGGGAACATATAGCGTAAGTGCTATCCGAGGAATCATCATCCAGCACAATAACCTCAAAGTTGGAATAGTCCTGATCCTGAATTGACAGCAGCAATGCTTCAATGTTATTTTCCTCATTTCTGGCCGGAATCAATATCGATATCAGGTCGTTATAATGACGGGGAGAATTGGTTAGTTTAGGATTAGAAATGAAATTGAACAGGGTAACAGCAAAACGCAAGATCAGAAAAAAGAATACGACATAGAAGATCAGCATTGTTTATCGGATAATGCGACTACGAATCCGCCGCGATGTAAATGTTTATTGTATTCGTACTGAACAAGTAAGATGAATATCAGAAAGCTCTCCGACCACCTTTTCAAATAGCCATAACAATTAGCTTTCGTCTTTGAAAATAATCAACGAAAGTTGCAGCGAAAAGGTATTAGAAGTTTATAATTTTCGCAAACATAGAGGCAAGATACTTTTTGTATGCATCCATGCCTGGTACTTTATCTTTAACTGCGGAATAATTTGCAAGATGACAATCATTCGCATTGCGAGAAGAATTTATTTTAACACAAACATTTCAAACTTATCCCAAAATCCGTCTTTGGGAAGTGGCGCCTGAATATCTACTTTTTCCTTTTTTACCGGATGAATAAACTGCAACCTCTTTGCATGAAGACAAATACTTTTCTTCAGGCTTCCACGTGGGTAACCATATTTATTATCACCCACAATCGGGCAGTTTAAGGTAGAAAGCTGCACCCTAATTTGATGCGGCCGCCCGGTTATAGGATCTACTTCGATTAAATGATAGCCATTAAGTTCTCCGATAAGCTTATAGTTTAGTTCCGAACGAAGACTATTAGAAACCTCTTTACTATGAGCCTTGGTAACATTCTTTTGTGGATTCTTCACTAACCAATGCACCAAATTACCAGCTTCGGGAACAGGCCGGTTTCGAACAACAGCCCAGTAGGTTTTCTTCATTTCCCGCCCTTTAAACATTGCGTTGATGCGATCCAAAGCCTTACTTGTTTTTGCAAAAAGAATCACTCCGCTTACCGGCCGATCCAGACGATGAACCACACCTAAAAAAGCCCCGTTAGGTTTATTGTATTTCTGAGCCAGATACCGCTTAACCTTTTCGTCTAAAGGCTCGTCACCGGTTTCATCAATCTGAACAATGTCTCCTGCACGTTTATTTACTGCTATTAAATGGTTGTCTTCGAAAAGAATATCCTTGTCTGTAATATCAGAATTAACTGGCTTCAAGCTTTTTTGCATGCCTATGAGTACGAAATTTTAGTTATTGAGTTTCAAATGTAAAGTTCTGGTTCCAGCTCCCTTTTAACTCAGTTTTGCAGAAGATTTCTTCTAATAATATAAGGAGCTTCTCATTTTCGACGTTAGGTAACAATCGTATTGATGCCCTATTTAATAAATTATTTGGTTAAGTTGGCTTTAGGGTCGTTGCCCATACTCAAACCCAAACTTAATACTGCTCTTTGACGTTCGGAAAATCACTATTTTTTACATCTTTCACATAGCCCTGCACCGCTCCGCTTATTTCTTCAAACAAGTTCAAATACTGACGTAAAAATCTTGGCTTAAACCCTTTATTAAGGCCAAGCATGTCATGCACAACCAACACCTGGCCATCACAGCTCGAACCTGCACCAATTCCAATGGTTGGAATTTTAACACTTGCAGTAACTTCCCCGGCTAGTTTGGCGGGTATTTTTTCAAGCACAACAGCGAAACAACCTGCCTCTTGCAATTGAATAATATCCTTCTTTAGTTTTTCGGCTTCGGCTTCTTCCCTTGCCCTTACGGTATATGTTCCAAATTTATAAATAGACTGAGGAGTTAAACCCAGATGTCCCATTACAGGAATACCTGCGGTTATAATTCGCTCTACTGACTCCCGAATTTCCTGTCCGCCTTCAAGTTTCACGGCATGTGCACCAGACTCTTTCATTATACGAATAGCTGAGTTTAACGCTTCCTTAGAGTTTCCCTGATACGAACCAAAAGGCAAATCAACCACTACCAGACTTCTACTGGCCGCCCTTACAACAGATGAGGCATGATAAATCATCTGATCCAGTGTAATTGGCAATGTTGTTTCATGGCCAGCCATTACGTTTGATGCCGAATCCCCTACAAGTATTACATCAATTCCGGCTTCGTCCACAATTTTAGCCATCGAGTAATCGTAAGATGTAAGCATGGCAATCTTCTCGCCTTTATGCTTCATTTCCTGTAATGTGTTCGTAGTAATGCGCCGAACCTCTTTGTTAACAGACATTGCGATTTATTTTATTTTCAAAGGTAGAAAAACAATAGAGTAAAATTAAAGGATCGGGAAGGGAATAATTGGGCTCCAGGGTTGACTTGAGGTAAATGACCTGAATTTTAAAAAATGGTTTTAAAAATAGGTCAAAAGCCTTACCTTTGTCTCTTGTGAAATTTGAAGTCGATTGCTTCAGTATAATGCATTCTAAAACCGGGAAATCTTCCGGCAGATTAAAGTTTTTCCATTTATTTTCAGAAAATGAGGGTAACCTGTGTACTGATTCAGGATACTTAATTGCATATGGAGCAGCTGCAGGTTTGCTTGCGGAAGAATGGGTAAAAGACAACGTAAATCAGAAGAACACTAACAATAAAAATAACATCAATTAAAAATGACTAATTACACCAAATTACCTGCTGTACTCTTGCTGGCGGATGGAACGGTTTACCATGGAAAGGCTGCCGGTAAAATTGGCACTACAACTGGTGAGATTTGTTTCAACACCGGTATGACCGGATACCAGGAAGTTTTTACCGATCCTTCTTACTTTGGACAGATTATGGTTACAACCAATGCCCATATCGGTAATTACGGTGTTAACGATGACGAAGTAGAGTCTGGTGATATTAAAATTGCAGGTTTGGTTTGTAAGAATTTCAACATTACTTACAGCCGTAAAATGTCCGACAAATCCATTCAGGACTATTTTCAGGAAGAAAACATCGTAGGTATTTCAGATGTAGATACACGTTCATTAGTTCGTCACATTCGTGACAAAGGAGCAATGAATGCAATCATTTCTTCAGAAATTTTAGACATTGAAGAATTAAAGCAAAAACTTGCCGAAGTTCCGTCAATGGATGGATTAGAGCTTTCTTCTCAGGTTTCTACTAAAGAACCATACTTCTACGGAAATCCTGATGCAGCTCATAAAATTGCAGTTCTTGACCTTGGAGTAAAGAAAAACATTCTTCGCAATTTTGATCACCGCGATGTTTATGCCAAAGTATTTCCAGCAAAAACCTCTTTTGAGGAAATGGAAAAATGGGCACCTCAAGGGTACTTTATTTCTAATGGCCCTGGCGACCCGGCTGCGATGCCTTACGCTATCGACACTGTAAAACAAGTGTTAGCTTCTGATAAACCTTTATTTGGTATTTGTTTAGGTCACCAATTACTAGCTCAGGCAAATGGCATACGCACCAAAAAGATGTTTAACGGGCACCGTGGTTTAAATCACCCTGTAAAAAACATCATCATCGATCATTGTGAGGTTACATCACAAAATCATGGTTTCGGAGTTATTGCCGAGGATATCGAAAAATCAGATAAAGTAGAAGTTACACACATAAATCTTAACGATAAATCAATCGAAGGGATTCGTGTAAAAGGTAAAAAGGCGTTTTCTGTACAATATCACCCAGAATCTTCTCCAGGCCCGCACGATTCGCGTTATTTATTTGATCAATTTGTTGATTATATTGAAAATAAGTAAAAAAGCATTGTTTAAAAACCCGTTTATTTAGCGTAAACGGGTTTTATTTTTTGAATTAACAAAAAAGTAATAACAATCATTTTTCATACACCATAAAAAATACTATTTTTGGCACGCTTTCAAACTTAGTGTTTCCAATACACTAACTATAAACCTATAGAAGCTTTGAAAGTACCTTTCAGGTAATTAAAAATTTAAAAGAAATGAGCTTAATTTTAGACGTACACGCCAGGCAGATACTTGATTCCCGTGGCAATCCTACAATCGAAGTAGATGTAATTACTGAAAACGGTGTAGTTGGTCGTGCTGCAGTACCTTCTGGTGCTTCAACAGGAATCCACGAAGCTGTAGAGCTTCGCGATAACGACAAAACTCAATACCTTGGAAAAGGTGTTTTAAACGCTGTTAAGAATGTTAATGAAATCTTAGCTAAAGAACTTAAAGGATTAGATGTATTTGAACAAAATACGATCGATGCCTTAATGATTAAGATTGATGGAACGGAGAATAAAGGTAAAATCGGCGCTAACGCTATTTTAGGTGTTTCTTTAGCGGTTGCAAAAGCAGCAGCACAAGAGAGCCGTCAGCCGCTTTATCGTTACATTGGTGGGGTTAATGCTAACACTCTTCCAATTCCAATGATGAACATCGTTAATGGTGGTTCTCACTCTGA
>Ga0307408_100001502_pt1 | contig 17318 bp, 13 predicted proteins | sample 322Cmetagenome_FD_202116 | JGI IMG/M metagenome (GOLD analysis project Ga0307408, IMG submission 202116) | Maize rhizosphere microbial communities from greenhouse at UC Davis, California, United States - 322HYB-C-3 | ecosystem: Host-associated > Plants > Roots > Rhizosphere > Soil | place...
TCCAGCATGCCCGAGCCTACTCCAAGACCCCGGAAGTAAGGGCTAACAAATACCCGTTTTACTTCAGCTGTTTCCGCGTCGATGGGTTTAAAACAACCTCCTCCAATAGTAATGTCTCCAATGGATGCCAAAACTACAGTATTAAGATGCTCTACCTTAATGTCGATATCATATTTATAACCGTAGTTGTTATAGGTTGCATGCAAGTTTTGATCCAGTTCCTGAACAATGTCTACAAACTTCTGATCTTTCCCATCTGTACGCTCAAAATCAATGTTTGTCTTCAAATCAGATTTAGGACTTTCGTAGAAATTTACCTTTTCTTCAATCATCTTAGTAATGTTTTGTCTTTGTTTGTTCGAATTTAGTTAAAATAAATGACTATTTCTAGTTTTTCTATTTTATTTCATTGTTTTTTTAGTAAAATGATTGTTTTGTGTCTGTTGTTGGATTATTTATAATAGTTTTTTTGATAATTGTGACGTGTTTTTTGTGTTTTTTGATGAAATTATAGGGGTTTTGCTTAATTTTTTTTCAGTTTTCCGATTAAATTTAGATTATTGGCGATTTATTTGCTAGTAATTGCGTTGAAAAAGCCCTGACTTGAGGGAATAATGGAGGTTGTACGAAGATACTTGGTGTCGGATCTGCCATTCGAAGGGAGGAGGAACGCTTTAGAGTATATTATTCAGCATCTAAAAATATTCCGGTTGTTTTTTAATGGTCTTAACTAGCTCTTTCAGCTTCGGTTATTGAAGGGATAATGTGCTTTAAGACTATTTCATGATAAAGAACTTAACTCGGCATCATCAAAAACTAATAAGCTTCTCACTTAATTAGGAGAACTGATTTGTATTATTTAAAAGGAGCAGTACTTGATTATTGGTTAGCAAAAATTCTCAAGGTATCCGTATCAACGTGGCTTTGCTCCATTAACTTCCCTTGAATTTGTGGAGCACTAATGCCCTTATGCCAGAATTGCTGGCTGGTGAAGATTCGGGCCTCATCCCATAGGCCTGCTTTAATGAAAAGTTCGAGGGTTTTACGGCCGCCTTCTATTATAAGCGACTGAACATCCATTAGATAAAGCTGGTAGGCAATTAATTGAGGTAGGTAGTGATCAAAATCTTCCAGTTCAAGAAACTTCAAATTGTTCTCGGTGCTTGTTACTTTACTATTGAACACGATCGTTTCCTGGCTTTTGTCAAACAAATGAAGAGTTTCTGGTAAATCAAGATTTCTATCAATTACAATTCTTTTCGGGTTCCTGCCAATCCATTCACGAACATTTAATTGCGGGTTGTCGATTAAGGCTGTTTGCTTTCCTACCAAAATAGCATCTTCTTCTGATCGCCATTTATGGGTAAGCATTTTGGCGCTTTTAGAGCTGATCCATTTTTGTGAATTATCTTCAGGTGCAAAATAACCATCGGCTGTTTGTGCCCATTTAAGAATGATGTAAGGCCGTTGTTGTTTTACCCGGGTAAAAAATCGTCTATTCAAAAAATCGCATTCCTCTTTCAATACGCTTTCTGTTACATGTATGCCTGCGTCTTTTAGTTTTTTTACTCCAAGACCATTAACCTGATCAAAAGGATCGTGGGAACCGATAACCACATTCGGAATATTATAACGTACAATCAGGTCTGCACAGGGGGGCGTTTTTCCATGGTGAGCACAAGGTTCCAGGCTCACAAAAATTGTTGACTTCTTAAGCAGTGCCTCAGCGTTGCCTCCAAAAGTATTTAAAACACTGTGAATCGCATTTACCTCGGCATGAGGGTGTCCATATTGCTGATGATAACCCTCTCCAATAATTTTACCATCGCAAACTATCACTGCTCCAACCATTGGATTGGGACTTACATTGCCGGCGCCCAGCTGAGCCAGCTCTATGCAACGACGCATGTATATCTCGAAATTCACCCGTTTGTAATACTTTTTAAAACTTATTTGCCTGAAATATGCTTAACAAAAGTGATAAAAATAATGATAGCATTAGGCTATTTCTCTTTTACTTTGCCAAACTATGACCATTGCCGAAATCGAAAGCATTTATACCGATCAGCTTCCTCCGATGTACGATAGGGATGAGGCTAAGAATATTGCCCATTTAGCCATTCAACAGACCTGCGATTTGAGTAAAACTTATGTAATGCTGCATCGTGGACATGATTTAACACTCAATCAGGAAACCGCGCTGATCAGGATTCTGGATGAACTTCGATTTGGAAAGCCTTTGCAGTATGTTTTGGGTGAGGCACACTTTTATGGTATGCGCTTTAAAGTAAATTCCAGTGTTCTGATTCCGCGTCCAGAAACTGAAGAGCTTGTGTTTTGGGTTTTGGAAAGTTTTAAAGATGAAAGCAAACAACGTAGTTTGAATATTATTGACCTTGGGACCGGCACTGGCTGTATACCTATTGCTGTGAAAAAGAATTTGCCGGGAGCTGAAGTTTGTGCGTGCGACATATCGCAGGAAGCCCTTGATGTGGCTATTCAAAATGCCGTTCTCAACCAAACCGAAGTGCATTTCTTTCAGGCAGATATGCTCAAAGATACTTTTAGTCTTTTGCCGTTAACCTTTAATTGTATCGTTAGCAACCCGCCCTACATCACCGAAAGGGAAAAAGAGGCAATGCATGTAAATGTGCTGGATCATGAGCCGCACACCGCTCTTTTTGTGCCGGATAAAGAGCCCTTGTTGTTTTATGATAAGATTGCCGACTTTGCCTCGAAACATCTTGCCGAAAAGGGATTGCTCTTTCTGGAAATAAACGAAAGTTTGGGACATCAAACCAAAGCTATGCTGGAGTATAAGGGCTTTGAAGCTGAGGTAAAAACAGACCTGCAAGGTAAAGACAGGATGATAAAAGCCTGGCTGCGTTAAAAATTGACTTCTAAGACGCGGCTTCAAGTTTTCGTTTGTGTCTGAAAAAAAGCTGCGAAACAGGAACGATCATGAATCCGGCAATCGCGAAAGTGATAAAAGCTTTTTGCAGACCGAAAGCATGTGCAATGTATCCGATCAGGGGTGGACCAAGCAGCATTCCGCCAATTACATAGGTAGTTACAATTGATATGGCCATTCCTGCCGAATATTTCTTTGAGGTCCCGGCGAGAGTAAAGGTCATGGGAACGATAGCTGCTGTACCAAAGCCAACCATCGAAAAACCTATAAGGGCGGTATAAAAGTACGGGAAAATTATAGCCAGGAGAATGCCGCTAACAACCAGACTCGAACTCATAATGTACATTCTTTCCAGGCCAACATATTCAATAATACGATCGGATATAAAACGCGACATAGCCATAAAGGTCATGAAAATGAGATAGCCGGTGGTGAAAATATCTTCATTTACAACATCTTTAAAGTAGATACCGCTCCAATCAAACATGCCGCCTTCGCATACTGCCGAGAAAAAAACTATTACACCAAGCAGAGAAACAAAAGGATCAGGTTTTCCAATAATGATTTTATTTCCTTTTTCCGCGCGATCTCCTTTTAGTAAAAAGTTAGATAAACCAACTGTTATCAAAGCCGTCATTCCAGCTATGATACCAAAATGAAGATGTAAAGGAACTTCCAGTTTTAGTAGAAACGTAGATAAGCCAATACCCACAATACCGCCAGTGCTCCAAAGTGCATGAAAAGAGCCGTTGATTTTCCGGTCATACATTTTCTGAATGGTAAGGGCCTGGGTGTTAACGGCTATATTAAGTATTCGGGTGCTGAATGCGAAAAGGCATACTGCGATTACCAGAACAGGCATTGAGCTGGCAAAGCCGATAAGGATAAGAGAAAGTGCTTGCGTTAGGAAGGACAATATAAGGGGTATTCGGCTATCGAACCGTGACACGAGGAAGCCGGAAATTGGCAGTCCGATAAGCGAGGAAATAGGCATTGTTAACAGAAGGGTGCCTAGCTCTGCATCATTTAGTCCAAAATTTGCTTTTATGGTTGGTATTCTGGATGCCCATGTAGAAAAGCTTATACCTGCAACAAAGAAAAAAATGCTTAAAAAACCTCTGTATCTACCCTTATCCATAAGCAAGAAAAATAGTGTGTGTGTTGGAAATAAGGCGCAAAAGTACAGCTAATATGATTCATTTCAAACGGTTCTGATACTCTAAGTGAGTCTCCGGAATGGTTTTAAGAAACAAACAGTATTATTGCAGCGGCGATTTTTTATATAATATGTTCATTGCACTTGCCTTTATTGTATTTCTAGTTGTGGCTATGTATGCCGCATGGAGATTTGAGAAACTTACAGCAGCAGGTTCATTAACCGGAGGTTTGCTGGCGGCTTGCATTTTTGCTGGTGTTTCCTTATCGGGGATATATTTACTGGCAGCTTTTTTTGTGATGGGTACCCTTGCTACTTCCTTGAAAAGGCAAATGAAAGAGCAGGCATCATTACAGGATGAAAATAGGGGTAGGAGAGATGCATGGCAGGTTATTGCCAATGGCGCCTGTGCGGCGATCATAGGACTGATAGCTTTTATTTTTCCCATTAAACTGGATTTGTTTGAATTGATGATCGCAGGGGCATTTTCTGCTGCTTCCGCTGACACTTTATCTTCAGAGCTGGGTAATATTTATGGATCAAAGTATATCAATATCCTTACTTTGAAAGAAGATAAACGAGGCCTGGATGGGGTAATTAGCTTGGAAGGAACCATTGCAGGTTTAGGAGGCAGCCTGGTGATTGCTCTGTTGTTTTCCTCTTGTACGGGTAATTACGCTATGATTTGGGTGTTGCTTGTCGCCGGCTTGCTGGGAAATATTGCAGATTCTATATTGGGAGCTACCCTTGAACGGGAAGGAAAACTAGGTAACAATACGGTTAATTTTATAAATACTATGGTTGGTGCAATATGTGCCGCACTTTTATTCGTTCTATATAATTTAGATTTTGTTAAACCATGATCAACAAAACATCGTCTATAAAAAACACATGTAAGAGAGAAATTATGAAACATTCCATTAAGAATTTGATTTTATCAGGCTGCACAATGCTTTTAATGGCATCCTGCGGTATAAATAAACAAGTTGAACAGTTAAAAGCATTTGAAAAATGCCGGTATGATCTGCTTTCTGCTGATAGTTTGAGCATAGCCAGCGTTCCAATCTCAGACCTTGTGGATAAGAACGGATTTAATTTCACCAAAACACCACGCTTAGCTTTGGCTTTTTTGCGTAAAGATGTTCCTTTTGCGGCCAAACTAAATTTAAAGGTTACCAATCCTTCAGCTGATCTGGCAGCGATTAACCAGTTCGAATACAAGATTTTATTTAAAAATCATGAACTTGCACAGGGGCTTGTAGATCAGCAGATTGCAGTGCAGCCGGCCGGTGGCGAAACTACGGTTCCGATAAAAATAAACTCCAATGTTTACGAGCTGCTTTCAGATACTAAGACCGCTCAGGATATTGCCGATTTTTTTGCTGCAGGAAAATCCGGTAAGGAGAAGAAAGGCATTATGACCATTAAGATTAAGCCAACGATCGGCTTGGGGGGAAAGAAGATTACCTATCCGGGTTATATAACCATTGACAAAGAAGTAAGTAGTAAGATTTTGCTATAATACCGCGAAACCTCTTTTGCATTGTAGTGTTGATGTGTTACTTTTAGCAACAAAAATTACACAATGATAAGAAGATCATCAGCCGTATGGAACGGTTCAGGTAAAGAAGGCAAGGGAACCCTAACTTCAACTAGCGGGGTTTTAAACAGCACGCCTTATTCATTCGCAGCACGCTTTGAAAGCGAAGATGGAAAAGCAGGTACTAATCCTGAAGAGTTAATTGCAGCGGCTCATGCTGGTTGTTTTACAATGGCTTTGAGTTTTCAGTTATCAGGAGCTGGCTTTGTTCCGGATGAATTAAAAACAGCGGCAGCTGTTAAAGTAGAATCATCTGATGCTGGCTTTAGCATTGCGTCAATCACTTTAAAATTGGAAGCTAAGGTTCCCGGAATTACTGAGGAAAAGTTCACTGAACTGGCGAATGCTGCAAAAGCCGGATGTCCGGTAAGTAAAGCCTTAAGCGCCGTTGAAATTATCCTGGATGCAAAACTTGTATAATTAGTTTTCCAGATTATAAAGAAAAATAGGGCACGATTCGTGAGAATCGTGCCTTTGTCGTTTGATAGGCATGGTATGGAAGCTCTCTTTCTCATGTTGAAATATGTCTGGAATTATTAATGATAGTATTATGACAGTGGATGAACAACAATATGGAATATCAAGCGTATTAATATCAAATTGTGATAAGGTTTAGGTTGCCCTGGTGCTCTCATAGCATCAGGGCTTTTTTTGTGGGTTGTATTTTGTGCTAACATTACTGAATGAGTCTCCGCATGAGGAGATAGAAGATCCCAAGCCTAACAAAATGATGGGGATAAAACATTAATTTGAATCCCGATAGAGATTTGCCATTCAATTATTTCCTGCAACTCGGCGACAAATTCAATCGCTGACAAAAGCTTTAATTTCATTTGTCGGTTTTAAAGAGGACGGTAGCCCGGCCGGCAGATCGCGAAGTAGTCGACCTGAAGGTTGAAACGAGCCTGAGGTTGTTTTTAAACCGGGGATGATTGAGGATAAAAGTTGTGAATTTTTCTATTTGAATATCAGGTGGTTGTGAAAATATTGCATAGAATTTGGAATTTATTTCAGTTGATATGTAACCAAGCATTCCCGCATAGCGTACTAATACCCGAGAGCGTTAATTTAGATTAGAAATGCCAGACCGAGTGTCTGGCTTTTCTATTATTGATGTGCTTATGGCAAAGAAGATATTATTAATAGATAGTGATAAAGAAACATTAAGCTGCATTACTGTGGTTCTTGTTTCTGAGGGGTACGAGGTGATGGGTCACACTAGTGCCAAAGATATTGGTGCAAATATTCTGGCTTTTAAGCCGGATCTTATTCTGCTGAATTTTGCCTTTCCCAAACCTGAGGGAATGAATATGTATAAGGCAATAAAGGTGGATTACTCCAAAAGATCTGTTCCCGTTTTAATGATCTCTACGAAAAATAATGTTCGTGAGATTGAAAAGCATTCGAACGATGAGATCATTCTAAAACCATTTGATCTTAACGATCTTCTGGAAAAGGTAAGGGAGACTATGCATCCTAAGATTGTGCGTTTTACAGCAAGTTAGTGAACCATGAATGACTTAGTTTACATAGCCGATTTATTAAGAGGCTAAAAAAGATCTGGATCTGCTCGATGCGTTTCCGGCCGGCATCCGGAACGCTTTTAACTTAATTTACCGCTCGCTTTATTTTACCCGATCCGTAGCTTTACGCGGTAAATAGATCTGGAAACCAAATGACAGATTTATATTACTTCGATAACCTTCATTTCCAAAACCAGCTAAGCCATTGTATTTCAGTAATGTTTCCAATCCTAAATTCGGACTAATAAAATAGGCAAAGCCGGGACCAACGCTAAAGTCTAAGCCATTGGTGTTTCCTCCGCCTTTAGTCACATTCATCCCACCAACCCCTAGAGTTGCTTCGCCGAAAAGTCGGCCATGACTCAAAATTTCAATGTTGGAGTTTGCATAACGGCGCAATAGAAGACCCGCGCCATATTTAGTTGCGGTACCAGCGTCTTTTGCTGTTTCTATTCCCAAATTCAGATAAAGTCCAACGGCAAGATTGTCAATAAAAAATAATGCAGCTTTAGGAGAAATATCAAAACTGAAATTCTTTGCATCATTTAGGCCCAGATTAAGGTTAGCAAGGTTGCCACCTATCATTATGTCGCCCTGTCTAATTTGTGCTTGCGCCGGAAATTTGATCACACAAAAAGCAAGTAAGAAAATAAGAGTTAACGTTTTCATAGTATATGAATAATATCTAAATGATGAGCTTTTTACTTTAGGTTAAAAAGCTTCAGAATCGCACCAAAAGTGGTAAATCCACTTTTTTTAACAAAGGAACTTGCAACTAAAAAGTTTCAATAACTAAAAATATCAGGAATTTTATGGAATTCACACACCGTTGTCTCATGAAAAATCCCCCAATAATTTAAGATTCGTAATGTCGGCTGGTTTCTGGCGCCTTATCTGGAGGCCTTATGCTGTATTCACCCTTTTCTAGTTTAAGTGTTACGAAGTTCAGCTAGCTTTTGAGACAGTTAAAATAAACCATTAACAACACGAACTTTAAAAAACAAACCCTGTTCAATATAAAATTCATCGAACCAAATAAGTCAACCATGAAAAAAATGCCAATCGGAATAATTGGTCTTGGCAAGATGGGAGGGAACCTTGCATTACAAGCGATAGATAAAGGATACAAGGTGTTGGGTTACGACCTGCACAAAAATGAGGAACTTTTGAAATATGGAGTTCAGCAGGAAGCCAGTTTGGACGAGCTCTTGAAAAAACTTCCGGAACCCAGAATTATTTTCATTTATGTTCCTGCTGGTGCCGTTATTGACCGCTTGCTTGAGCACTTGGCTGCTGTACTTTCTAATGGAGACGTAATTATTGACGGAGGAAATTCTTATTGGGGAGATTCGATCAGGCGTGCCCATAAACTTAAGGAGAAAGGTATTTACCTTATAGATTGCGGAACTAGTGGCGGCGTTGATGGTGCCCGCAATGGTGCCTGCTTTATGGCGGGTGGAGAGCAAGCGGCCATGGATTATGTTGCTCCGATATTAAAAGATCTGGCTGTGGAAAATGGCTTTGTTCATACGGGCGGGGCCGGCTCGGGGCACTTTGTTAAACTGGTACATAATGGTATTGAGTTTGGAATGTTACAAGCTATCGGCGAAGGCATGGATTTGCTTGCTGGTTACCGTGAGCAGTTAAACTTCCCTGAAATTCTGAAAACATGGAACCACGGCTCGGTCATCCGGTCATGGCTGATAGAATTAATGGCTAAGATTTATAATGAAAAGAAAGGCTTTGAGGATGTTCCGTCTTATGTTGAAGATACCGGCGAAGTGAACTGGCTGGTTGCTGATGCCATGAGAATGGAGGTGCCGGTACCGGTCATAGCTCAGTCGGTGATGCAGTTATTCGCTTCGCGGGATAAAGCCAAAGTCGCAGACAAGGCCATCGCGATGATGCGGAATGGTTTCGGTGGTCATCCCTTCGGCCCTGATGATGGAATTGCATACGAACGAAAATTTGGCAAAATAGAAAACCTGGAGAGTGATTTCCTTTATCGGAAAAAAGCAGAATAGATTAAAAATAGATAATCCGCGATCGTCCTATTTAACGACGGACAGCGTTTGAAACGACTGTCCGCGTTTATGGCGCTGCAGACAGATGTTCTAGAATTTTTCTGTAATTCCTTATAAAATATTAAAATTAAAAATATAATTAAATTATTTCCTTATTTTCTATATTAAGTATCAGCCATTATCCACAAATCCCGGATATAGGGTCATCCCGCCATCCACGTAGATTGTTGTACCAGTTATGTAATCACTTTCGTGGGATGCCAGCCAAACAGCTACTTTTCCGATATCTTCCGGCTCACCAATCCGTTTATAAGGAATCAGTTTTAATAATTCCTTTTTCTTTTCTTCGTCTTTCCAAACCTCATCGTTAATGTCGGTTGCTATGGCACCGGGCGAAATACCATTTATCCGGATTTTTTTTGGTGCTACTTCCAGCGCCAGCGATTTCATCAGCATCAGAATACCTCCTTTGGACGATGCATAATTAACATGGCCGGCCCAGGGAATAATGTCATGTACAGAAGAAATGAATATGATATTACCAATGGCCTTTCCTTCGGGACCACTTTGAGGTTTGGTTTTAAAGTGTTTAATGGCTTCACGAGCGCATAAAAACTGTCCGGTAAGATTGGTATTGATAACCTTGTTCCATTGCTCAAGCGTCATGCTGGCGAAGGCACTATCTTTTTGAATGCCTGCGTTGTTTATCAATACGTCTATCGCGCCGAATTCATCAGCCGCCCGCTTAAACATGGCAACAACATCTTCTTCATTGCTAACATCTGCCTGATGGATAAAGCCATTGCCTCCGTTCTCTAAAATCCTTTTCAATGTAAATTGAGCGCCTTCTTTGTCGCCATGGTAATTGATGATCACATTAGCTCCCTGTTTACCGAAGGAGATTGCAATTCCTTGTCCGATGCCCGAACTGCCGCCTGTTACTAAAACTGTTTGTGAAGCTGGGGTTGCCATACTGTTTTCAATGATTATTTGTGTTTTTATTGCGACTGTCATTAAGCTGATTATTGAGATTATAAGCAGCACTGATCAGGCCGAGGTGCGTAAATGCCTGGGGAAAGTTTCCAAGGTGTTCGCCCTGAAATCCCAGTTGCTCGGAGTAAAGCCCAAGGTGATTGGCATAGCCCAGCATTTTTTCAAAATAGAACCGTGCTTTTTCCAGCTGTCCCGATCGCGATAAGCACTCTACATACCAAAAGGTGCACATGGAAAAGGTTCCTTCATGACTTACAAACCCATCAGACGCGGCGAGATCCGGACGATACCGGTATACCAGCGAGTCCGAAACAAGTTCTTCTTCAATCCGCTTCAGGGTAGATAGCCATTTCGGATCTTTCGGGCTAATAAAACGAACGAGGGGCATCAGCAGGGTAGAGGCATCCACGGTTTGGGCTCCGGGGCACTGCATAAATGCTTGTTTGTCTTCATCCCAGAACTCAGAAAAAATACTGTTGAATATCTTATCGCGTTCTTCCCGCCATCTTTGGTTTAGAGGGAAGGATCTGGATGTTGCAATTTTAATAGCTCTGTCAAACGCTACCCAGCATAATAAACGCGAATAAAGGAAATTCTTTCTGCCTCCTCTTACTTCCCAAATGCCTTCGTCGGGCTGATTCCAATTGTTGCTTAGCCAGTCAATTTGTTTTTCAAGGTCTTTCCAGAAATCATAAGATACAGGATCTCCATATTTATTGCAGAGGTAAACCGAATCCATCAACTCACCATAAATGTCTAATTGTAATTGCCCGTAGGCATCATTGCCGATCCTTACCGGAGAGGATTTCATATACCCTTCAAAATGATTGAGCGTGTTTTCATGCAGCTGCCGGTAGCCGTCGGTCGAATACATAATTCCAAGCCTGTTCTGTCCTTTAATATCCTGACAAAGCTTTTCAACCCATTGCATAAAGGCACCGGCTTCTTTGGTATACCCTAAACGTACCAGGGCATACATCGAAAAGGAAGCATCCCTGATCCAGGTAAAGCGATAATCGAAATTTCTGCCCGCACCGATACTTTCGGGCAGGCTAAAAGTAGCCGCGGCAATTACCGAACCATATTTATGAGAAGTTAGCAGCTTCAAAACCAGTGCAGACCTGTTCACCATATCTAACCACCTGCCACCATAGGTAGATTCTGCGATCCAGTTCTTCCAGTAATTAACCGTTTCGAACAAGCTTTCTGTTATGAAGATTTCAAAGTCCCGCTCATTTTGATGGGCTTTATCTACGTGTTCGAGCAGAAAGTCGGCGGTTTTGTTGGGACTGAGAGTAAACTCGGCCCTCACATCTTTATCTGCGATGGTAAGTGCTACTGAACTCTTCAGGCGAAGAACAGTCTTATCTTCTCCATCGCTCGAAAAGATAACCTCTGTTTCAGAAACCTGCTCCACAGAATGCAAACTTCTTCCATAATTAAATCGGGGCATGCATCGCATCTGGTACTTTACTTCACCACGAACACTTGTTACCCTCCTTATCAGTTCTTTGCCGTTATAAAGCTCTTCCACAGGCATAAAGTCGGTTATTTCGGCAACACCCTCTGCTGATAGAAAGCGCGTTAGTAAAACGTTGGTGTCTGGCAAGTAGAGCTGCTTTGTTTTCATTTTGCCAAACAGCGGACTTATGCTAAAACAGCCTCCCTTTTTTTCATCCAGTAAAGCCGCAAAAATGCTCGGAGAGTCGAAGTTTGGAAAACACATAAAGTCGATGGAACCGTTCAATCCCACGAGTGCAACAGTGTTCAGATCTCCGATTATTCCGTAATTTTCGATAGGTTGATAACTCATGAACTGCTTCTGCGATTACATCTGTTTTTCTCTTATATAAGGTTTTTAGTATTGTCTGGTTTTAATAAGCTTTTTTTTAGGGGCCAGGGTGAGAGGTTTGGTTAAAGCTGCTGCTGTACTGTGTTTTGAAAAAAAATCCCCCACTACTTAGGACATAAAAAATGATCAAGGGCAATCCGTTAGAATTATGCACCCAAAGTAGCGTACTGAGCCCTTCGAAGTGTAAAGCGGGTTCAAGCACAATATCCGTTATCCACCGCAAACCCTTCGAGGAGCTAAGGTTGAGGATAGCCTACTCAATGTCATTCGATTATTATATCCTAATGTCAAATACTGTTGAATTTTTGGCACACCGGGAAGATTTTGTTTTTACCGTTTTTTTAATCTTTGACCCGCTAATCAATACATGTAAAATATAAAATAAGGTTTCCAGTTAAACCAGGAGCCGAATGAAGTAGGTGTCATCCATCACAGCTAATAATTCCACACACACACACACACACTTAAAAATACAATGAAGAAAACGATATCTATTTCTGTTCTTTTCTTAATGATTTGCATATCACCAGGCTATACACAAACCTCTCTTCGCGATAGCGTCATCCAAATAATCCATAAGGTTAACCGGCACTGGCAGTCTACTCATCCGGAACAGGGTAGGGCTTTTTGGGATAATGCAGTTTATCATACAGGAAATATGGAAGCCTACTTCCTCACAAAAGACAACAACTACTTAAAGTATTCATCCGACTGGGCTGAACATAACCAGTGGAAAGGGGCTAAATCAGACAATAAGACGACCTGGAAGTCCACCTACGGAGAAACCGACGAGCATGTACTCTTTGGGGATTGGCAAATTTGTTTTCAAACGTATGCTGATCTGTATTTTATAAAACGGAAGAAATATAAAGTAACCAGGGCCAGGGAAGTAATGGAATATCAGATGAATACCCCTAAAAAAGATTACTGGTATTGGGTCGATGCTCTTTATATGGTAATGCCGGTGATGACCAAGATGTACAAAGTCACTAAAAACGAGCAATATCTTGAGAAACTGCACGAATATCTCACTGCCTGCGATAGTATTATGTACGATGCTGAAGCCGGATTATACTATAGGGATACAAAATACCTCTATCCCAACCACAAATCGGTAAATGGTAAAAAGGATTTTTGGGCTCGTGGTGATGGATGGGCCTTAGCGGCCTATGCAAAAATGCTGAAGGACTTGCCAAAGGATGATAAGTATCGTTCTGTTTACATTCAGCGCTTTCAAACTATGGCAAAATCTGTCGGATCCTGTCAGCAGCCTGAAGGTTATTGGACAAGAAGTTTACTTGATCCTGAACATGCACCAGGCCCCGAAACAAGTGGAACCGCACTTTTTACCTACGCCTTATTATGGGGAATAAACAACGGTATTTTGGATCGAGGTGTCTATGAACCGGTAGTAACTAAATCATGGAAGTATTTGAGCACGGTTGCATTACAAGACAATGGGAAGGTAGGGTACATTCAACCCATTGGCGAAAAGGCAATCCCCGGCCAGGTGGTGAATGTGAATTCGACTTACAATTTTGGAGTCGGAGCTTTCTTATTAGCTGCATGTGAGCAAGCTCGTTTTTTAAAAAATAATAAATAATAATGATAATGAATCTGTTAAAAAAAGTACGCTTTTGTGTACTGATATATTGTGTGTTAATAGCAAGTGCGGCAGTAGCTCAAAAGAAGAAGCCGGTAGCAAGGAGCGATCGTGAGGTTTGGGCAGAAATTACCTATCGAATGGCCGAGCCCGTACTGCGAAATATGAGCGAAGGCAAACTACAGGAAAATATGAAGCTGGAATTAAGTCCTACCTGGGACGGTCGTAATAAAAAAGTATCCTATATGGAAGCTTTCGGACGTTTAATGGCAGGAATTGCACCGTGGCTTTCTCTGCCTGATGATAATACTCCTGAAGGAAGACAGCGAAAGCAACTTCGTGACTGGGCTCTGAAAAGTTATTCCAATGCGGTAGATCCTCAAAGCAAAGATCGTCTGCTATGGGAAGAAAACTTTCAAACCCTGGTAGATGCAGCTTACCTTGCAAACAGTTTCTTGCGGGGATATGAAACACTTTGGGTGCCATTAGATACGGTAACAAAACGACGCTATATTGAAGAGTTTACTTCACTACGTCGCATTAATCCTCTGTATACAAACTGGTTATTGTTTCCTTGTACAATTGAAGTTTTCCTTCATAAAGCTAAAGCGGATGCGGATGAGTATCGCATTGTATCGTCGCTTCGAAAAGTAAATGAATGGTATGTTGGAGATGGCTGGTATTCGGATGGCCCGGGCTTCGCTTTTGATTATTACAATAGTTTCGCACTGCATCCTATGTACTTTGAAGCATTGGAGGAGCTAACCGGAAAAGGCAAAGCAAGAAGCGACTGGGCTGATTGCAGTTACGAAATTGCATTAAAAAGAATGCAGCGCTTTGGAGTGATTCTTGAACGTTTTATCTCGCCCGAAGGTACATTTCCAGTCTTTGGCCGCTCAATTTCCTATCGTACTGCAGTATTACAACCCTTAGCATTATTGGTTTGGAAGGACGCCTTGCCTGAAGAACTCTCAAAAGGGCAGGTCCGGGCTGGAATGACTGCTGTTATTCAACGTATGTTTAGCGATAACCGAAATTTCAACGATAAGGGTTTCTTTACTCTGGGATTTAATGGGAAGCAACCTCTGGTATCCAACGTTTATACTGATAACGGAAGTTTGTATTTGGCATCGCTTGCATTTCTGCCTCTGGGACTTCCAGCCAATCATCCTTTCTGGACTGTCCCGGCTGAATCCTGGACTTCAAAAAAAGCATGGGAAGGGGAAGAATTTCCTAAAGATCATACTTATTATGAGAAGGGAGGTCCGAGATATAATTAATGCGTTGTGTGTGTAGGAGCCTTTCTCTCCCTTTGGGCATAGCCGTTAACCGCAGGGGGGCTTTTGATGTAAACAATTGAGATGAATCGCAATAAAGGCTAATACGCTTGGTGTGTTTGGCCTTTCTCTCCCCCTGGGAGAACCGACTGAAAGGAGCTCATTGAGACAATTAAAAAACAAATTAATTACTCAATACATGCCGTAATGCAGAGAGGGTAGTCGACTTTGCTGAATATTTTTCATTTCTATTTCTTTAGTTCCGGTGCCCTTACCACAGGTAATAAGTACCAATCGTGCCAATTTTTCTACCAAATGTTTCAAAATATAGAAAATGAATTGAATAGATTATATACTTGTAAAGAGGAGAGGGACAGGTCCATATGCGTAGCAAGCAATTATTCTTTTATCATTTTGTGGTGGTGCTGTTTTCGATGGCCAATACGCTGCAAGTGATGGCGCAGAACTACTTTTTTAATCATTACCAGGTAGAACAAGGTCTGTCAAATAATGCTGTAATTTCTATTCTTCAGGATAAAAGAGGCTTTATGTGGTTCGGTACCAAAGACGGACTGAACCGCTTTGATGGATACAAATTCAAAGTATTTCAAGCAAATGAGCGAGTAAGAGGAAGTATTGGAAATAATGCTATTTACAGCCTGAAAGAAGATCGTACTGGGATACTTTGGATTGGCACCGAAGAAGGATTGTATAAGTATGATCCTGCATACGAAAAATTTGCTCTGGTTGTCGGAACCCAGGGTATCAGGGTAAAAGCTATATGCGAGGATAAGCAAAATAATTTGTGGTTCATAAGCGATTTCTCCCTTCTAAAGTTTAATAAAATAACGGCTAAGATTACAAATTATCATCAGCCGGATGCGGCCCGTGTTACGGATATTTGTTGTTTGGCGAATGGAGAACTCTGGATATCAGGTGATGATGGAGCTATACGAAGATTTGACAGAAGCTCTAATTCATTTTCTGCATATAATCTTTTACCGCCTCATTTTGAAGGCGACAAATTGATGTTGGGATTACAGGAGGTAGAAAATGGGCAAATCCTTATTTTAAATCATGATTATGGAATCAGCTTGTTCGACACCCAAACACATAAGATCAAGACGATCAAAATCCCCAACAGGCGAGGGCAAAAGCTTTTTTTAAGAACCTTTTTAAAGGTTTCCGATAAGGAAATCTGGATAGCCAGCGAGTTTGGAGTCTTTATATATTATCCCTCTACAGGGAAGTTCAGTAATCTTCAAAAGAAATACGATGACCCGTATTCCCTTTCTGATAATGCCGTCCATAGCTTATTCAAAGATAGGGAAGGTGGAGTATGGGTAGGCACTTATTTCGGTGGGCTCAATTATTATCCAAGCCAGAATAGCTTATTTGAAAAGTATAGTCCCCGCGTTTCTGAAAATTCTATAAGCGGAAATGTAGTTAGGGAACTAAAGGAGGACCGGAGTGGGAATATCTGGATTGGTACGGAGGATGCCGGATTGAATAAATTTAATCCCCAAACCGGCTTATTTACTCATTTCTTTGCTGGTGGATCGGATGCAACCATATCACACAATAATGTACATGCGCTGCTTGTATCCGGAGACAGCTTATGGGTTGGTACCTTTCAAAACGGCCTGGATATATTGGATATCCGGTCAGGTAAGGTTATCAGGAAGTATAAGGAAGGTGCAAAAAGCGGACTGAAATCAAATTTTGTTTATTCATTGTACAAAACCCGAAATGGCAAAAAGCTTGCTGGAACTACTAATGGACTTTATTACTTCGACAAAAAAAGGGATCGCTTTGAGCTAATGGAAGGTTTTCCGACTGGATACTGGTACGCTTCAATTATCGAAGACACTGATGGAGGAATTTACGCCGGCACCTTTGGCAAAGGCCTTTTCTATTATCATCATAAAACCAAACGAAATGCGCATTTCAGCCATTCCGCAACAGACTCAGGCTCTTTAAGTAATAACTGGGTAAATGTATGTTTCGAGGATAGCAAACGTAATTTATGGTTGGGTACAAATAATGGCTTGTGCAGATTGGATAAAACAAATGGCAAGATGCTTAGGTACGGGATAAAACAAGTGTTTCCGGGCAACTACATTTTAAGTATAAAAGAGGATGATAGGGGAGCATTATGGATAAGTACCACAAAAGGAATTGTTCGTTTTTATCCTGCGACAGGCGCAGTAGAGGTGTTCACCAAGTCAGAAGGTTTGCTTTCTGATCAGTTTAATTTCGGTTCTTCCTTAAAAGCCAGCGATGGCAAACTTTATTTTGGAAGTGTAAAGGGGCTCATTGCATTCAATCCGGATAAATTAAGGAACAACAGCAGAATTCCACCTGTATTTATTACCGCCC
>Ga0307408_100001503_pt1 | contig 17317 bp, 12 predicted proteins | sample 322Cmetagenome_FD_202116 | JGI IMG/M metagenome (GOLD analysis project Ga0307408, IMG submission 202116) | Maize rhizosphere microbial communities from greenhouse at UC Davis, California, United States - 322HYB-C-3 | ecosystem: Host-associated > Plants > Roots > Rhizosphere > Soil | place...
CTTAAAGTCCTATGATTTGTATAACAGGAGCCGTATGATGGGAGACTATCACGTACGGATCTGTGAGCGGCTGAGGGGGAAGTGCCCTCGGTCTACTCGACTCTTAGCGGAGCGAGACTACGGATTAATAAATGGAAAGGAGTCTCCGGACTCCCCGAAATAAAAAATAAGAAGGGAGTCAGGAGACTCCTTTCTATAACTGAATCCGTAGAGACGCTTTCGCTTAACTCTACGGACAGTAGGAGTAAAGAACTTTTGGAAAAAAGATAGAAATGACATTGGGCACAACACCGGCTAACCCACTTTGTCATCTCGACGCAAGGAGAGAACTTAAAGCGCTTTACATAGCAAACTTTATAAGATCTCTCCTTTCGTCGAGATGAGGAAAACGCTTAATATAAAGGGCTTATCATTATAAAAAACAGTCTAATGAAGATAAAATATACCAGCACTCTATTGCTATTCGTACTTTTTCAGGGCACTTCATTCGCCCAAAAAGTCGATATTAAAAAAGCTTTTAACCATGCCGAAAAGCAAACCTCTGCAATGCTTCAGGAAGTTGAAAAAGTCAAAAATCCGGCTAAGCCAGAACTGATTTTCCCTAGAACGTTAGATAACGGAAATCTCAAATTAGTTGCTTCCCGCGACTGGACCAGCGGTTTCTTTCCTGGTGTATTATGGTTTTTATATGAGTACACCGGCGAAGCCGAATGGCAAAAACAAGCCCGGAAATTTACAGCCGACATGGAAAAGGAAAAGCTGAACGGCACTACCCACGATATGGGATTTAAAGTTTATTGCAGCGTAGGGACAGGTTTGCGTTTAACTAATGATCCGCATTATAAAGAAGTCGTAATTCAATCCGCAAAAACATTGGCAACTCGTTTCAATCCTAAAACAGGAGTGATATTAAGCTGGGACCATAGTCGCGATAAATGGGTAAATCCGGTAATTATCGATAATATGATGAACCTGGAATTATTGTTTGAAGCCACCAAGTTAACAGGCGATTCATCATTCTATAAGATTGCAGTATCTCATGCCAATACAACCATGAAAAATCATTTCCGCCCGGATTACAGCTCGTATCACGTAATAGATTATGATCCACAGACAGGAGCTGTATTAAAGAAAAATACCCATCAGGGATATAGCCATGAATCGGCTTGGGCAAGAGGGCAGGGCTGGGCAGTATATGGTTATACTATGTGCTATCGCGAAACAAAGAATAAAGCCTATCTGGATCAGGCAGAGAATATTGCCAAGTATATCCTAAAAAATAAAAACATGCCGGCGGACTTGGTTCCTTACTACGATTTTGACGCTCCAAATATACCGAACGAACCTCGTGACGCTTCGGCAGCTGCGGTTATCGCATCTGGTTTATATGAATTAAGCACTTACAGTAAAAACGGTAAAGTTTTCTCTAAGGCTGCGGACAAAATTATGAACAGCCTCAGCACAAAATATATCTCTCCCCTTGGCGAAAACAAAGGTTTTGTTCTGCTCCATAGCACTGGTTCAAAGCCTTCTAACAGCGAAGTAGATGTACCTTTGTCCTACGCAGATTACTACTACTTGGAGGCTCTGTTACGCAAGAAAAATCTTCGGGAAAACCAACCAGTAGTTAAACTTTAATGAGCATAAAATGAGAGCACTAGTTCTAATAAGCATTTTTATTCTTTCAATAAATTCTAATCTTACAGCAAAAGACTACAAGATAAAGTCTGCGAATGAGTTATCTGCGCTGGTGTTAAGCCCTGGTGATAAAGTCATTTTGCTGGAAGGAGAATGGAAAGATCAGCAATTGGTTTTTAAAGGGAGCGGTACCGAAAAAGCGCCCATCATTCTGACAGCCGAGAAGCCCGGAAAGGTAAAACTATCAGGTAATTCTACCTTAAGAATTGACGGCGCCTGGCTTCGGGTTGAAGGTTTACTATTTACAGATGGCTACTCGCTAAAAGATGATGTTATTCTTTTTACACCAACATCTTCTTATTGCAGGTTAACCAACACAGCTATTATAGACTATAGTAACCCGGATAATAAAGTAGACTACCGATGGGTTTCATTAAACGGAGATCACAATAGGGTAGACCATTGCTATTTCAAAGGGAAAATGCACCAGGGCGTTACGCTGGTGGTATGGCTTTCGGAAAAACCAAATTACCATCAGATAGACCATAATTATTTCGGCCCAAGGCCAGAACTCGGCAGAAATGGCGGCGAAACCATTCGTATCGGCACAAGCACATGGTCTTTCCATGATTCTTTTACCATTGTGGAGAATAATATTTTCGAGCGCTGCGATGGCGAATTGGAAGCTATTTCAAATAAGTCCTGTAAAAATACCATTCGCAATAACCTGTTTTACGAATGCAAAGCTACACTTACGCTAAGGCATGGAAATGGCTCGGAAGTGTACGGGAATTACTTTTTAGGCAATAAGAAGCCCGGAACCGGTGGCATTAGGATCATTGGCGAAAACCATAAAGTGCATCATAATTACATGCAGGATTTAACCGGTACTAGCGTAAGTGCAGCTATTTCAGTTATGGCTGGACTGCCCAATCCGGTACTAACCAGTCATTGGCAAGTTAAAAATGCTTCAATATCAGATAATGTGATCATTAATTGCAAAGAATCATTTGCAATAGGAGCCGGGTACAATCCTCAGCGCTATTTACCAGCAGAAAATACCAGCTTTACCAATAACGTAATTGTAACTAAAAATGAACCTTTGAAGTGGTACGATGAGAAAGTAAACATCAGCTTCCGCGATAATTTAGTTTGGGAAGCAGCAACATCAACCAAACTTCCAGAAGGAGTTGAGCTGAAAGATCCGAAGCTGAAAAAGGATGCTAACGGAATTTATCAGTTTGCTGATAAAAAAGAAGCCAAACCTTTTTGGAAAACGGAGAAGATCGGTCCGCAATGGCTTGATTTGAAGATTTAAAAAACCTATGAGGTTTCCAAAACCTCATAGGTTTCAAGTCATAAAAAAGTCGACAACTTGACTGTCCGTAGAGTTAAGCGAAGCGTCTCTACGGATTCCGAAATAGAAAGGAGTCTCCAGACTCCCCAATAGATTTAACACACACACACACACACACACACATAAAACCAATTAACAGCATTATGAAAAAAATACTTCTACTCCTGCTGGCCTCAAGTTTCTTAATGAAAACCAGCTACTCCCAGCAAACCTTAACCAAAGACGAAAGAATGAAATGGTGGCGTGAAGCCCGTTTCGGAATGTTTATCCACTTTGGTGTTTATGCACAAATGGCTGGAGAATACAAAGGCTACCAGCAAGCCCGCGGCGGCGCAGAATGGATAATGAACCGTATGAAAGTTCCCGTTGCGGAATACAAAGGCATCGCCAGGCAATTCAACCCGGTAAAGTTCAATGCCGACGAATGGGTGAAAGTAGCCAAAAATGCAGGAATGAAATACCTGATTATCACGGCCAAACACCACGACGGATTTGCCTTATTTAATTCTCAAGCCAGCAATTGGGACATAACGGATGCTACTCCCTACGGTAAAGATTTACTAAAACCTCTGGCAGAAGCATGTAAAAAACACGGCGTCAAACTAGGTTTCTACTACTCTCAGGCACAAGATTGGGGTAACCCGGGTGGATCGGCGGCCCGAAAAGTGATGGCAGAAGGCTGGCCTAACCCTGATAGCACTAAAATTAATCAGTACACGCAAGATCATAAAGGGCACTGGGACGCAGCACAGGAAACTCAAACATTTGATCAGTACATAGATAAAGTAGCTGTTCCTCAGGTAAAAGAGTTGATGACTAATTATGGCGACATTGCAGTTTTATGGTGGGATACGCCAACCAACATGACCGACGAAGCTGCATTGAAATTGCAGGCAGCGTTAAAATCGCAGCCCCACATCATTACCAACGACCGCCTGAAACGCCCAAATTTTCCCGGCGACACAAAAACGCCAGAACAGAAAATACCTAACTTAAGCGAACTGGACGGCAAAGACTGGGAAACCTGCATGACGATGAATGGAACATGGGGATTCCGCAATTCCGATAATAAATGGAAATCCTCAGAAACACTGATTCGCAACCTGGTTGATATTGCTTCAAAAGGAGGAAATTACTTATTAAATGTTGGCCCCAAGCCAGATGGTTCCTTCCCGCAGGAAAGCGTAGACAGACTGAAAGACATTGGCGCCTGGATGAAAGTAAACGGCGAAGCCATCTATTCAACCAAAGCCAGCCCTTTAGCACCCGTTAGCTGGGGACGAATCACCAGAAAGGATTCCAAGAAGGGAACAACTTTGTACCTATCTGTTTTTGAATGGCCGGCAGATGGGAAATTAATTGTACCTGGATTAAAAAATAAAGTGCTTTCAGCATCTCTGCTATCCGGAGGAACCGCATTAAAAGCAATTTCGGAGGCAAATGGCGTAACCATAAGTTTGCCTTCTCAAGCTCCTGATAAGGTTGCATCAGTGATTAAGCTGAACCTTGCTGGTGCGATAGAGGAGGTAGCTTTAAAGCCGGCCGCAAGCATGAAAACGGGAGAGCTAGATTAGTTTGGTATCCATTACCGTTGGTTTCAACCCCAATGTCGTTTACTTAAGTGGTTGGTGGGGACACCAACCACGGCAAACACCCGGTGTTGGTGTCCTCACCAACACCTAGAAATCCTTAACTAAATGACATTGGGTTTCGACCAACGGATTTCGAAATAGCAATTCAAGGGCTTTAGCCACATCCAACTCTAGCATATTAGCATCGAGATGTGGCTAAAGCCCTTACTCAATAATTACCCCGTTGGGCTAAAGCAAAATCAGTAAAGAAAGCCCAATCACTCTATTTCCCAGCAATAAACTGAAAACAGAATCTTCCCTCTCTTTTATAAAAATAACATTGCAGATAATGGTCATATTCGATTTCTGCCCCCAGCGCTTTTAAAATGTCAATGTAACCGAAAACGGTTCTTTTGCTTACTCCAAGCTTGCCTGCAAGTTTCTGAGGGCATCCGCTACTTTTGGTTCTTATCAGGAAGTCAAGCCTCTCAAGACGGTCAAAATAGTATTTAGGCATTAGGTCTAAGTTTTAGGTAAAGAGTTTGTTATTTATACTCTAAGACAAAAAATAGAAAGATTAATACCCTAAAAATTTATTGTAATGCAAATTTTTTGCATTGAAGAAATTCATCTTTGTGCTACATGCATGTAAGAGGATGCCGAAAATCTTTAATAGAGTAGGTGTAAAAACAACCTTTAATATTTAATATTTATGACATTTATAAAAAAACACTTAGGAGTATGTGTTCTATTTCTTTTATTCACGCTTGGAGCAACGAAAGCTCAGGCTCAATTTGGAGTTTATTTTACCAACAACGTAATCCCTGCAGAACAGAAAGATGGTTATACCGAACCTGCTTTGCAGGGCGGATTTTATCATGATCAGGGTTTTTATGAGATTATGGAAGGATCAAATTATTTTTCTCTTTCTGATAGCCCTTCTTCGATTGCAATACAATTTTGGAATTACAGCGGTTATTATTGGTATTATGGAAATCAGGGAGTTGGAGGATATATCAACCTAAAGGTATATGATTACAATGACGAGATTATATATGATGAAACTCAATATATAGGGCCTTACGACTGGACTTACGGTGCAGGCCTTGCGAGTTTTACAGGTGTACCAACTTCAGGAGACATTGAGATAACAACAAGTACTACGAACTAAAAATTGATTTTATTTACCAAAAACGTCGGCAGCCAAATTTGCTGCCGGCCTTTATATTTTCAATCATTCAATTTCAGTCATTCAACCTCCGACCTCCAAATCCCCAGCTCTAACCTCCAATTCCCATCCTTCCCCTATATTGGCTCAGATACAACGATTGCGGGTTCAAGCCCGGCTTATTCTGGTTTTCCCATTCACCGTCAGTCCTCCCCGGAAGCCTGCCATCATATTTTTCACCCTGAGTGCCAATGCTGTAATTAAGTCCCGATGCCCAGGGGCTTTGCACTGCCGCACGTTTTACCTTGCAATTCCACAGCACCTGAGTAACGCCAGCCCAGCCATGCCCACTGCCCCAGTTGCCTCTGTCCTGTACATTGATTTCGCCATCAGTAGTAATATTATCATACAAAGTTCCGACCGCCCAACGATGATGTGGCCCAATATCCGCATGAGTATTTGAAGCTTTGCAATTATAAAACACGTTCGGGCCAAGCGTTTTTGCTCCAGTTACATAGTCATGCCTGCCCTCAGTAGTTTCCAGGTTCATAAAAAGGTTCTGCTGGCCGTCATTATTAAAAGAATATCTTCTACCTCCGGTGATAACAGACTTAGCATCAAAACATTTCGAATCTTTAACAGTGATATTCTTGGCACCCTGTTTTACACTAACACAGGCATAAGCAAAGTATCTTGAAGTCAGGTTTCTAGCCCAGGCATTTTCCACTTTGCCGAAAGCAACGGCTATCCAGCTATGCTCCTCATCCGTATCATTAGTATATTCAGATTCAAAAAGAATATTCTCAATACCAACTTCCGAAATCCTGCCTTCAAAGCTCGATTGGTAAATTTCGCCACCACCATATTTCTGCTCCATTTCCATCATCACAGGATTATCAATGGTGATTTTTTTGCCTTCAACCTTTACAATTTTTCGCTCAAAATGGAGGTCGTATTCCTTGGGCTGCCATTGTTTGGTTCCTTCGCGGGCAACAATTTTATCCATCTGGATATCCTTAATCCATTGCATTGTTCCCGGCCTTAAAAGCACGATGTTATCTCCCACTTTCAACCCTTTGGATGATTCAATAGTAAAAGAAGTAGCCCCTACAGGAATAAAGTTATCGCTGATTTTTACCCGGCTTCCCGGAATTTCAGTCAGCGATCCAGCACCCGAAAATTCCACCAGCGTTCTTTTATCCTTGCCCACGGCAATTAACTTGGTACCTGAATTACTATCGCCTTCGCCACGCAAAATGATGCCACTTTGATTTACTTTTAGAGAGCCGACTATTTTGTAAGTCCCGGCTTTTAACAAGATGGCACCACGAAGTCCATTTTTATCTGCCGGTAACTTAGATACCTCATCAATAGCAGATTGAATTACCTGATCGCTATTTCCGTTCGGGGCAGGTATAACCGATTTAACTACCCTCACATTTGGAATTTTCCGGTCGCCCTGATGATAGCCCACCCGGCTAAAGTCGGGGATGATATTGCCTTTTTCATCAGGAATATATTTCAGGTTTCCGCTCTTGCTGAAGCTGATAAACTTTGATTCCCATGCAAGTTTAATTTCAGATTTAAAGGAGAGCGTTAACAACACGGCGCCTATAAGCAAGGCTCTTTTCATATAAATTATCATCGGTGTGTTTTTGAGCAATTTATAGAAAGGCAGCTCGCAGAAATATAGGAGGATTGGCTATTGATTCTTTCGTTTTAGCAATTTAAGGGCATTCAATTATTTATTCAGGATATTAAAAATCAAGCCTTTGATATTGCCAAAATAGTTGAATGAGATGCTAAATTACCAAGCTATTAAGTGCCCGATTTTACCTTATTTGCTCTCCATAACAGAACCAATTTTAAACACACTATTAATAATTTTATGAAAGCACTCAATACCCTTGTTTCTGCTCTTTTGCTAATCCCGGGTTTATCGAATGGCCAAACAACTAATTTGAAAGAATGGCCGAAAGGAGCATCTCCAAAGGAAGTAGGAATTAAAGTTGCCGAGCGTTTCCTTGCTACCCCACACACTAACTTTAATCGCCCCACACCACCCTCACGCATTTCGTATCCCGAAATTTGTACCTGGTACGGAGCGCTTAAATTTGCCCGGGAAACAGAAAATAAAGGATTGACACAGAAGCTGGCCAAACGCTTCGAACCTTTATTTAATGAGGAAGCATCGCTGGTTCCATTGCCAGACCATGTAGACCATAGCGTTTTCGGCTCTGTGCCTTTAGAATTGTTTATGCAAACTAAAGAGCAAAAGTACCTAAGCATGGGATTAAATATTGCCGACAAGCAATGGGGCGCTCCTGAGGGGCCGAGGGTAAAACCAGAATCTCATGTTTATTATAATCAGGGCCTAACCTGGCAAACCCGCATGTGGATTGACGATATGTTTATGATAAATGCCGTGCAGGCACAAGCCTACCGTGCAACAAAAGACGAAAAGTATATTAACCGTGCAGCCAAAGAAATGGTGGTTTACCTGGACTCGTTGCAAAAGCCAAACGGACTTTTCTACCATGCACCTGATGTGCCATTTTTCTGGGGAAGAGGAAATGGCTGGATGGCAGCTGGCATGGCCGAAATTTTAAGTTCGCTTCCAGAAAATAACCCAAATCGTGCACGAATTATGCAAGGTTACCAAACCATGATGGCATCGCTACTTAAATATCAGGCTCCAAGCGGAATGTGGCGCCAATTGATTGACGAGCCAGCATCCTGGGAAGAAAGTTCGGGCACCGGGATGTTCACTTATGCCATGATTACCGGAGTTAAAAAAGGCTGGCTGGATAAAAAAACATATGCTCCTGCAGCCCGCAAAGCATGGTTAAGCCTGGTGTCGTACATTGATTCCAATTCCGATGTTCGCGACGTATGCGAAGGCACCAATAAGAAAAATGATAAACAATATTATCTGGATAGAAAACGTGTTACCGGAGACCTGCATGGCCAGGCACCTATTTTATGGGCTGCCGCCGCTTTGTTAGATTAATAAACCAAACACTTTGAAAAATGGGGCTTGGATGAATTTCTAAGCCCCGTTTTTTATACTTCATACTTGAATTGCTCTCGGGATTTGCAATCTCGTGCTGTCATAGCGAATTTGTAATTCATCACGTTCCCACGCAACTCCTTTCTGGATCCTCTCAATCAAATATTCTTTCTCCCTCATAAATCATCGCCAACTAATGCCAATTAAGTTGAATAGAAGGCAAATCCTCATATCAGTTTGAGATTATAATTTCTCCAAATTGCATTTACCAATTTAAAACACACAATGCTCAAACTTCATGTCAGGCAAACAGCCTAAACAGGAGAGAGCCAGAAGAAATTTATCCATACGATGAAAGGGATTGCATTTTTAAGCTTTTTACTATTTGTTAGTTTTCAAACAACTGCACAAGTCAAATTATCCGAACAACAAGACAGGTGGTCTATCCAGCCCGAGGGGAATATTAGCTGGAAGGTTGACGGCAGATTACCTCATACAGACCATATCGAAATGAGTGGCGAGAAAGTCTCCCTCTGGGTAGAGTATGGGCTGGATGCCGAAGTCCGTTCAAACACGACCCGCACGGTTGTTTTTCCAACATTCAGGGTTCTGCCCGATAATACGCGTAGCCATATTTCTTATACATTTTCCGATAGCGACCTTCCCCGATTTTATATAAACAACCGGTTGCTTAAAACAAGCCTCAATAAAAGCGGCCGTTCCGGCGATCTGTCTTACAATATTTCAGAAGTAAGCCACAAAGGAATAATGAAAATAACAGCCCAGGCAGGTACCCCGGCATTGGTAAAAGTAGAACGAAGCTTTTTTCCTTCGATAGATAAACCATTAGCTATCGAGAAGTTTGTCTTCACAAATACCACAGATAAAGACGTGACGGTGGCTATGGAATACCTCAAAAAAGAAAACCGCACAGAAAGTACCAGGAGCAAAGGCAAACCGCATTCCGTAATTGTTGGAACCCTTGGCGAAGGCAGCAAGGTGTTGCAACCGGGCAAAAGTGCCTCATTCTCGGTGTATTATCTGGCTACAGACAGGCCCGAAGAAACTGTTGCAATCAATCCCGATGCCGAAGAAACTGCCAGGGAACAGCGGGTTGCTTCTATAATGGACAGGTTACAAATAGAAACTCCGGATAAAATATTAAACACCGCATTTGCTTTTGCCAAACTCCGAGGAACCGAAAGCATTTACAAAACAAAGGGTGGCTATATGCATGGCCCTGGTGGCTTAGCTTACTATGCAGCCATCTGGGCTAACGACCAGGCAGAATACATCAATCCGTTCTTTGCATTTCTGGGCGATCCAATAGGAAATAAATCCGCAATGAACGCTTATCGCTGGTTTTCCAAATACATGAACCCAGATTACAAGCCAATTCCAAGTTCTATAGTAGCCGAAGGCGATGCCGTATGGAAGGGTGCCGGCGATAGGGGAGATCAGGCGATGATTGCCTATGGCGCTTCCAGATATGCTTTAACGCTCGGAAATATCGATTCTGCAAAAGTATTATGGCCATTAATTGAATGGTGTTTAGAGTACAGCAACAGAAAGCTGAATAGCCAGGGCGTAGTTACATCCGACAGCGACGAACTCGAGAACCGGTTTCCTGCCGGCAAAGCCAACCTGTCTACCAACACTTTATATTACGACGCCCTTCGTTCGGCAGTTATGTTGGGCCGCCAGCTGGGCAAGTCAAAATCCCTCACAGACAAATACGAGCAGCAAGCATTAGCATTAAGAAATAATATCGAAAAGTACTTTGGCGGCAATATAGAAGGATACGACACCTATAAATACTATGAAACCAATAATGTATTACGAGCCTGGATTTGCCTTCCATTAACGGTTGGTATTTTTGATAGAAAAGAAGGCACCATTAAAGCTTTGTTCTCACCTCGTTTGTGGACTGCCGATGGCCTGGCGACCGAAGCCGGAAAAGGAACCTTTTGGGACCGCTCTACCTTGTATGCATTACGAGGCGTTTTTGAAGCAGGCGAAACCGAAAAAGCGATCGATTTTCTAAAATACTACTCCAGAAGAAGATTGCTGGGAGAACATGTCCCTTATCCGGTAGAAGCCTATCCCGAAGGAAATCAAAGGCATTTATCAGCCGAAAGTGGCTTATACTGCCGTATTTATACCGAAGGCCTTTTCGGTATTCGCCCCACTGGTTTTAACACCTTTAACTGCACTCCTCGTTTGCCGAAAGATTGGAACAAAATGTCTTTAAAGAATATCAATGCATTTGGAAATGTATTCGATGTAGCAGTAGAACGGGCTGGAAAACAAAAGCTTAATGTTCAAATCAAGAACGGCAAAATGGTTAAGAAATACACCATTGCCGAAGGTGCAACTCAATTTATCAAGCTCTAATTCCGTCCGGCAGGATTATCCTGTCAGGCAGATGCTATATATGCTCCCCTCTCTTTTGGAGAGGGGGTGGGGGTGAGGCTTTTATGTTTGTCGAAGCCTTTATTCAATACAATTTAGATTCAAATTATTAGATGATCCAATTAAAGGGCAAAGCCCACATTTTACTAGTCCTGATTGTTGCTCTGTTAAATGCAACACAAACAATTGCCCAATCCGGCAAGCAAATTATAATAGAAACAAAAAATTCTGCACTAGTATTAACTATCGGCTCAAACCAAAAGCTCTTTCAAAGTTATTTGGGGGCAAACTTTAACCGCAAAGCCGATTACAATTTAATGCAATCTACCCGCCGCGAAGCTTATATCGGCGCAGGCATGGAAGACCTGTTTGAACCCGCCATTCGGGTTGTGCATACAGATGGAAATCCCTCTCTTTCTTTGAGATATCTTAGCCATACCTCCAGCAAGAAGGACGGTAATACAACCGAAACCACCATCACATTAAAAGACCCTCAATATGCCATACAGGTAGACCTGCATTACGCTGCCTTTTTCAACGAGGATGTTATTAAAACCTGGGCCGAGATTAAAAATCAGGAAAAAGGCACAATCACTTTAAGCAATTATGCTTCCGCGATGCTGCATTTCGACGCTTCAAAATACTGGCTAAGCCATTTCGATGGAGATTACATGACCGAAATGCGAATGAAGGAAACGCAGTTAACAACCGGAATAAAAATCCTGGACAGCAAACTCGGAACACGCGCACACATGTATCGTTCGCCGCTTTTTTTCCTTTCTCTTAACGAGCCTTCAACAGAAAAACAAGGAGAGTTAATAGCTGGAAGTTTGGCATGGTCGGGAAATTTTCAGAACACCTTCGAAATAGATCAGCAAAATGGCTTAAGAGTAATTTCCGGCATTAATCCCTATGCTTCTGATTATAAATTATCAGCCGGAAAAACCTTTACCACGCCAGAATTTATATTCACCTATACGCAAAGCGGAAAAGGGCAAGCCAGCAGAAACTTACACGATTGGGCAAGAAACTATGGCGTTCTGGATGGAAATAAACCACGAATGACATTGCTGAATAATTGGGAAGCTACCCACATGGATTTCAATCAGGATTTGCTGGTTGAACTGTTTGACGGGGCAAAAAAATTAGGCGTTGGACTGTTTTTGTTAGATGATGGCTGGTTTGGCAATAAGTACCCCCGAGACGCAGATAAAACAGCATTGGGCGACTGGCAGGTTGATAAAAAGAAACTACCAAGCGGCATTGGTTATCTGGTAAGCCAAGCCAACACTAAGGATTTAAAGTTCGGAATTTGGCTTGAGCCGGAAATGATTAGTCCCAAAAGTGAGCTGTATGAAAAGCATCCCGATTGGGTTTTGAAACTACCTAACAGGGAAGAAAGCCTTTCCAGAAATCAGCTGGTGCTGGATTTGATAAACCCTAAAGTTCAGGACTTTGTATTTAAAATAGTAGATGATCTGCTAATAGAAAATCCGGGCGTAGCCTTTATCAAGTGGGATTGCAACCGCATGATAACCAATGCTTATTCGCCTTATCTGAAGGATAAGCAATCCAACCTGTTTGTCGATTACACAAAAAGCCTGTACGATGTGATGGAACGGCTAAGGAAGAAATATCCCCATTTGCCTATCATGTTGTGTGCCGGTGGAGGCGGTAGGACAGATTACGGGGCGATGAAATACTTCACCGAGTTTTGGCCTAGCGACAATACCGATGGGTTTGAACGAGTATTCATCCAATGGGGATACCTTAACTTTTTCCCTTCGCTAACGGTTTCAAGCCATGTTACATCCATGGGCAAGCAACCTATCAAATTCCGGACGGATGTAGCCATGATGGGTAAAATGGGCTACGATATCCGCGTGAAAAATATGACGGAACAAGAAATCAAGTTCAGCAACGATGCGGTAAGAAACTATCAACGCATAAGCGATGTCATCTGGTTCGGAGATTTGTATCGCCTGATATCTCCGTATGATGAGCCTCGGGCTGTTTTAATGTATGCTGATAAGAGCAAGAACCGGGCAGTTCTCTTCAATTATATCCTCAATTACCGCCGCAAAGAGTATTTAGGTAAGGTAAAGCTAGATGGCTTAGACCCTAATAAGAACTATAAAATAGAAGAAATCAACATGCTGCCCGATACCAAATCAAACCTCCCTGAAAATGGCAAAATTTTAAGTGGCGAGTATTTAATGAAGGTTGGGCTTAACCTTTCGGCGGGGAAAGTCGCTGCTTTAACAAGCTCGGTAATCGAAATTACAGCGCAATAATCAAACAAATACCATAAGAATTTATGTCAAAAAAGAACCAATACCTGTTCCCATTAATACTGGTAACTATACTTTTCTTTTTGTGGGGATTTGCCCACAATCTAAACCCAATTTTAATCCCTCATTTAAAAAAAGCTTGTCAGCTTAGCGACCTTCAATCGTCACTTATCGATTCCTCCTTCTTTGTTGCCTACTTTGTTATGGCGCTTCCGGCAGGATATTTTATGAAAAGATTCGGGTATAAGGGCGGAATTATTTTCGGGCTATTGCTATTTGCCGTCGGTGCATTCTTATTTTATCCTGCAGCATCCCTGCGAGATTTCAATTTCTTTTTGTTTGCGCTGTTTGTAATTGCCAGTGGCTTAACCTTTCTGGAAACAGCAGCAAACCCTTATGTAAACGAATTAGGCGATCCGGATTCGGCAACCCAGCGCCTCAATTTTGCACAATCCTTTAACGGCCTGGCTGCAACTCTGGCTCCTCTAATTGGTGGAGGCATCATCCTGTCTGGAAAAACACTAAGGGATTCCGAAAAGACAGGCATGACAACCAGGCAGCTTAACAAGTATCTTGATACCGAAGCCTCTGCGGTTCAGCCGCCTTACCTTGTTATTGGAATCATTGTTTTATTGGTAGCATTACTACTATGGAAAACCAAGCTCCCCGAAATAAACGAAGAGAAAGAAACTAATGAAACTGCAGCTGGTTCTATTTTCAGTGAAAAGAACCTGATGTTCGGAGTGCTGGCCCAGTTTTTTTATGTGGGCGCTCAGGTAGGCATTGCCAGTTTCTTCATCAGGTACTCTCATTATGTAGCCGGGGTAGAAGAGAAGTCAGCCGCTTACCTGTTATCGGCCGCACTGCTTGGTTTTATGATCGGGCGCTTTGTTGGCACCTTCTTGATGAAATTTATAGCACCACATTTATTGCTGGCCATCTACAGTTCGGCAAGTATTGTATTGCTTGCAGTAGCAGTTATAGCATCTGGCGAAGCGGGTATTTATGCCTTAATGGGCGTATTGTTTTTCATGTCGATTATGTTTCCAACCATATTTTCTCTGGGAATAAGAGGCTTGGGCACTAAGCGGAAACAAGGTTCATCCTTAATAATCATGGCTATTGTTGGAGGTGCAATCCTTCCCGTAATAATGGGTCGCGTATCGGATGCCAATGGCGGAAATATTCAACTGGCGTACGCGGTGCCTGTTATCTGCTTTGTAATCATCCTGTTTTTTGCATTGTACCAAACCAAAGTAAAAGCCGCATTCGAAAGTGTTGCCGTATCGCATTAATCGTAATTCGTAAATCCCAATCCGTAATCCAAATGAAGAAATATACGTTCACCCTCGATTTAAAAGAAGATCCAGAGTTAATCGCAGAATATGTGCATTGGCACCAAAATGTTTGGCCAGAAATCCTGGAAAGTATAAAAAGCTCTGGTATCACAGATATGGAAATTTACAGGCATAGCAACAGGTTATTTATGGTTATGCAAGTCGATGATTCCTTCAGCTTTGAACGCAAAGCGGACATGGACGAATCAAATCCCAAAGTGCAGGAGTGGGAGCAATTAATGTGGAAATACCAAAAGCCGCTTCCTGGTGCAGTTGCCGGTGAAAAATGGATGATGATGGAGAACATATTTACTCTCAATTGATTAGTAACTCCAAACCAAATTGACACACCTTCAAACTTGCTAAAACTAACGGATATACTCAATGAAACCACAGTTACTTAAGGTCTCAAATGCACCAGCGCAATCCTTTAGTGTCCGTCAAGATTTAGTTCCTTATGTCAATAATAAATGGCATTACCATCCAGAAGTTGAATTGATTCATTTTAACAAAGGCAAAGGCACTCAATTTATAGGAGATAGCATAAAACGCTTTCAAACCGGGGATATTATTCTTGTAGGTTCGCAATTGCCACATTTCTGGAGGTTTGATGATGTTTATTTTAACGAAAACTCAACAGCACAGGCAGATGTAAGAGTTGCGCATTTTAACGAATGCTTTTGGGGAGTGGAGTTTTTAGAACTGCCTGAAAACAAAATGATAAAAGCCGTTTTGGAGAAAGCAAGGCGGGGTTTGAAAATAAACGGAAGCGCAAAAAAGGTTGTCTCCGATCTGTTAGAGAAAATGCTGCAAGCCGAAGGAAATGAACGGATTATCATTTTAATTCAAGCCTTAAATGAGATAGCCAATTGCCCTAACCTCACAACATTATCATCCATAGGTTTTAGGCATGATTTTGAGGAAGCCGAAAACGACCGCATTAATGAGATTTACAATTACACGCTTACGAACTTTAAACGCAAAATCCATCTCGAAGAAATTGCCTCAATCGCAAAAGTGAGCCCCAACTCTTTTTGCCGTTATTTCAAATCCAGAACCCGCAAAACCTACTCGCAGTTTGTCCTGGAAATTAAAGTTGGCCATGCATGCAAAATGCTGATTGAAAATCGTTTTTCGGTGAAAGAGCTATGCTACGAAAGTGGGTTTAACAACTTCGCCAGCTTCCATAAGTATTTCAAACTTATAACCGGAAAAAGCCCGATAACCTACCAGAAGGATTTTTTGAACAGCAAGAAGGATGGATAGAATGAAATTTTTCAAAACACTGAAAGAAAGGTAGTTGTCTGTTTTTTTGAATGCACCGAAAGCGGAGATGACATCATACTAAATAAAGCGATTTGTCATCCCGAATTTATTTCGGGACCCCATTTGCACTATGCGAATGTATGATGAGTTGCTGAAATGAATTCAGCATGACGAGGTGGGTTTGTAAAGCTCCCTTACATAGTTCAAAATTTTATGTCATGGTAAGTTTTCCATTTTTTTTCAAAACACCGAAAGCGGAAATGACATCGGAGCAAATCCATTGAATGTTAGTAGCCGATCGTTGCGGAGAGCTGCGCGCAGGGCTGAAAAGAAAGGCGGGCCCGCTTGAGCCTTGAGCGTAGAAGCATCTTTCTTTTCTTGATTTTTGCTTACTTTTTATCAAGAAAAAGTAAGACAGAAAATGGTAAGAGGCAGCTCATGAGTTATCAAAGGTGAAACTTCAATAAAAAGCCCCTACATAAACTTTATGTCATGGGTACGATACATTTGGTTCCGTACCTACGACACCTAAGGTAAGTATTTCTCACAACCTTCCAGTCCTTAATATGTTAACCATCTAGGTTTATAATTAATAATGCCACCCAAAATATTACAATAGCGAAAAAAGCGTTCAATTGAAGATGAATAAAATGGGCAACAACCTAAACAGTTTTAAGATGAGTGAAGGCGGGATACTTGAGAGTGCAATGTTAGTGGCTCCATTTCCGGTTGTAGTATTTGAAGGGATTGAACAAACTCTGGCTTATGCAAATAATGCACTTTACGAGTTTTTGGGAAAGGATGAGAATATCATTGGCAAAACATTACTGGAAGTATTGCCAGAGCTGGAAAGTCAGCCGTTTCCGAAACTTTTAAAAGAGGTGTTTTTAACAGGGCAGCCTTATTCGGATAAAGAAGCACAGCTATACTTGTTAAAGGAAGGCCGCCGCACTTTAATTTATTGTGATTATAGTTATACTGCCATTAAAGATGAAGAAGGCTCCATTACAGGAGTGTTGATGATAGCTTATGATATTACTAATAAGGTTCTCGCAAGGAAGTTTTCCGATCAAGGAAGGGCAGAAGCTTTGGAAAAGCAAACCCGGCTTGAAATGGCTTTAGAAACGGGCAGACAGGGATATTATGAGCTGGAACTGAACACAGGTGCTCTTAAATGTACAAGCTGTTATAAGGCAAATCTGGGATTGAAATCGGATGCTGCAATTAATGCTCAGGAGATATTAAAAGCTATTCTTCCCTCTTACCA
>Ga0307408_100001504_pt1 | contig 17312 bp, 15 predicted proteins | sample 322Cmetagenome_FD_202116 | JGI IMG/M metagenome (GOLD analysis project Ga0307408, IMG submission 202116) | Maize rhizosphere microbial communities from greenhouse at UC Davis, California, United States - 322HYB-C-3 | ecosystem: Host-associated > Plants > Roots > Rhizosphere > Soil | place...
ACCCGATCCCTCGCACCCCAAGGAACAAGCCGGCGCCCGCCCACGGCGTCAGGCCTGAGCCTCCTGTCCCCGGCCCAACCTCCTCAACACCGGGGACAGGAGGCGCCCCATTGCGCCTCGATCTTCTTGCCGCGCCCTCCCATTTCGATCGACCCCGCATCTTTATCCGCGGGGTGATTTCGTTCGCCTCGAAAATGCTCTATCGGGCCGCGCATGACTGCGCATAAATCCGGCGATCCCACCACGCTCAACCGCCTCTACGGCCGCCAATCCGGGCACAAGCTCCGCAAGGGGCAGCAGGAACTGGTCGACACCCTGCTGCCGGCCCTTTCCGTGCCGGAGGAGGGGGAAGTCACCGCCGCTGGCCTGTTCGGCTATGATCGCCCGCTGCATTTCGAGATCGGCTTTGGCGGCGGCGAACATCTCGCTTATCGCGCGGACCTGCTGCCCGATCATGGCTTCATCGGCTGCGAACCCTTTCTGAACGGCGTCGTCACGGCGCTCGGCCATGTCCGCGACCAGGCGCTGGGCAATGTCCGCCTCCATATGGGCGACGCGCTCTCGGTCCTGAGCCGGATACCGGACGGTGCGCTCAGCTTCGTCTATCTGCTCCATCCCGACCCCTGGCCAAAGGCCCGCCATGCCAAGCGCCGGATGATGAACCCCGGCCCCGTTGCGATGATCGCGCGAAAGCTCAAGCCCGGCGGCGAATTCCGCTTCGGCACGGATCACCCCGTCTATCTGCGCTGGGCGCTGATGGTGATGAACGGCCATCCCGATTTTGAATGGCTGGCCAGCACCCCCCGGGATTTTCAGAACCGCCCCGGCGGCTGGCCCGAAACCCGCTACGAAGCCAAGGCGCGCAGCCTTGGCCATGAAGTCTGGTATATGAAATTTCAACGTCGTTAATATAAGAACCCATCGGATTACTGCGATTTCCGGCTTAACCATGCGCAAATAAGGAAAATTCCTTCGGCATCTCGTGATTGTCCGATGATTACTTTTCGGCGATGGGTCACAAGGTTTTTTGCTTCTGCTATTTCGAATCCTGCCAGTTGTGGCAAAAAAGCGATCCGGCCTGAGGAGGAGCCAAGCAGCCAAGGACGGTTCCCCGCCGGTTTTCCTATAGTGTTAGCGGTAAGGTTAAGGCAGCGGATACACCTTACGAGAAAAGGCACATGGCGAACGCGACTTCTGGTTAGCACGGATGCACAGGCCTAAACTTCTGAGGTCCGATATCCCAGCAGGGCTTGCGTGAAATCCGGATGCTGGCTGATGCATGGACACACACCTCACGCTTCGGCGCGGGCAGGTTCGCCATAAGTAGCCGGACTCTCGTTTGCATTACGGCGCGCCAGAAATGCACATACGATCAACTGGATCTGGTGGAAGACCATCAGGGGCAGGATAACCAGACCCACTTGCGCGGCCGGGAACAGCACGCCCGCCATGGGCACTCCCGATGCGAGGCTCTTCTTCGACCCGCAGAACTGCAGGACGACCAGATCTTCCCGGGCGAGACCAAGGACCTGGCCCATTGCCCGCGTGGCGAGGAGCACCAGCGCCAGCAACAGACAGCAGAGCAGAGCGACGACGAGCAACGCCATTGGGGAAACGCGGTGCCATAACCCCTCCCGCACCGCTGCTCCGAAGGAATTGTAGATGACAAGAAGGATCGAACCGCGATCGACATAGGAGAGGAGCGATTTGTGCCGAGCGACAAAGCTGCCGATCACAGGGCGCAGGAGATGCCCGGCGAAGAAGGGCACCAGCAAGTGCAGCACGATCGATTCGAGCGTCCCCAGGGAAATGCCGCCTTGCCCGGCCGCGCCTGACATCAGCAGCGCAACCAGCAACGGCGTCACGAAAATGCCGAGCAGATTGGAGAAGGATGCGCTGCAGACCGCCGCCGCCACATTGCCTCTCGCCACGGCCGTGAAGGCGATGGAGGACTGGACGGTCGAGGGCAGCAACGTCAGGAACAGCAAGCCGGCGGCCAGCGGCCCCAGGCCGAGCGGTACGGCGGTGAAGGCAAGGCCAAACAGGGGAAACAGCAGGAACGTCGTCGCCAGTGCGGCGATGTGCACTTTCCAGTTGCGCGCGCCTTCGCGGATGGCCTCCCGCGACAGCTTGGCCCCGTGCAGGAAGAACAGCAGCGCAATACCGGCGTCCGCAAACCCGTCCATGACCGGGACGAACGCTCCGTGCGCGGGCAGGAGCGACGCCAGCAGCACCGTACCCACCAGCGCGAGGACGAGCGGTTCAAATAAGCCGATTATACGCACGATCATCGATATGTCCTGTTGCAAAACATGATGGGGAAGCAGGTCACCAGGCCGCGACCGCGCCGTCGGAGCGCGGGTCCCCGGCGCCTTCGATCATCCCGTCGGGATGGCGAACGATTGCACCGGCATGACCCATGACGGAATTGAGCGGTGCAACCGGTTCGATTTCATGCCCCGCCTTTGTCAGAGCCGCGACGAGGCCGGCATCAAAGCCGGCTTCCAGCTTCAGCGTCGTGCTCTCCTCGCCCCAGGTCCGGCCGAGAAGCCAGCGTGGTGCGCACAACGCTTCCTGCAACGGCGCACCATAGCGGGCATAGCGAGTGAACAACGCCGCTTGTGTTTGTGGCTGACCTTCGCCACCCATCGTCCCATAGGCCATGACGCGCCCGTCATCGAAGCGGGCAAGGGCCGGGTTCAATGTGTGAAAAGGCCTGCGGCCAGGTTTCAGCGCATTCCAGCCATCGGCTGCAAGACGGAAGGACGCGCCCCGGTTCTGCCAAGTGATGCCGCTGCCGGGCAGCACGATGCCTGAGCCGAATTCGAAATAGGTGGACTGGATGCAACTGACGACCTGCCCCCGCGCGTCCGCCGCCCCGAACCAGGTCGTGTCGCCCAGCGCCGAGGGGTGCGGCCACGGCAATGCGCGGGCCGGATCGATGCGCGCCGCCATGGTGTCAAGGGCGGCGCCATCGTCGAGCAACGCCTGGGCATCGACCGTCATGTAGGCCGGATCGCTGCAATGCGCATCGCGCCAGATAAAGGCCTGCTTGGTCGCTTCGATCAGCCCGTGAATGTGCGCAAATTCATCTGGGCCGCCAGCCTCGAGCCGGTCGAACAGGCCCAGGATCAGCAGCGAGGCGATGCCCTGCGTCGGCGGTGGCATGTTGTAGAGACGCGCACCGCCGATGGACAGACTAAGCGGAGCGACATGCGAAGCCGTGTGCCGGGCCAGATCGTCCTGCGTGACCGGACTGCCCAGCGCGGCAAGGTCGGCAGCGATGCTACACCCCAGCTCACCGCGGTAAAAGCTGCCGAGCCCGTCGCGCGCCAGTCTTGCCAGGGTTTCGCCGAGCGCAGGCTGTCGCAGCCGATCGCCCTCGCGGAGCGGCCTGCCTTCCGGCTCGAAGATGGCGGCGTAAGCGCCCGGCTGGTAGCGAAGTTCATCGCCCTTGGCTGCCGCAACATTCGCACCGCCGCGCGTTATCGCCACGCCATCGCCGGCGAGCGCAATGGCAGCGCGCAGCAAGCGGTCAAGCGGCAACATCCCGCTGTCCCCGGCCAGCGCTGCTTCCCAGCCCGAGACAGTGCCCGCCACCGTATTCGTGGCGAGCGGTCCGCGCCAAGGGATGACCATATGCCCTGCGTAAAGCGTGAGGTCGGCCCCGGAAGCGGCTTTCCCGCAGGCATCGATCGCGCGCACCGTTCCGTCCGGCTCGGCGATCAGCCAGAAGCCGTCGCCGCCGATGCCGGTCATGTGCGGATAGACTACCGCCAGCGTCGCCGCGACCGCAACGCACGCTTCGACGGCCGTGCCGCCATCCTTGAGAATGTCGAGGCCAGCCTGACTCGCCAGGTGGTGCGGCGCGGTAACCATCCCGCGATAGGCACGTGGCGTGTGCAGCATCAGGAGGTCTGCCCCATCAGCGAGACATGCGCGGCAACGATGCGCCAACCCTCTGGCAAACGGACCCAACTCTGGCTTTGCCGGCCGATCGTCTCGCCGCCAAGGCGCTGGAACTCGACGTTGGCGACGGCGAAGTCGCGCCCGAACGTGGTGATCGCGATCCTGCGCACCGTGCGCGGCGGCGATCCTCCTTGGCGCTGCCGACGGAACGCCGCGATTTCGGCCTCGCCATAGAGATTCTCGCCCACGCCAAAGCGCACCACTTGCTGGGAGTGCCAGAACATGGCGTCGAGCGCCCCGATGTCGTTGCGGTCAAGCGCATCTTCGTAGCGCTCGACCTGCGCGGCGATCTCGGCATGAGTTTCAGGTTCGTCGATCATCATGGCGGCGTACTGGTCCTTTCCGGTAGCGCATCCGAGCTATCAGCGTCGCCACTGTGCAAAAAGCATCGTTATTCGTCTGTTGCGATGCTTCAAAGGCAGCAATAGAAACCTGGTCCGGCAAAGCGCGGAAATAGGTCGCTTGATCAAGCGACATCCCCTGCGTCCCCTTTTTAGCATCAATATTGAGCAAAAACGGTTCTTTTAAGTGCGCACAGACTGCGATTGTATGAGCAGCAGCAACACCGCGTGATCGGAGCAGGAGCATCGGCCTGGTGCGCCCGACAAACGTCTGGGGAGAGGTCCGGGAGGGGCCGTGCTCAACATCGCTGGCACAACCATGCCGGCTCTTCGGGGGACCATATCATGACGATCTTCAATACCGGACATATCAGAAATCGTTTCCGTACCGGCGCATCGCTGCTGTTGCTGCTTCCCGCTGCTGCGCATGCCGCGGATGCATCCGCAAATGCGGATGAAGCTTCCGACGCGGGTGCCGGCGAGATCGTCGTTACCGCTCAGCGGCGTGAGCAATCGACCATGGACGTCGGCATCAACGTGACGGCGATTTCCGAAGAACGCCTCAAGGTGGAGCGCGTCGAGCGCATCGGCGAGCTCAAGCAGCTGACGTCCAACGTCGAGGTCCGTGAAATCCGGCCCGGCGGCGGCCAGCCGGTGATCACCATCCGCGGCGTCGGCATGAACGACTTCACCGTTGCCAGCAACCCGTCGACCTCCGTCTATTTCGATGGCGTCTACAGCCCGAACATCGGCACGATCAGCCAGCAGTTCTTCGACGTTCAGAGCGTCGAGATCCTGAAGGGCCCGCAATCGACGCTTTATGGCCGCAATGCCACGGCGGGAGCCGTCACGGTTAGCTCAGCCCAGCCGACAGATACCTTGTCCGGCTATCTGACCGGCGGCCTCGGCAATTACCGCGCTTTCGAAGGCGAAGGAGCCATCAGTGGGCCGATCGGCAAGGGGCTCACCGCGCGCATCTCGGTCAGAACGCGGCAAATGTACGACGGCTGGATCAACAACCTTTACCCCGGTGGCCATGATATTGGCCAGATCCACCAGGTGGCCGTACGCGCGCAGCTAAAGTGGGAAGCGACGGACAGCCTGACGCTGCGGGGCATCTTCGGGTATCAGCACGAGGACGACGAGCCGGGCGCCTTCACCGCCTTTGGCCGTCACGTCCCTGGCGGCGCGCCGGGAGCCACGACGCCTTTCTGTCCAGTATCGCTGGCCAACCAGATCGATTTCGGCAACACTTGCGCTTCGCTCTTCGGCGCGCTGCGCACCTCCACCGATGTCCATACGATCAGCGAGAACGATCCATGGACCGTGAAAGGCAAGGCCTATACCGGTACGCTGATTGCGACTTGGCGCGGCGATGGTTTTGCGGTCACTTCGACCACCGGCTATCTCCACTGGCAGGAAAATTACATCAAGTCCGACGCGCTGCCGATTACCGAGCAGACGGCAATTCTCGACCAGCGTACCTGGCAGTGGTCGCAGGACCTGCAGATCGCCTCGACCGGTACTCGCCCGTTGGAGTGGATGGGCGGTGTCTATCTTTCGACGGCGAACACCAATAACCCGACCTACACCATCGCTCCGATCCAGAACGGCAACTTCATCGGCACCAACAGCGCCGACACGCGTACGGCGCAAGCCTATGCTCAACTTGACTGGAACGTGACCCCTACGCTGCAACTCACCGCCGGGGCACGCTACATCCACGAATTCAACAGCAAGATCGGCGGCACCTGGAAGGACGTCAACAAGAACGGCGTCGTCGACGTCGGGGACGTCAACCAAGCCTTCATGGACGACTCTATAAAACAGGATGCCGTGTCCTGGAAGGTCGGCGTCAACTACAAGCCAAGCCGCGACACACTGATCTATGGTAGCATCACGCACGGCTTCAAGAGCGGCGGCTTCATAGCCCCTGCGGTCGCGACGAACTCCTCGCAGCTCCTGCCGTACAAGGGCGAACACCTCTATGCGTTCGAAATCGGCTGGAAACAGAACCTCTGGGACAATCTGGTCAGCCTCACTACCAGCCTGTTCTATTACAAGTACAACGACATGCAGACCAACCAGCAGCAGCTGGTCGGCAACCTCCTCGTCAACCGCTTCGCCAACCTGTCCGACGCCCATATCAAGGGCGTGGACTTCGAACTGGCGGTGCGACCGGTGCGCGGAATGGAGCTGCGCTTTGACGGTGGGCTTATCGATAGCTGGGTCGGAGCTTTCACCAGCGGCGGCGTGAATTTCCCGGCGGGCAACCGCTTCGCGAATGCGCCGACCTTCACCGGCTCGGCCTCAGCCCGCTATCGCTGGGCTGTCACCGATGATCTCGACATGTCGCTGAGCGGATCTGTCCACCGCCAGAGCAGCGTTTTCACCAATACGGAGAACACGCCGATCTACCGGATCGACAGCGACGCGACGCTCGTCAATGCCCAACTGCAGCTCATCATGCCGGAAACGGGCTGGACCGCGTCGCTCTGGGCGAAGAACCTGACCAACGACGAATATACAAACAGCACGTTCCAGAACGGCTCGGCGGTGAACACGGTCTACAACATGCCGCGCACTTACGGCCTGTCCTTCACCAAGAAGTTCTGAGGAAGATCATGCGCATCTACACGCCACCAAGGCCTGCCGCGGTAATCCCGGTGATCGACATTTCGGGGCCTCCGGCGGCGGTGGGGAAGGCGATAGGCAAGGTCTGCCGCGAGATCGGTTTTTTCTACATCGCCGGTCACGGCGTTCCAGAGGAATTGATCGCGCGGCAGTTCGCCGCGGCCAAGGCGGTGCTGGACACGCCGCTTGCCGAAAAACAAGCACTTCACATGAAGAACTCCCCCGCCGGTGCCGGCTTCGAGCCGATCGGCGCGCAGATACTCGACAGCCAGGAGGATGGCGGCGACTTAGCGCCCGTCGATCTCAAGGAAAGCTTCTACTGCACCACGAACCTTCCCGCCGAGAACGCGCGCACGCAGGCCCGGACATCCGGCCACAATCAATGGCCGGATCTCCCCGGATTCCGCGAGCAGACCCTGGTCTATGGCGATGCCTTGCAGCTTCTGGGCGACCGGGTTCTGCAACAGATCGCGCTCTCGCTCGAGCTACGGGCGGACTGGTTCGCGCCGTACTATGCCGGTGCCGAAGCCAAGCTCAGGATGCTGCGCTATCCGCCGCAAAAGGCCGATGCGGAGTTCAACCAGATCGGCGCTGGCGCGCATACCGACTGGGGCGGCATCACCCTGCTGGCGCAGGATTCGCTTGGTGGACTGGAGGTGTGCGACGTCAACGGGACGTGGGTCAGGGCCGATCCGATTCCCGGTACGTTCGTCGTCAACCTGGGGGACCTGATGATGCGCTGGACGAACGGACGCTATGCCTCGAACTTCCACCGGGTCCGGAACAATCACGGCGCAGCGGATCGCTATTCGCTCGCCTTTTTCTACAGCCCGCGCAGCGACGCCGTGATCGATCCGATCCCGTCCTGCATCAATGCCGACCGGCCTCGCCGCTTCGCCACCTGCACGGCGGGCGAGCATGTCCGCGAGATGTTCCGCCGCTCATACGGCTATTGACCGTCTTCGCAAAAGAAAGGACGCGCTGGTTCGCCATGCGGATCGGCGCGTTACATTTCGTTGGCAGGCAGCGCCGCGCATCAGGCTCGCCGGGCATAGAGAAATAGCGCCGCTGCGCTCAACAGCAGGAAGGGCCCGAAAGCGACCGCAACCGCTATTGTCGGCAGGTTCCAGGCGAGCAGCCAGCCCCCGGCCAGCGGGCCCAGACTGCCACCGATCAGGCGCGCGAGGCCGATCGTGAACCCCAGCGCGGTTGCCCGCATCTCCTGGGGATAGACCTGTACCGGCGCGGCAAGAGCGCCGCCGAAAGCGCCATTGATGCACAAACAGATGCAGCAGCAGCCAAGCACCAGACCCACGAAGCTGCTGGGAAGACCCACCGCTGCGGTCAACACGATCGCGGTTACGGCAAAGATCGCGGCTAGAGCCCGCAATCCGTTGCGGTCCATAGCCCAACCGGTGAGGAGCGCTCCAGCAAGACTGAATGTTTGCGCGAGCGCGTTGGCAAGTGCGACCTTCTGCATATCGGGATCGTGCCGCAGCAGCAGGGAAGGCAGCCAGAAGTTGAAGAAGAAGGAAGTCGCGTAGATCGTCGTCATGACGAACAGGAGGACGAGGGTCGCACGCCGGTAAACAGGAGCGAACAGCGCTCCAACATTATGCGAAGGTCCCAGAGCTGCGGTCGCTTCATGGACGGGCTCGCGCACGAGTTTCAGGATCGGCAGCGCAAGCACCAGGGCGAACAGCCCGCCGACATACATCAGCGACTGCCAGCCGTGGTCCGGCACAAGTGCCGCCGCCGCCAGACCCGAGGCGACAATGCCGATGGCAATGCTGGCGGACAGCAAGGCCGCCGTCGCCGCCCTCCGCGACGGGGTAACCGCGTCGCATGCCAGTGCGATGGCGCTCGGCACCGAGGCACCTAGCGCCAGGCTCGACAAAATGCGCACAGCCGCCAGTTCAGCCATATTGGCGACATGCGCGGTGATCAGCGTAGCAAGGCCAAAGACCACGAGGGCGACGATCAGGCAAGGCTTTCGGCCGAATCGATCGGCGATCACGCCAATGCCCATCGTGCCGATCGCCGAAGCGACGACACTGGCGGCGAACAAGTTGCCGATCATCGTTGGGCTGGAGCCCCATTCGCGTATGATGATCGGGGCCGCATAGCCCACGGAGTAGGTGTCGAAGCCTTCGGCCACCATCGCCAGCGCGCAGAGCGCCACGGCCGGTCTTGCCGAGGGGACACTTTCCCGCGCCTGCGACAAGTGAGGCGTGATCGTTTGAACACCTGCTGGACTCGTCATCACCACGCGCTCCCCTTAACTGGCAGACACACGCAGGATATGAAAACTTCTCTACAAGAAAAGCATCACTTTGCGTCGTGTGCGCTGCCTTTATGGCAGCAGTCTGACCGGGCTGTTTCTTGCAAAACTATCCGATACGCGCATCCGCAACGTCCCCGGCAAGTGCTGTCACGCGCTCGATCAGATGCTGGGCAAAGTGGCTGGCGATCGAGTCGAGCGGATCGTTTGAGCGCGAAATGAGCCTTAGGGTCTGCGGGTGGAGATTTTCATCATCCAGAGGTATGAAGGCGAGGCGCTGCGAAGCCAGTTCCGTCACGACGTCGAGCGGATTGAGAAGCGCGACCGCATCCGAAGCCGCAACGAAATTGCGCATCAGTTCAACAGAATTGGTCTCCAGCACCGGGGCAACCGCCTCGAAGCGGCTGAAAGCCACATCGATCACGGTGCGCAGACTCATGCCCGGCTCCGCGATTACGAGCCGATAGTCCAGAAGTTCGCTGAGGCGAAGCCGGTCGCGGCTCGCCAAAGGATGGCCGGTCGCGACGATTGCGCCCAACGGCAGGTCCACCGCGAACAGGGTTTTGAGCCCCGGTCTCGGCGGTATGCTGTACGCTAGCCCAAGGGTCGCTTCGCCGTTCATGACCGCGTTGGCTATCCCCTCGGTCACCGCACTCGAAACTCGCACACGCACACGCGGATAGGAATCGACATAATCGCTGATGATCTGCGACATCGGCCCTGCCGACAGCCCGAGCGTGGTTGCGAGCGTGATGGCACCGCGCTTGAGCCCCTTCATGGCCTCGATCTGCTGCATCGTCTGCTCGTGGGCCCTCAGCGTTTCGCGCACATGCTGGATCAGGACTTCGCCGGCGGCAGTCAGGCGCATGCGGCGCGGCATACGCTCGAACAGCGGTTCGCCCAGTTCCTCTTCCAGCGCGATGATCTGGCGGTTGATCGCGGACGACGCGATGTGGAGCTGCGCCGCAGCCTTTCGGATCGTCCCCACGCGGGCAACGACATCCAGGTACCGCAGCATACGTCCGTGCAACAAGGTAGCGACTCCCTCTGTTGGCGAAAAAAGGCATCACCGCGGTCGCAAATCGATGCTTTTTTCAGTGCAAGGAAGCTTTACCGTGAGGCGGGCCCGGCAAGAAAGGATAATTTGCAAATGCCGCCCCACTTTTACCCGGCCCGGCTCTGGCGCGACATGCCGTCATCCGCTTTTCAGGCCCTGCCCGCCAATACCATTGCGATCTTGCCGGTGGGCGCCATCGAGCAGCACGGACCCCACCTGCCGGTCTATGTCGATAGCTGCATCAACGAGGGCCTGCTCTCACAGGCTTTGAGCGAAGCCCCGGCAGAACTGCCCGTCGTGGCCCTGCCGATCCAGTCAGTCGGCAAGAGCGATGAGCATCTCGCCTTCCCCGGCACGCTGAGTCTTCCGGCTTCGGTGCTGACGGATCTGCTCCTGGAACTGGGCCGATCCGTTCGTAGGGCAGGCATCCGACGGCTCGTCCTGCTCAATTCGCACGGCGGCCAGCCTCAGATCATGGACATCGTCGCACGAACGCTACGGGTTGAGTTAGGCATGTTCGTGGTCAATGCCGCGTGGTCGAAGATGGGCATGCCTCCGGGGCTCTTCTCGGCAGAGGAATGTGCCCATGGCATCCATGGCGGCGAGATCGAGACTTCGCTGATGCTGCACTTGCGCCCTGACCTTGTCGACATGGCGAAGGCGCGGAACTTCGTTTCCTTGAGCAAGACGATGCAGGCTGACTTCGACATCCTGACGCCGGAAGGCAAGGTCGGTTTCGGTTGGCAGATTCAGGACCTGAACCCCGAAGGTGCGTGTGGCAACGCCGCCGCCGCAGACGCTGAGCGCGGCAAGCTGGTCGCCGATCATGCTGCTGCGCGCTTCATTGCCCTTCTCCACGAGGTCGCGCGCTATCCGGTCGAGCGCATCGGCGCTCCGGCTGCTATTTCACAGGCCGCAACCGCATGAACCTCGCCGGTTTCCTCGACCAACTAGGCGATGTGCCGTGGAGCCGGGCGCCCGCCGATCTCAAGCGCAAGAGCAAGGACTATTTCTGGTTCAGCCCGGTGCTGTCCGCGCTGCTTCACGACTGCGAAGCTGACGTGATCGTCTCTCCCCGCTCCGTTGATGAGGTCATGACCGTCGCCGCGGCCAGCGCGCGCACTGGCGTTCCGCTGACGCCGCGCGGCGGCGGGACCGGCAATTACGGGCAGGCCGTTCCACTAAGACGCGGAGCGGTGATCGACATGACCGGCCTTGCCCGGTTGATCGAGGTTGCGGACGGTGTCGTCACGGTCGAGGCTGGCATGACGCTTCACGCGCTGGAGCAGGCGCTACGCGCGCGGGGTCATGAACTGCGCATGTTTCCCTCCACCTGGGAAACGGCGACCGTCGGCGGCTTCGTCTCGGGCGGGACCGGCGGCGTTGGTTCGGTCACCTGGGGCGGTCTGCGCGAACCGGGCAACCTGATCGGCGCCAGCCTCGTTACGGTAGAGGACACGCCCCGCCTGATCGATCTGACCGGCAGCCAATGCAACCTCATCAATCGCACCTTCGGGACGACCGGCCTGCTCGTCCGGCTGGCGTTGCCGGTGCAACCGGCCGTCGACTGGCATGACCTGCTCGTGACCTTCGAACAGTTCGAGGATGCAATCGCCTTTGGCCACGCGATGTGCAAGGCCCAAGGCGTGCAGAAGCGTCTGTGCTCGATCTCGGATGGCCGCCAGGCGCGCTATTTCCGACCCTATGTTCCCTATATTCCCGAAGGCAGCGCCATCGCCGCGCTGATGGTCGCGCCGGCGGGCCTTGTCGCGGGGCGCGAACTGGCGGCGGCGCACAATGGCCGCGTCACGTTGGAACGCGCTTCGGGAGGGGAAGAAGGCCCATCCCTCCCGATCTACGAACTCGGCTTCAATCACGCGACCCAGCACGTCCTGCGGCGCGAGCGCGGCCACACCTATCTGCAGACTATCTTCCCCACGCCCGAAATACTCCACGGCCTACGCACGCGGCTGGGCGACGAAGTGATGTGGCATGTCGAGTTCATCGGCTTCGACGGCGGTCATGTGATGAACAGCCTGCCCGTCGTTCGCTACACCGGCGAAGAGAGGCTCGCCGAGCTGATCGCGATTTTCGAGGACGCGGGCGCGCCCGTCGCCAATCCTCATGTCTACACTGTCGAGGACGGTAGCCGTTACAAGCGACTGCCCGGAGACCAGCTCGGGTTCAAGCACGATGTCGATCCCCAAGGGCTTCTCAACCCCGGCAAGATGCGTACGTTCATGCCGTCAGAGACGCTATAGCCGTGCTCGACCGGACCATGCCGCACAAGACCATTGCGTCCTCCGGCGAAGGCGCTCTTCCCGGCCTCGTCCAGGCATCGATGCTGACTTCGGACGGAGTGCGGCTGGACGCCGACATCTGGATGCCGCTTGGCGAGGAGGATGCGCCGGTGCTCCTGATGCGGCAGGCCTACGGCCGGCGGCTCGGCTCGGCGCTATGCTACGCGCACCCCGCCTGGTACGCACGTCAGGGTTTCATCGTAGTTATCCAGGATGTGCGAGGACGCGGCACCTCCGAGGGCGAATTTACCGCCTTTGTCCATGAGGCACGCGATGGCGCCGAGGCGATCGAATGGGCCGCTGCGCTGCCGCGTTCCAATGGGCGGGTCGGTCTTTATGGGTTTTCCTATCAGGGCACCAACCAGCTTCTCGCGGCTGGACTGCGTCCGCCCGCGCTGAGGGCCATGGCGCCCGCGATGATCGGTTGGGACCTGTTCGCCGACTGGGCGAGCGAGGACGGCGCGCTGCGCCTCGCGTCCAACATCAGCTGGGGTATCCAGATGGCGGCGGGTACCGCCGAGCATCGTGGCGAGATGGCGGCGTGGGAGGAGCTGTTCGCCGCATCGCGCGCGCTCCCGCTCAATGCCCCCGTCAACGCGCGGCCGCCGGTGCTCGAACGCCACCGCGCGCTCGGGCACTATCACGACTGGCTGGAACGCCCCGCCAGCGATCCCTACTGGTCCGCCGTCTCACCGAGCGCCGCGCTCGCGGAACTGCGCGCGGGTGGTGTTCCGGCGCTGTTCGTCGGCGGCTGGTTCGACACCCATCTGCCGGGCACGCTCGCGGGCTTCGATGCACTCGGCGGCGCGCTCATGATCGGCCCCTGGACGCATTTTCCGTGGGACCGCTCCGTGGCCGATCGCGATTTCGGGTCCGCCGCCGTCAGTCCCGTCGACCATGCCCAAGTCCGCTGGTTCCGGCGCTGGCTCATGGACGATGCCAACGTCGAACTCTCGCCACCGATCTCGCTATTCGACATGGGTACCTGCGAATGGCGGACGAGCGACATCTGGCCGGAGGAGCGGACGACCTTCCATCTGGGCGGGGAAGGCATTGCCTCGGTTGACGGAACAAGCGCAACACTTGGGCCGGCTCCCGGAGAGACTTGCATTGAGTACCTTGTCCACGATCCCTGGCGGCCGGCACCGAGCGTGGGCGGCGCATTCGGCACACCGCCGGGACCTGTCTACCGCGCTAAGGTGGACAATCGTACCGACGTGCTCACCTTCACCACGGCTCCGCTTGAAGATTCGCTGGCGTTGTTCGGCGAAGTCGGCGCCGATCTTGCCGTGGCCTGCGACAGCCCGGCCTTTGATCTTGCCTGCGTTCTCTCGCGCATCGACGCGCGAGGAAGGGTGACCCAGATCGCCGAAGGCCATCGCTCCCTGCTCGATCACCGGGCGGGGGATCGCATCGCCGTGTCGCTGCGCAAGACCTGCGCCACGCTGCGCCCCGGTGAGCGGCTTCGCCTCTCGATCGCCGCCGCCGCCTATCCGGCCTATCCGGTCAATCCCGGCACCGGACGCCGGCCGGCCGATGCTCCCCGGAGCGAGGCACGGCTCATCACGATCGGGATCATCACCGGCGGCGCGGGCGGATCGCTGCTGCACCTTTCGATGGCTCAAGGGCAGACCACCCAACAGGAAAACCAGGACTATGTATGAGATGATGCTAGCCCGCTCGGTCCGCGATGTGGAAGCGCGGCGAATCGCCCCCGGCGATAGCAACTATTTCGCTCTCCTGTTCGATCCGCTGGCCGACGGGATCGAACCGGTCTGCGTCGTGGAGATATTTGCGGTCGGCGGACGGACCCCGCCCAACAGCCACACGCATGCCCATGAATATTTCTACGTCATTTCGGGCGAGGGTGAGGCGCATTGCGGCGACACCGTCCGGCGCATCACGCCCGGCGACGCGCTGATGCTACGGCCGGGCGCCGAGCATGTCGTCGTCAACACCGGCGCGGCGAAGCTCTACACGCTTACCTTCATGGTGCCGAACGAGGGCTTCGCCGAATTGATCCGCGCCGGGGAGCGGGTAGAACTGGATGCCGAGGACCTCGTTACGCTGACCGGCCTCAAGGCCGCGTGATGGCCGTGATGCACCCGCTCGGCAGCGCCCCGCACAACCAGTGGCGCGTCAATGAAGCCGCCGTGGATTTCGTCCGCACGCCACGCGTCCCGCGACCCGTGGCGATCCCGGCAACGCCGCAGCATATCCGGCTCGACCTTGCCCGCACGGCGCTTGTCATCGTCGATATGCAGAATGACTTCTGTCACGCCGACGGCTGGCTTGCCTCGATCGGCGTTGACGTGTCGCCCGGACAAAGGCTGATCGCGCCGATACATGCGATGCTGGCAGAGGCCCGCAACGCCAATATTCCCGTCGTCTGGGTCAACTGGGGCAACCGGCCAGACCTTCTGAACCTTGGCCCCTCGACCCTCCATGTCTACAATGCTTCGGGCACCGGCACAGGCCTCGGCAATCCGCTTGCCAATGGCGCACCGGTGTTGCAGGCCGGTAGCTGGGCCGCGGCGATCCTCGAGGAGTTTGGCGATACTGCCGGCGACATTCACGTCGCCAAGTTCAGCATGTCGGGCTTCTGGGAAACGCATCTCGACGCGATCCTGCGGAACCTTGGCGTTACGACGCTACTCTTCGCGGGGGTAAATCTCGACCAGTGCGTGCTATGCACGTTCCAGGACGCGAGTTTCCGGGGCTATGACTGCGTGCTGCTGGAGGATTGCAGCGCGACGACATCGCCCGGCTTCTGCGCCGAAGCGACGCTCTACAACATCCGCCAATGCTTCGGCTTCGTCGCCGCGTCGCCCGATGTCATCGATGCGGTGAAGCAGGCATGAGCCTCCAGCCCGAACTCGCCGAACGCATCGCCGCAATGGCGCCGCTGGACGTACCGGACGCCTATGCCGAAAGCGTGGCGCAATGGCTCGATATTCTGGCCGATCATATATTAGCCTTTTCCGGGATTGAATTGCCTGACGCGGTCGATCCTGCGCCGATGTTTCGCGCATGAGCGGCCTCGCACGCCAGGCAGTGCTGCGCAGCCTCGCCGCGATCGCCGATCGGGACGCCGCGTTCAACTGCTTCACTTCCGTCCAGCCCGAACGGGCGCTGGCCGACGCCGACCGGGCCGACCGGACGGGCGCTCCGCTCGCCGGCCTGACCTTCGCCGTAAAGAACCTGTTCGACATTGCGGGTGAGGTGACGCTGGCCGGATCGATCATTCTCAAGGATGAACCGCCCGCAGCGTGTGACGCCTTTCTGGTGGAACGGCTGCGCAGCGCGGGCGCCGCGTTGCTCGGCACACTCAACATGGATGAGTTCGCCTACGGCTTTTCCACCGAGAATCATCATTACGGGCCGACGCGAAATCCGCACGATCCCGCGCGGATCGCCGGCGGATCATCGGGCGGTTCGGCAGCGGCGGTGGCGGCAGGACTGGTGGACGTCGCACTGGGATCGGACACCAACGGCTCGATCCGCATCCCGGCCTCGCTCTGCGGCGTTTATGGCTTGAAGCCTACTTTCGGGCGCCTTTCGCGGCGCGGCGCCTTTCCTTTCGTTGCCAGCCTTGATCACACCGGCCATTTCGCAGCGAGCCTCGACGACCTTGCCCACGCCTTCGATGCGATGCAAGGCCATGACCCGGAAGATCCAGCCATGCTGGACATGCCGCCCGCCGCCTCGGTCGCGGCGCTGGCCGATAATGGCCGACCGCTGCGCGTGGCACGCCTCGGCGGCTGGTTCGCCTCGGTGATGACCACCGAGGTCGCCGAGGCGATGGACCGGATCGCGGCCGCAGCCGGAGCCGACCGCACTGTCGACCTGCGCGGCGCTGAAGCGGCGCGCTCAGCCGCCTTCACGATCTCCGCCGCCGAGGGTGGGCAATTGCACAGCGAGCGATTACGCACCCGCCCGCAGGATTTCGACCCGGCGACGCGCGATCGCCTTTTCGCAGGCGCGCTACTTCCAGCCGCGGCCGTCCTCCAGGCGCAGCGCGTGCGGACATGGTTCCGCGATCAGGCGGCCAAGCTGTTCGCCGAGCACGATCTTCTCCTCGCGCCCGCCACATTCACCACAGCGCCGGAGATCGGCCAGGCCTCGGTAACGGTCGATGGCAGAACAATCCCGGTGCGCGCCAATCTGGGCCTCTATACCCAGCCCATCAGCTTCATCGGTCTGCCCGTCCTCACCGCACCCGTGGCCGTGGCAGGCCTTCCCATCGGCGTGCAGATCATCGCGCCGCCATGGAAGGAGGAAGCCGCTTTCCACCTTGCCATACGACTGGAACGCATGGGGGAACTGATGGTCCGCCGCGCCGGAAGCGCCGGCAAACCGAGCGGATGAATGGCGCCGCTTCACCGCCAGTCTTGTGTCGTTCTGGGAAAAATCAGTGCTTACCCGGTGATTATTTTTACCATAATACGCTTCACAAATAGACCAGAATATCGACTATTATCAGACTTTTAATGAGTATTCGTACCGATGGTCCGGTATTTTCCGCGACCGGCGTCAGGCACGGCCGGCGCAGCCCGGCCGCGCCGATGTCACCGATCGGAACGCAACAGCCACCAGAGAATGGCGGTCATCAAGGACCAGCTTTCGCAGGTGGAACGATGGCGCAGACCACAGGAATGGGCCTGTCCCGCGTCGGGCGGCCGCCTGCGAAAGACAGGAAGGCTCAGGCGGCGGCTCGGGCGCATGGGGCG
>Ga0307408_100001505_pt1 | contig 17302 bp, 17 predicted proteins | sample 322Cmetagenome_FD_202116 | JGI IMG/M metagenome (GOLD analysis project Ga0307408, IMG submission 202116) | Maize rhizosphere microbial communities from greenhouse at UC Davis, California, United States - 322HYB-C-3 | ecosystem: Host-associated > Plants > Roots > Rhizosphere > Soil | place...
AGCAAGAGTTCAACGATCCGCTCTGGCGCACGGTGCTGTCCGGCGCGCAGATGCTGTTCGTGGCGTTCGGCGCGCTGGTGCTGATGCCGCTGATCACGGGCCTGGACCCGAACGTGGCACTGTTTACCGCAGGTCTGGGCACGATCCTGTTCCAGATCGTCACCGGGCGTCAGGTGCCGGTGTTTCTCGCGTCGAGCTTCGCCTTCATTACCCCGATCATTCTCGCCAAGGGTCAGTTCGGCCTCGCCGCGACCATGGGCGGGGTGATGGCGGCCGGTTTCGTCTACACCTTCCTCGGCCTGGCCGTGAAGATCAAAGGCACCGGGTTCATTGACCGTCTGCTGCCGCCGGTGGTGATCGGTCCGGTGATCATCTCGATCGGCCTGGCCATGGCGCCGATTGCCGCGAACATGGCGATGGGCAAGGCTGGCGATGGTTCTGAACTGATTCACTACCAGACCGCGATGCTGATTTCGATGCCGGCGCTGCTGACCACGTTGATCGTGGCGGTGTTCGGCAAAGGCATTTTCCGACTGGTGCCGATCATTTCCGGAGTGCTGGTGGGTTTTGCCATGTCGTTCTATTTCGGCGTGGTCGACACCGCGAAGATTGCAGCAGCGCCCTGGTTCGCCCTGCCGCACTTCACCGCGCCGGAGTTCAACTGGCAGGCGATCCTGTTCATCGTTCCGGTGGCCCTGGCGCCGGCGATCGAGCACATCGGTGGCGTGATTGCCGTCGGCAGCGTGACCGGTCGCGACTACCTGAAGAAGCCGGGCCTGCATCGCACCCTGCTCGGTGACGGCATCGCCACCACTGCTGCCGGGCTGTTCGGCGGCCCACCCAACACCACCTACGCCGAGGTGACCGGCGCGGTGATGCTGACCAAGAACTACAACCCGAAAATCATGACCTGGGCGGCGATCTTCGCGATCACCCTGGCGTTCATCGGCAAATTCGGCGCGCTGCTGCAAAGCATTCCGGTGCCGGTGATGGGCGGGATTCTGTGTCTGTTGTTCGGCTCGATCGCGGCGGTGGGGATGAACACCCTGATCCGCCACAAGATCGACCTGGGCGAAGCGCGCAATCTGGTCATCGTCTCGGTGACGCTGGTGTTCGGTATTGGCGGTGTGCTGGTCGGCACCGGCACCGGTCCTGACGACTTCGGCCTCAAAGGCATCGCGCTGTGCGCGGTGGTGGCGATTGCGCTGAACCTGATCCTGCCGGGCAATGATGGCTGGAAGCAGAAGAAAGCGGATGAGCCGCTGATCTAAACCCGCCTGATGATCGTTCCCACGCTCCGCGTGGGAATGCAGCCCGTGACGCTCCGCGTCACTGGACGCGGAACGTCCCTAGAGGCATTCCCACGCGGAGCGTGGGAACGATCTCTCGGTCATTCGGGCTCGATCATCAAAGGGCCAGCGGCGCGCGTTCGCAGAGGGTTGCCAAGGCCTTGGCCCATTGCGGGTCGTCATTCAGGCAGGGCACCAGCACTAGCTCCTCGCCCCCCGCTTCGCGGAACTGCTCCTTGCCGCGATCGCCGATTTCTTCCAGCGTCTCGATGCAGTCGGCAACGAACGCCGGGCACATCACCAGAATCTTCTTCACGCCGCTTTTCGCCAATTCATCCAGCCGCGCTTCGGTGTACGGCTCGATCCACTTTGCCCGCCCCAATCGCGACTGAAACGACACCGACCACTTGCCGTCCGCCAGGCCCATGCTTTTGGCGAACTCGGCGGCGGTACGGAAGCACTGCGCGCGGTAACAGGTCGCCAGCACCGCCGGCGACGCGGTCTGGCAGCAATCGGCGCCTTTCAAGCAATGATTGCCGCTCGGATCGAGCTTGGTCAGATGCCGCTCCGGCAAGCCGTGGAAGCTCAGCAGCAAGTGATCGAAATCCTGCTGCAAATGCGGACGCGCGCTGGCAACCAGTGCATCGATGTATTCCGGCTGGTCGTAAAACGGTTGCAGGATCGACAGCTGCACATCCAGCTTGTGCTCGCGCAGCACGCGTCGGGCTTCTTCGATCACCGTGGTGGTGGTGCTGTCAGCGAACTGCGGATACAAGGGCGCCAGGGTGATCTTCTTGTGCCCGGCCTTCACCAGGCGCAGCAGGCAGGTTTCGATCGACGGCTCGCCATAACGCATCGCCAGATCGACCGGGCCATGCTTCCAGGTCTGGGTCATCTGCTGTTGCAGACGCTGGCTGAGCACCACCAGCGGCGAACCCTCCTCCCACCAGATCGAGGCATACGCATGCGCCGATTGCTCCGGGCGCTTGATCAGGATCAGCGACACCAGCAACCGCCGCACCGGCCATGGCAGGTCGATGACGTACGGGTCCATCAGAAATTGATTGAGGTAGCGGCGCACATCGGCCACCGAAGTCGAAGCCGGAGAACCCAGGTTGACCAGAAGCAAGGCGTGATCGGTCATGCAACGTCCTATTTCAGAGGCGGCTGGAGAGATCGTCCAGAGCCGCGCGTAAATCCGTGAACTGGAAAGTGAAGCCCGCTTCCAGCAAGCGTACCGGCATGGCCTTTTGGCCGCCGAGCAACAACAATGACATCTCGCCGAGGCCGACTTTCAGCGCCAGCGTCGGCATTGGCATGAACGCCGGGCGATGCAAGACGCTGCCCAGCGTCTGCGCAAATTCGCGATTGCGCACCGGTTTTGGTGCGCAGGCATTATAAGGACCACGGGCCTGCTCGCGGTGCAGAAGAAAATCAATCAGGGCGATTTGGTCGTTGATATGAATCCACGGCATCCACTGCCGCCCATTGCCCAACGGCCCGCCCAGACAGAGTTTGAACGGCAACAGCAGGCGCGACAAAAAGCCGCCCTCGGCCGACAGCACCAGACCGGTCCGCACCAGCACCACGCGCATACCCAGATTCTCCGCACGCAGGGCCGTTTCTTCCCAGGCGATGCACAACTGACTGGCGAAATCGTCAATCACCGGCGGCGAGTCTTCGGTCAACTCGCGCTCACCACCGTCGCCATACCAGCCGATGGCCGAGCCGGAAATCAGCACTGCCGGTCTTTGCGTGCGGGTCTCGAGCCAGGCCAACAGGCTTTCAGTGAGTTTGATCCGGCTGCTCCACAGCAACGCCTTGCGCCGATGCGTCCACGGCCGATCGGCAATCGGCGCGCCGGCCAGATTGACGATCGCGTCCAGCGGCTCTTCGCCGAGGTCTTCCAGACGAGCGATGCCACGCACCGACGCGCCGCAGATCTTCGCAACTTTATCGGGACTGCGACTCCACACTGTCAGGCGATGGCCCTGCTCCAGCCAGTGGCGGCAGAGCTGACGTCCGATCAAACCAGTACCGCCGGTCAGCAATATGTGCATGACATCTTCCTCGCGTGGCGTTTAACCCGGATCACTAGTCTATTTTTATAAGCAGGGATCTTTTCCATCGGGCGGGCTCTATTGTTTAACCATAGGCCAAGCTAACGAAACGAGAATGGCAGAAGTTATACCAAAAACATAATTGTACAGGTTTCATCGACGGCGTAGTCTGTACAGAAAGGTAAACGAGGCCCCTATGACTGTACCTATCGCAATCATCGGCACCGGCATCGCCGGACTCTCCGCCGCCCAGGCTCTCACAGAGGCCGGGCACACCGTGCAACTGTTCGACAAAAGCCGCGGCAGCGGTGGGCGCATGTCGAGCAAACGCAGCGACGCCGGTTCGCTGGATCTCGGCGCGCAATACTTCACCGCCCGCGACCGCCGCTTCGTCACCGAAGTGCAGCGCTGGCAGAGCCAGGGCTGGGTCGCCGAATGGGCGCCGCAGCTCTACTCGTATCAGGGCGGGCAATTGAACATGTCCCCGGACGAGCAGACCCGCTGGGTCGGCGCACCCCGCATGAGCGCCATCACCCGTGGCCTGCTCGACGGGCTGAACGCGCAGTTCGCCTGCCGCATCACCGAAGTGTTTCGTGGCGAACAACATTGGCATTTACAGGACGCCGAGGGCTTTACCCACGGCCCGTTCAGCCACGTCGTGATCGCCACACCGGCGCCGCAAGCCACCGCCCTGCTCGCCGCCGCACCGAAACTCGCCGCAGCCGCCGCCGGGGTCAAAATGGACCCGACCTGGGCCGTCGCCCTGGCCTTCGAAACCCCATTGGACACCCCGATCGAAGGCTGCTTCGTGCAGGACAGCCCGCTAGACTGGCTGGCCCGCAACCGCAGCAAACCCGGACGCGACACCACGCTCGACACCTGGGTGCTGCATGCCACCAGCGCCTGGAGCCGGCAACACATCGACCTGTCCAAGGAAGCGGTCATCGAACACCTGCACGGCGCCTTCGCCGAACTGCTGCACAGCGCCATGCCCGCGCCCACTTTCAGCCTCGCCCACCGCTGGCTCTACGCCCGCCCCGCCACCGGCCACGAATGGGGCACCCTCGCCGACGCCGACCTGGGCCTGTACGCCTGCGGCGACTGGTGCCTGTCCGGCCGCGTCGAAGGCGCCTGGCTCAGCGGCCAGGAAGCCGCCCGCCGCCTGCACGAACACCTGCAATGAACCGCCTCAACCCGAGCAAACTGCTGCTGTCGAAATGGACAGCAGCCCAGCCGCAACAACGCGAAAAACACTTCCTCGTCACCGAACTGTTCCGCGACGAAGAAGGCACCGTACTGGAAATCGAACTGCAGGCCGTGCTGACCAAACGTAGCGAGCGGGTGGAATGGCAAGTGCTGAAGAATGCCGACCGGTGGATTCTCGGCTGGAAATAACTCCTGTGGGATCCGGCTTGCGGGCAAGGACGATATCCCGCTCGTTCTGCAATGGCAGCTGAGGCACAGCAAAAGCCTACCCTCACCCTAGCCCTCTCCCGGAGGGAGAGGGTACTGACCGAGTTGTTTGGGAGAAGTGCGCCGACGTGCAATACCGAGTCGAATGCAGATTCTGAACGGCCCACAAATCGGCTCCCTCTCCCTCGGGAGAGGGCTGGGGTGAGGGGCGAATCCACTGAAGATCTCAAGCCATGCGGCGCTTCTAACCACTCAACAATGAGCGTTAGCTCGCGTGCTCTTGATCTTGATCTTGATCTTGATCTTGCGTCACCGGCGACGTCGGAAGGCTGAGTGGAGGGATTGATCCGGGCGTGGGAGCGCAGCGACCGTACGACGAATTCGTACACAGCGGAAGTAGGTGCAGCGAAGCAAACCGTAGCCGCTGCGCCCGGATCGATCCCGCAGCGAAGGGACCCGAGCTTGCGAGGGCCGTACGTAGGAGCAAGCGTTTTGGGTTACCTTTTTGGCGTTTGAAAAAGGTGACCCGCTGTAAAAGCGGAACCCTAAGCCGCCGTTACCGCAGCAACGGATATGTACGCAAAACTCAGCGCCAGAAAGAAAGCCATCGCTTGCAGGCAAGCTCCCACATTGATCGCACTCTTTCAGTTCGAACGCGGTCGACCTGCGCAAGCCAGCCCGCTCGCGATGAACTAGAGGTCCTGCAGATCAGGCCTGGCCACTCTCACGAGGCAAAGCAAAAGCCAACCCTCACCCTAGCCCTCTCCCGGAGGGAGAGGGGACTGACCGGGGGTGGATGTGAGTGATGCGCCAACCTGAAATACCGCGTCGTATGCAGGTTTTGAACAGTCCACCAATCGGCTCCCTCTCAGCGGGAGAGGGCTGGGGTGAGGGGCAGCCACACCACAAGTTCAAAGCCATGCGACGCTTCTCACCACTCAATAGGCCGAGTGTCAGCTCGCCTGCTTTTGATCTTGATCCACCGGCGACGTCGGAAGGCTGAGTGGAGGGGTTGATCCGGGCGTGGGAGCGCAGCGACCGTACGACGAAGTCGTACACAGCGGAAGTAGGTGCAGCGAAGCAAACCGTAGCCGCTGCGCCCGGATCGATCCCGCAGCGAAGGGACCCGAGCCTGCGAGGGCCGAACGCAGGAGCAAGCGTTTTGGGTTACCTTTTTGGCGTTTGAAAAAGGTGACCCGCCGTCAGGGCGGAACCCTAAGCCGCCGTTACCGCAGCAACGGATATGTACGCAAAACTCAGCGCCAGAAAGAAAGCCATCGCTTGCAGGCAACCTCCCACATTGATCGCATTCTTTCAGTTCGAACGCGGTCGACCTGCGCAAACCAGCCCGCTCGCGATGAACTAGAGGTCCTGCAGATCAGGCCTGGCCACTCTCACGAGGCAAAGCAAAAGCCAACCCTCACCCTAGCCCTCTCCCGGAGGGAGAGGGTACTGACCGAGTTGTTTGGGAGAAGTGCGCCGACGTGCAATACCGAGTCGAATGCAGATTCTGAACGGCCCACAAATCGGCTCCCTCTCCCACGGGAGAGGGCTGGGGTGAGGGGCGAATCCACTGAAGATCTCAAGCCATGCGGCGCTTCTAACCACTCAACAATGAGCGTTAGCTCGCGTGCTCTTGATCTTGATCTTGCGTCACCGGCGACGTCGGAAGGCTGAGTGGAGGGATTGATCCGGGCGTGGGAGCGCAGCGACCGTACGACGAAGTCGTACACAGCGGAAGTAGGTGCAGCGAAGCAAACCGTAGCCGCTGCGCCCGGATCGATCCCGGAGCGAAGGAACCCGAGCCTGCGAGGGCCGAACGCAGGAGCAAGCGTTTTGGGTTACCTTTTTGGCGTTTGAAAAAGGTGACCCGCCGTAAGGGCGGAACCCTAAGCCGCCGTTACCGCAGCAACGGATATGTACGCAAAACTCAGCGCCAGAAAGAAAGCCATCGCTTGCAGGCAACCTCCCACAAGAAAAACACAACCACCCCAACCGCAAAAATCTTGTACAAACTATTTGACTTGTACACCAACCCATCTATGCTGACAAAAAGTTGTACAGACCAAACCCCCTGTACAGGTATAGATCGCGAGGTGCCCATGTCCGCTACCCCCACGTCCAAGCCAAAAATCGCCATCAGCGCCTGCCTGCTCGGCGCCGAAGTGCGCTACAACGGCGGACACAAGGAATCGCGCCTGTGCAGCCGCACCCTCACCGAATACTTCGACTTCACCCCGCTCTGCCCCGAAGTCGCGATCGGCATGGGCATCCCCCGCGAACCGATCCGCCTGGTCGGCGCCCCCGAACAGCCACAAGCCGTCGGCACCGTAAACCCGACGATCAACGTCACCGCCCCGCTGGCTGAATACGGCAAGCAGATGGCAGCCGAGCTCAACGATATCTGCGGCTACATCTTCATGCAGCAATCACCGTCCTGCGGCCTCGAGCGAGTCAAGGTCTACCACGCCAACGGCGCCCCGGTGAACGGCGGCGGGCGCGGCATTTACGCCCAGGCCTTCTGCGCCGAACAGCCCGACCTGCCCGTAGAAGAAGCCGGACGCCTGAACGACCCGGTTCTGCGCGAAAACTTCATCACCCGCGTACTCGCCTACAGCGCCTGGCAACAGGTGCTTGCACAAGGCCTGAGCCGCCGCGTCCTGACCGAGTTCCACTCGCGCTACAAATACCTGCTGATGGCGCACAACCCGCTGCAATACAAAGCCCTCGGCAAACTGCTGGGCAACATGGCCGACAGCGATCCGGCCGAACTCGGCCCGCGCTACTTCAGCGAGCTGATGGCCGCCCTGAAAAAATGCGCAACCCGTGGCACCCACTGCAACGTCTTGCTGCACATCAGCGGTTATTTGAAACAATCGCTGAGCGCCGAAGACAAAAAAGAAATGCAGCACGTCATTGGCCAGTACCGCCAGGGCATCGTGCCGCTGGTGGTGCCGCTGACCCTGCTCAAGCACCACTTTCGCCTCCATCCGGATCCGTACATTGCGCAGCAGGTTTACCTGCAACCGCACCCGGAAAACCTCAGTCTGCGAAACGCTATCTAATGAACGAAAAAACCGACAGCAGCGCCCAGGAAGATCTCGGCGCCGACTTTAAAAAGGCCCTCGACGAGGGCTGGTTGCCGATTCGCGAAGTGGCGCGGCAGACCGGCGTCAATGCGATCACTCTGCGTGCCTGGGAGCGTCGCTACGGGCTGGTCGTGCCGCAACGCACGCCCAAGGGCCATCGCTTGTATTCAGCCGAACATGTGCAGCGCATTCTGGCGATTCTCACCTGGCTCAACCGCGGCGTCGCGGTCAGTCAGGTCAAGCCGTTGCTCGACACGCCGCAGGCGTTCAGCGAAACGGTAGAGAACGACTGGCAGCAACTGCACCAGACGCTGATGAGCGCCGTCACCCAACTCAACGAGCGCTTGCTCGATGACAGCATCAATCAGGCCATGGCGCTGTACCCGCCGCGCACCCTGTGCGAGCAGTTGCTGATGCCGCTGCTGACAGAACTGGAGCAGCGCTGGCAGGGCCAGTTCGGCGCGCAGATGGAACGGGTGTTCTTCTATTCCTGGCTACGCAGCAAATTTGGTACGCGCATCTACCACAACAACCGCCAGTTCCACGGCGCCCCGCTGCTGTTGATCAACCATTCCGACCTGCCACTGGAACCGCATCTGTGGCTGTGCGCCTGGCTGATCAGCAGTGCCGATTGCCCGGTGCAAGTGTTCGACTGGCCACTGCCCGCCGCCGAGTTGGCGCTGGCGGTGGAACATCTGCAGGCGCGCGGCGTGCTGCTGTATTCCAGCAAAGCCATGAACCTTGCGCAGTTGCCGAAGCTGCTCAATGGCATCGACTGCCCGACAATGATTGTCGGACCAACGGTATGCATCCACCACACCGAGTTGTCCGTAAAAGCCTCCGAGATGGCTGATGTGCTCCTGGCAGAAGATGTGCTTCTGGCCCACCAGGCACTGGTTCAGCGTGGATTGATCTAAATGGACGCGGTGAGTTCCGACATGCAATTGATCTGGCTGCGCTGCGACTTGCGCCTACATGACAACACTGCCCTGGCCGCCGCCGCTGCGCGCGGGCCGACCGTGGCCGTGTACCTGCTGAGCCCGCAGCAATGGCTGGAACATGACGATGCGCCGTGCAAGGTCGACTTCTGGTTGCGCAACCTCAGCGTCCTGAGCAAAAGCCTCGCCGCGTTGAATATTCCCCTGCTGATTCGCACCGCGACGCATTGGGATCAGGCGCCCGCGCAACTGCTGAAACTGTGCAAGGAGCTAGGAATTCAGGCAGTCCACGTCAACGAGGAATACGGCGTCCATGAAAGTCGCCGCGATGCCGCCGTCAGCCAAACCCTGAAAACTGCAGGCATCGAATTCCACAGCTACCTTGATCAGTTGCTGTTCAAGCCCGGCACCGTGCTGACCAAGACCGACACTTATTTCCAGGTATTCAGCCAGTTTCGCAAGGTCTGTTACGAACGTTTGCACCGCTCGTTGCCGGCGCGGGTCAAGGCACCCGGCAAGCAAGCCGCGCTGCACATCGACAGCGATCCGGTTCCTGCATCGATCAAGGGTTTCGCCACCCCGAGCCAAACCCTGCAAGCGCTGTGGCCCGCCGGTGAAGACGAAGCCCGCCGGCGTCTCGACAGCTTCACCGACGCGCAAATCGACTACTACCAGAGCGAGCGCGACTTCCCGGCCAAACCCGGCACCAGCCAGCTGTCTGCCTATCTGGCCGCCGGAGTGATCTCGCCGCGTCAATGCCTGCATGCCGCGCTGCACAGCAATCAGGGCGAGTTCGAAAGCGGCAAGGTTGGCGCGGTCACCTGGATCAACGAGCTGCTCTGGCGCGAATTCTACAAACACATTCTGGTTGGTTATCCGCGGGTCTCGCGCCATCGCGCGTTTCGCCCGGAAACCGAAGCATTGGCCTGGCGTGATGCGCCTGCCGAACTGGCCGCCTGGCAAGAAGCGCGTACCGGCTTGCCGATCATCGACGCGGCCATGCGTCAATTGCTTGAAACCGGCTGGATGCACAATCGCCTGCGCATGGTCGTGGCGATGTTCCTGACCAAGAACCTGTTGATCGACTGGCGCGAAGGCGAGCGCTTTTTCATGCGCCATCTGATCGACGGCGATCTGGCGGCGAATAACGGTGGCTGGCAGTGGAGCTCCTCGACCGGCACCGATTCGGCACCGTACTTCCGGATTTTCAATCCGCTGAGCCAGTCGGAGAAGTTCGACAGCGAAGGCCTTTTTATCAAGCACTGGCTGCCAGAGCTGGGCGGCCTGAACAAGAAAGACGTGCACAACCCGGCCAAACTCGGCGGCTTGTTCGGCGTGGCCGATTACCCGGCGCCGATCGTCAACCTCAGCACCTCGCGCGAGCGTGCCTTGGCCGCGTTCAAGAACCTGCCGTCTCGCCTGCCCGCCGGAGGCCGTGATGAGTGAATTCCTGCGCCGCTTTGCCGGGCAATTTTCCACGTTGAACAAAGACAACCTGGACCGCCTCGGCGAGCTGTACAGCCACGACATTCATTTCACCGACCCGCTGCACGAAGTGCAGGGTTTGCAGCAATTGCGCGATTACTTTAATGAGCTGTACGCCAACGTCAGCGAACTGCGCTTCGATTTTCACGGTTACGACCAGATCGCTGAGGGCGAAGGCTACTTGCGTTGGGTCATGAGTTATCGCCACCCGCGTCTGGCCAGTGGGCAAATGATTCGCGTCAGCGGCTGCTCGCATTTGCTGTGGCACGACAAGGTTTATCGCCATCGGGATTATTTCGATGCCGGGGCGCTGCTGTATGAGCATTTACCCGTATTGGGCCGGGTCGTCGCCTGGCTAAAAAGGAGAATGGGATGAGTCGTACACCTCCACGGCGTTATTGGCTGACCGGTGCCAGCAGTGGCATCGGCGCGGCACTGGCTGAGGAAATTCTGAAAACCGGTGCGCACCTGGCGGTGAGCTCGCGGCAGACCGCGCCGCTGAAAGTCTTGTCGCAGCGCTACCCGGGCCAAGTGCTGGTGGTACCCGGCGACCTGACCAACAGCCAGACCGTGCGCGAGATTGGCGAGCAGATCGCCGAAGACTGGGGCTTGCTGGATTCGGTGATCCTCAACGCCGGCACCTGTGAATATGTCGACGCGAAACAGTTCGACTCATCGATCATCGAGCATGTGGTGCGCACCAACCTGCTCGCCAGCAGCTACTGCATCGAAGCCGCCCTGCCCCTGCTGCGCAAAGGCACCGCGCCGCATCTGGTCGGCGTCGCCAGTTCGGTCACGTACCTGCCGCTGCCACGGGCAGAAGCCTACGGCGCGTCGAAGGCTGGTTTGCGTTATCTGTTCGAATCGCTGCGTATCGATCTGGCCGACGAAGGCATCGAAGTTACCGTGGTCAGCCCTGGCTTCGTCGAGACGCCGCTGACCGCGAAAAACGATTTCCCGATGCCGCTGAGCTGGCCTGTGGATAAAGCCGCGCGACACATTTTCGCCAAACTCAAGGACCGGCCACTGGAGATCGCCTTTCCGGCGCTGTTCATGGCCGCGCTGTGGCCGCTATCGAAACTGCCGTCGCGTGTGCAACTGGCGATCGGCAAACGCATGGTGCGCAAATCTCCGCCATTGACGGACCCGACATGAAAATCGCCATTATCGGCAGCGGCATCGCCGGGCTGACCTGCGCCTACCTGCTCAACCGCCGCCACGACATCACCGTGTTCGAGGCCAGCGACTGGGTTGGCGGCCACACGCATACTGTACCGGTCACCGTCGACGGGCGTGACTATGCGGTGGACACCGGTTTCATCGTGTTCAACGACTGGACGTACCCGAACTTCACCCGCTTGCTCGGGCAACTCGGCGTGGCGTTCAAACCGACCGAGATGAGTTTCTCGGTCAACGATCCCGACACCGGTCTGGAATACAACGGCAACAACCTCAACAGTCTTTTTGCCCAGCGCAGCAACCTGTTGTCGCCGGGGTTCTGGGGCATGTTGCGTGACATTCTGCGTTTTAACAAAGAAGCCCAGCGCGACCTGCTCGAACTGCGCATCGCCGCCGATACCACGCTGGACGAATACCTCAAGGCCGGCGGCTACGGAGAGCGCTTCATCCTGCATTACATCGTGCCGATGGGCTCGGCGATCTGGTCGATGTCGATGGCGGAAATGCTCAATTTTCCGCTGCAGTTCTTTGTGCGCTTTTTCAAGAATCATGGACTGCTGTCGGTCAGCGACCGTCCGCAATGGCAAGTCATCGAGGGCGGCTCGAGCGCTTACATCGCACCGCTGACGGCTTCGTTCAAGGAACGCATTCGCACCAATTGTCCGGTGACCCGCGTCGATCGCGACACACACGGCGTAGTCACCCACAGCCCGGCCGGCATCGAGCACTTCGACCGTGTGGTGTTCGCCTGCCACAGCGATCAGGCATTGAAACTGCTGGCAACACCGAGCGACGCCGAACGGGCGATCCTCGGCGCCCTGCCCTACGCCGACAATGAAGTGGTGCTGCACACCGACACGCGCCTGCTGCCGACACGCAAACTGGCGTGGGCGAGCTGGAACTATCGGCTCAGCGGCGCCGGCCACACCCACGCGGCCGTCACCTACGACATGAACATTCTGCAGGGCATACAAAGCGACACCACGTTTTGCGTGAGCCTCAACCAGAGCGCCGGCATCAGCCCGGACAAGGTGCTCGCGCGCTACACCTACGCGCACCCTCAGTTCAGCCTGGCGGCGGTCGCGGCACAGGAGCGCTGGGCCGAACTGGACGGCGCGCAGCACACGCATTATTGCGGCGCGTATTGGGCCAACGGTTTTCACGAGGACGGCGTGGTCAGCGGGTTGCGTGTGGCCGCCGCGTTCGGGGAAACCCTATGAATAGCGCCCTGTACAGCGGCTGGATCGGTCACCGGCGCTTTTCGCCGCGTCGCCATGAATTCCGCTACAGCATCGGCTTGCTGTATCTCGACCTGAGCGAGCAGGACGCGGTTCTTGCGCTGTCGCCGCTGGCCGGGCGCAGTCGCTTTGCGCCGTTTTCCTTCCGCGAGACCGACTACCTCAAGGCCTTCACCGGCCAGGGCATGCGCCTGATCGATGCGGTGCGCCAGCAGGTCGGCGCGGCCATCGGCCATGAGCCGCAGGGTTCGATCTGCCTGCTGACCCAGGTGCGCAGCTGGGGGTTGTCGTTCAATCCGGTGAGTTTCTTTTATTGCCATGAGGCGGATGGGCAACTGGCGGCGATAGTCTGCGAAGTCACCAACACGCCATGGGGCGAGCGCTTTCACTACGTGCTGCCGGCGCGCGCACCGCTGAGCCTGGACGACTTCCATCAGCACTTCGCCGTGGCCAAGGCTTTTCACGTGTCACCGTTTTTGCCGCGCGATCTCGAATACCGCATGAGCTTCAGCCCCGCCGCGCAAAACCTCGGCGTGCACATGGCCGACTGGCAGGGCGAGCAGAAACTGTTCGACGCCACGCTCAATCTGCAACGCGAACGCCTTGACCGTCATAGCCTGCACCGCTACCTGCGGCGTTTCCCGTGGATGACCGCAAAAACCGCATTGGCCATTTATTGGCAGGCGCTGCGCCTGTTGCTCAAGCGCGCGCCGATTTTCACTCACCAGACTGCCGACGGCAGCTTTCAAACAGCCACTGTGCCTCCCAAGGAGCACCGCCATGAAATCCTCTAGTCTGTCGGCCGGTTGGCTCAGCACCAACGGCTTGACCGGGTCGCTGTTGCGCCGTGGCGTCCTGCGTCAATTGAGCCTGCTTAAACACGGACAGCTGCTGGTGATCGAGGATGGCGAACGCCTGCTGTTCGGCACCCCAGGCAGTACGCTGCTGGGGGAAATCCATGTCAACGATCCAGCGCTCTGGGGCATGGTCGCCGGCAACGGTTCGATTGGCGCGGGCGAGGCGTTCATTCACGGCTACTGGAGTTCGCCGGATCTGACCGCGGTGGTGCGCGTGTTCGTCAGCAACCTCGACGTGCTCGATGCAATGGAGGGTGGCCTGGCGCGTATCAGTCGGCCGTTGGTGCAAGGCCTGCACTGGCTCAATCGCAACACGCGCAAGGGCTCGCAGAAAAACATCGCCGCGCACTACGACCTGGGTAATGACCTGTTCGAAGAATTTCTCGACCCGACCATGATGTACTCGGCTGGGCAATTCCTGCGCCCCGACGACAGCCTCGAACAGGCGCAACTGAACAAACTGCAACGCATCTGCCAGAAGCTTGCCCTGCAACCCGGCGACCACTTGCTGGAGATCGGCACCGGTTGGGGCAGCATGGCGCTTTATGCGGCGCAGCATTACGGCTGCCGCGTGACCACCACGACCCTGTCGAAAGAGCAGTACGCATTCACCGCGCAACGCATTGAACAACTGGGCCTGCAAGACCGCGTCACGCTGCTGTTGCAGGACTATCGCGACCTCACCGGGCAATACGACAAACTGGTGTCGATCGAGATGATCGAAGCGGTCGGCCATCGCTTCCTGCCGACCTACTTCAAGCAGTGCGCGCAATTGCTCAAGAGCAACGGGTTGATGCTAATCCAGGCCATCACCATTCGTGAACAGCGCTACGAACAGGCCTGCCGCAATGTCGATTTCATCCAGCGCTACATCTTCCCCGGCGGCGCCTTGCCCAGCGTGCAGAAGATGCTCGATGTAGTCAGCCGCGACACCGACATGAACCTGCTGCACATGGAAGATTTCGGCCTGCATTACGCGCGCACCCTGCGCTTGTGGCACGAGAACTTTCGCCACGCCCATGGTCGTTTGACCGAGCTGGGCTACGACGATTATTTCCTGCGCTTGTGGGAGTTCTATCTGTGCTACTGCGAGGGTGGTTTCCTCGAACGCGCGATCGGCACCGCGCAACTGCTGCTGGCGAAACCGGCGGCTATCACTGCGCCGCTGCTTGGGCGCTTCGATGCTTAAAAACGTCGCCAACGCCGTGCTGTTCCAGATCGGCTGGCTGACCTGCGTGATGGGCGGTAACAGCCTGTGGCTGCTGCTGGCATTGGCGGTGCTGGTGATTCATCTGCGCTGGGTCAGCAGTTGGGCAGCCGAGGGGCGTCTGGTGCTCAGCATAGTGATTGTCGGCACGGCGCTGGACAGTGTTTTGCGTGCGCTCGGGGTGTTCGAGTTCAGCGACGAGTCGCCGCTGATTCCGCTGTGGCTGATGTTGCTTTGGGCCTTGCTCGCGACAACGTTGCGTCATTGTCTGCAATGGAGTGCTCGGCCGTGGTGGCTGGCCAGCGCGCTGGGCGCAGTCGGCGGTGCGTTGTCGTATTACGCCGGCGGGCGTCTGGCCGGGGTGCAATTTCCCTACGGCGAATGGCCAACGTTGATCGGCATCGGTGTACTTTGGGCGCTGGTGTTTCCATTGCTGCATGCAATGGCCCGGCGCCTGGCGCGGTGAGCGTCTGTCAGCGCTTTCACACGCACAGTGGCCGCTGCCTTACACTGACGCCATGAAAACCATTCCCCACCAACAAATCGCCGAACCGGCGGTCACCTGCTCGACCTGCGCAGCCTGTTGTTGCCAACTCGAAGTGATGCTGATCACCGACACGGGCGTGCCTGAGCGTTTTATCGATACCGATGAGTGGGGCGGCGAAGTGATGCTGCGCCTGGATGACGGCTGGTGTGCGGCACTGGATCGCGACAGCATGATGTGCACGATCTACGAAAAACGCCCACTGATCTGCCGCGAATTCGAAATGGGTGCACCGGAGTGCCTTGAGGAACGCAAAGGCATCACCACGGCCTACCGCTGACTTCAGGTACGCCCCAAACCAATGTGGGAGCGAGCCTGCTCGCGAAAGCGCTATTTCATTCAACATCTTCGTTGAAGCTGAAACAGCTTTCGCGAGCAGGCTCGCTCCCACAAGGGTTCAGGCGTTTAGCGGTTACAGCGGCATCGTGTAATGCAGTGCGTAACTTTCTACACCATCGTTATCGCTGGACAGACCGGCGTTGGAATAGTGCGTCGCGCGAATCCCGACTTCATGCCCGCCATTGAAACGCAGACCGAAACCGATGCGGTCTTCGAACTGGAAGGAGCCGCCGATTTTGTTGTCTTCGTATTCGGTGTTGGAGAAAAACGCTGCGCCAATACCCGCTTCAACGTACGGTTTGACCGACTGGCCGGCAAACTCGTAAACGAAAACAGGCGAGAACGACAGGCTGTTGTTGCTGGAAGTCTTGTCACCTTCCCAATAGGTGTAGGCGCCGCTCCAGTAGCCGGTCAGGCGACCGACGTCGCTCTGCAGCCAGCTCTTGTCCCAGTCGAAATTCATCCCCAGGCGATAAGTCATGGTCGAATCGCTGGTGCCGCCAACGGCGAATTCAACGCCAGCGGCTTGTGCAGAAATGCTTTGCCCCATCAGTGCGGCCGCAATCGCGGCCAAGCAGAATAGTCGCTTCACTTTGAAACTTCCTTTTCCGGAACGATCGTTTGGTTTTTAGTGCTGCTGTCGCTATAGAAATCTGCGCTCGAATAGAAGTTCAGCTTATTTCGAGTTATTTCACATTTTTTTTACAAGTCGAAGTTTTGCACATCAGCGGCGGGTTGGCCCAGCAGCGGCAGGATTTTTCTGAAGGACAGCGGATCGGCGCTGGACCAGAACTTCACAGGCTGGCTTGGGCCTGCTGCAAGCAGATCACGCTCACCGAGCAACCGTTGCAGTTGCCGGGCCACCGCCGCGCCGGTATCGATCAGGCTGGTATCGTCGCCGATCATCGACTTCAGCAGCGGTTTCAGGAAGGGATAATGCGTACATCCGAGAATGATCGTATCGCAGCCCTGAGCCAATAATGGCGCGACGTAACCTTGCAATAACACGCGCAATTGCGGGCTGTGCAGGTCGCCGTTCTCAATCAGCTCGACCAGCCCCGGACACGGCTGGGTGATGACTTTCACGTCGGCGGCGAAGCGATCGAGCAGCGCGGCGAACTTGGCGCTCTGCAAGGTGCCCGTGGTGGCGAGTACGCCGACCACACCGCTGCGGGTCGCGGCGGCGGCAGGTTTGACCGCCGGTTCCATACCGACAATCGGCCACTCGGGGAAATCCCGGCGCAGGTCGGCCACCCCGGCCACGGTCGCGGTGTTGCAGGCCAGCACCAGGGCCTTGGCGCCCTGTTCGCGGAAAAACCCGGCCATCGCACTGCAGCGCTGGCGGATGAATTCCGGGGTTTTTTCACCGTAGGGGATGTGCCCGCAATCGGCGACATAGAGCAGCGATTCATTGGGCAGCAAGCGCTGGATTTCAGCCAGTACCGACAAGCCGCCGACACCGGAATCGAACACGCCGATCGGCGCTTCACGCATGGCGCGAACCACAGACACTGCAGCCCGGATCGCGCTTGACGCGCAATTCGCGAAAACGCGAACCGAGCGCATCGATCAGCAGCAAGCGTCCCACCAGCGGCTCGCCGAAACCAACCAATACCTTCAACGCCTCAAGTGCTTGCAGGCTGCCGACCAGGCCGACCAAAGGC
>Ga0307408_100001506_pt1 | contig 17302 bp, 11 predicted proteins | sample 322Cmetagenome_FD_202116 | JGI IMG/M metagenome (GOLD analysis project Ga0307408, IMG submission 202116) | Maize rhizosphere microbial communities from greenhouse at UC Davis, California, United States - 322HYB-C-3 | ecosystem: Host-associated > Plants > Roots > Rhizosphere > Soil | place...
ATCACGCCGACAATCGTTGCCGTGACGCTGCCCAGCGTCACCACCCGACCGACCACTCGCGGATCCCTGTCGAACCGGGTCTTCCACAGTGCGTGAGAGATAACGACCGCCGGCGGCTCGGCCGGCTGCTCGTCCTGCTCGGCCAGCGTCCGACCCAGCAGCGGTTGCGCGCCGAGCATCCGGAATGCGCTCGCCGAGATCTCCGCTCCCCGCACCGGCTCAACGCGTCGGTCGTCGGTGGCGAGGTTACGCTCGAAGACGACTGCCGCGCCGAGCTGATCGACCGTCTTGACCTGCTCGCGCCAGACGGCGAAGTCGTGCAGGGTCCGCGCTTCGGGTACGGATGCGCTGTCGTCCCAGGCACCAATCGAGATGATGCGATCGGCGTCCGGCATCGGCAAACGCGGGTGCATCCACTTGTTGAGCGCCTCGAAGTAGAGCGTACCTAACGCGATCGCGACCGCGATCGCGGCCGTGCCGACGAGCGTGAGCCCGGGATACCGGGCCAGCATGCGAAACCCGACCTTGAAGTCCAGCCACGAAAACCGGAGCGAACGCGGGGCTCTCATTGCTTCACCTCGATCGGCTCGATGTTGTCGCCCTCTTCCCAGTCCAGCAGGTTGTACGGATCGATGCCGCCGCGTGCGGGCTTGCCTGAGACCGTCACCGTGATCGTCTGCCTGCCGGACCGGATCCGATGCTTCTCTACGTAAAGCGGCTGGCCGAGAGATTCACCCGGCTTCGCGTCGGCGAAGATGCCTAACTCCACCCATTCATTCATCGGCTTCTCGCTTTCGAGGCCCGCGCTGTCGACGACGACCTTTCGCGCATCAATGTCGAACGCCACTTGCCACGCGCCCGATGCGGTCCGCACCGCCGTCGCACGCTTCGTATCAAACGTCCAGAACGCGTTCACCTCGAAGAGGTCATGCAGGAGCGGTTTGAGTGAGTCTGGCGTGACCGCTTGAAGCTCGCGATACATGTCGAGCGTGGTGCTCAGCGACGACACGTTCTTTTCCACGAGCGTGCGAAGCGCCCCGTTTACCTGGGGCTCGCCCACGTACTCGCGGAGTGCGTGCATAACGTATGGGCCCTTGCGGTAGTTGGCCCAGGGATCCATCGCCCGGAGCAGCGGAAGGCCCGTGCGAATCTGCGGCCACGGGTTCGGCTCGCGCATGACGCTCATGAACCGCCGGAGCGCTTCCCGGCCTTTCACGTTCTTCACGAGCTCCATCGCGGAATACCACGCGAGGCTCTCGGAGATGACGCCGCCGCCCTCGGCGAAAGCAGGCTTGAGTTGCATGCCCCACCACTGATGTCCCATCTCGTGCGCCACGATCTCGAAGATCGCATCGAACCCATCACGCCGCGGGTCCAGGAGGAAAAAGCCTTCGCCGCCGGTGACGACGCCGCTTCCGTCGACGCCCATGCCGAGGAAGTTGCCGGGCTGCTCGACGATCTGCAGGAAGCGATACGGATAGGGACCGAACTGCGCCGAATAATAGTCAAGAGACGCTCGTACACCGCGGAGCAGGCGGTCGAGGTGCTTCTTGTGTGCAGGGTGAACGAAGACCTGCAGGTCGATAGCCTGCCCTGCCTGCCCCGAGCGAAGTCGAGGGGAGCCTGCCGAAGGGTGCCACTGTTCGCGATGCACCGCGTAGTCGGCGGAGAAGAAGACGTCCATGCCGTTGATCGGGACTTCGCTGACGTACTGGAAGTACCGACGGCTGCCATCGCTCCATGTGCGACGTAGCTCACCCGGCGCGACCGCGACCTGGTCATTGTCGGTGCCGACGACTGCTTCGAATCGAGCCGCAGCACCCGCCGCGATACTCGGATCGATGTCGGCAGGCGCGGGGAGGGTGACCTGCCGCGGCAAGCCGTATCTGCGGCGATCGTCCGCACTCCAGAGCTCGCGAAGCGGCTGATATCCGATGACTGGCAAGGCACCGCTTGTGAAATAGGTGCCATTTTCGACGACTGCTATGCCTGCTCCGGCGTTGCCGAGGCCACTGTTGCGGAAGCCGCGTTGCTCGAGGTTCACGTCGAAGTCCAGCGTCAGCGAATCACCAGGCTGGACTGGCTCCTTCAGCGCGTAGATGTCGTGACCGTGCTTCGCGTCTGTGATCACTTGCGTGAACGCGCGATCGAACGTGACGCGCGTGTCGACGTAGAATGCCGGCTCCAGATGCACGGAGTCGATAGACACCGCGCTGCGGTTGACGAGACGGTAGCTGCCGTGGATCGTGGCCGCTCGCTGCGCTGGATGGATCTCGATGCGCAGGTTAGTGGCCATGCGTACCGGCTGCGGGATACCCTCGTACTTCCCGTACAGCCGCTCGTAGTCGGCGCGCCGCCGCACCAGCTCGTCTGTCGTGATGTATTCGTTGAGTACGTTCGTGTTGTAGAAAATGAAGCCGCCGACGGCGAGGATGAGCCCAACGGCCGCCACGGTGACGCCGGTCGTAGAGCGCGTTAGGCGCCGTCGTGCCTCGCGGAGCCGCACGCGGAGCCCCGACTCCTTCCCGCGCGGCCAGAGCACTCGCGTGGCCACCGCGAGCAGCAGCGCCCAGGCTGCCCAGTAGAGCTCGAACCAGGCCCATGGCACGAGCGTCGAGCCGAATCCGCGCATGTCCGTGAAGGACCACTCGGGGGTGGCTCCGTAGACGAGCAGCTTGTGCTCGATGCCGAGAAAAGAGGCGAAGATGATAAGGAAGTACGCGATGAGCGCCACCAGCATGCCGACGTACTTGTGGTTCACCACCGCATGCGCGGCAAAGGCGAGCGCCGCGAAGAGCAGATACTCGGGGAGCTGAAGCCCGAACAGCATTTGCAGGTACCGGCCGACTTCGAACTCGTGGTAGCCCAGGATCGATTGGGCAATCATACCGGCAGCCGTTAGGCACGCCATCAGCGCGCCGAGCACCAGTCCAAGTCCCAGGTACTTCCCGAGGAAGAGGACCCATTCCGGCACCGGCATCGCGTCGACGTTCTCGCTGAGGCGCGCGTCGCGTTCCCGCCAGATCAGCTCACCAGCGAAGTAGATGACGAGGAGCGGGATGATGACCCGGAAGTCAGACGCCTGCGTGAGCGGCGCCGTCAGGTACTTCGACACGATGTACCCCGTCCGCGGCAGCAGCGGGATGCGCCAGTGTTCCGAGCTCGTGACCAGAACCAGCACCACGAACATCGGATAGACCACCAGTAGGAAGAGGCCGGCCAGGCTCTTCGTGATCATCCAGAACGAGACTCGCGCGATCGACAGCGTCTGGCGCAGCTGCGTGGCGAGGTTGTCATCCCGGGCCGTCAGGCGAAGGATCGCGCGCGTCCCGGTATAGGGCTCTCTGTTGGGAAGGTCGCGATCCCTAACCTGCCCGCTGGCGCGGGCACCCGCGCTCGGGATGACACGCCTCTTCCAGTCGCCAGCCGCCAACCGCCAACCGCCAGAAGCAGTGCGATGCGCGAAGCGAAAGCGCGCGTAGACGACGGCCATCGTCCCCAGCGCGACGCCAAGCCAGAGCAGCCGGTTCCAGAGCATCGGCCCCTCCAGCGTGAACATGCGCACGTTCTTCTCGACGAGCGTCCACTCCGTCATCATCGCGTTCATGATGGCGAACATCCCGATCGGGTCCGCCAACAGCGCCAGCTTCGGCTGTCCCGCCGCGATGTACAGGAAAAGGGGAACGGGGAAGGTGAAGAAGAAGAGCACCACGCTGCCGAAGTAGCTCGCCAGGCTCCGGCCGCTCAGCAGCGCGGAGGAGAACTGGACCGTCGTCGCGATGACGGCGTTAGGCAGCGCAATGAAGACGTACGCGGCGAGATAGGCAGCGGGCCGGAACGGACCGACGATGGCGGGATCGATCCCCGGCGCATGGACGGCGAGCAGGCTGCCGATCTGCACACCGAGCAGGACCAGCGCATTCAGGGTGAACGCGGCGAGGAATCGGCCGCCGAGGTACGCCGCCTTGCTCACGGGCATCGTGTACCTGAGCGATTGCATGCCGGTCTGCACGTCCCGCGCTGCCGCATCACCCGCCATGACCGAGCCCACCAGCAGCCAGATCAGGCAGCTGACTACCGAGACGGCCGCGATGATGAAGGGCGAGTTGAGAACGAAGTCCTGGGGAAGGGTGACCGGAAGTATGCCGACCCTCGTCGTGAAGAACGCGAAGACGACGAGCGTGACAAAGGCGAGCCAGGGCCAGGGCCGGCGTATCTGGTAGAGAAGCTCGAAACGAAAAATCTCCCTGAGCCTCATCGCGCCACCGACGGCTCCGCCCGTCGTCCGATGTGCCCGGCCATCGTGCTGAAATACACGTCCTCGAGATCCGGCTCCGTCGGCTCGAAACCGGCGCCGGGGGACGTGTCGCCGTAGACGCGCACCACCGTGCGTCCGGCGAGCAGCTTCGTGGAGATCACGGCATGTTCACGCTGCAGCGCATCGAGCTCCGACTTCGAGATCACGCGACGCCAGATCTGGCCGCGCAGGTCCGCGACCGCGCGCAGCGGCTCCGCCTCGAGCAGGATCTCCCCCTGGTCGATGATGGCCATGCGCGTGCACAGCTCACTCACGTCATCGACGATGTGTGTGGACAGGAGCACGACGCTGTTCTCGCCCAGCGCGGAGAGCAGATTCAGGAACCGCACACGCTCTGCCGGATCGAGCCCCGCGGTCGGCTCGTCCACGATCACGAGCGTGGGGTCGCCTAACAACGCCACGGCGACGCCGAACCGCTGCCGCATGCCGCCGGAGTAGCCGCCGAGCTTCTGCTTGCGGACCTCCCACAGGTTCACCTGATCGAGCAGTGCCTCGACGACGTCACCGCGCGCGGCTCGCGACGCGATCCCCTTGAGCAGCGCGAAGTGATCGAGCAGCGCCTCGGCGCTCACGTTAGGGTAGACGCCGAACTCCTGTGGCAGGTAGCCGAGGGTCTTGCGGACTTCATATTTCTGCGCGAGCACGTCGACGTCCCCAAGACTGACGCTGCCGGAATTCGCTTCCTGCAGTGTTGCCAGGATGCGCATCAGCGTAGACTTTCCGGCCCCGTTAGGGCCGAGGAGGCCATACATCCCCGTCGGAATGGTGAGTGAGACGTCCTTCAGCGCGTGCACGCCGTTGGGATATGTCTTGGAGACACCGCGAATCTGCAGTTCCATCGTCGGCACGAGACTCGTGTGGGGGGCGTGCGTTTTCGGGGGGCATTTAAGTGACAAGTACTTTATAACACAAAGACTGCTCAGCGCAACTCCGACCTTCCACTGTCGATTTCGAGATCCCTCGGCCGACGTAGTAGTGAAGCGCTGAGGAGGAGCAGTTCGAAATGACCAACTCTACCTATCGCTGGGTGATCGTCGCGGCCGGAGGCTTGCTCGGCTGCGTCGCGATCGGCGCGATGTTTTCCCTCCCCGTCTTTCTCCTGCCCATCTCGAAGAGTACGGGCTGGTCCGTGACGAGCGTATCGAGCGCCATGACCATCGGGTTCCTCGCCATGGCGTTCGCGAGTATGGCATGGGGAACCCTCACCGACCGGATCGGCCCGCGCCCGGTGGTCCTGATCGGATCTGTTCTCCTGGCGGGGAGCCTCGCGCTTGCCAGTCGGGCCACGTCCCCCATTCAGTTCCAGATCCTCTTCGGGGTGATCGTTGGCGGGGCGAGTGCCGCGATCTACGCGCCGATGATGGCCTGCGTGACCGGCTGGTTCGACACGCATCGGAGTCTCGCCGTATCACTCGTCTCGGCCGGCATGGGCATGGCGCCGATGACCATGTCGCCGCTCGCAGCGTGGCTCGGCTCCCACTACGACTGGCGGACGTCGATGCTGATCATCGCGGCCGTCGCCGCGTCGCTGATGATTCCGACGTCACTGCTCGTGCGCCGGCCACCCGCACTCGAGGGCGTCAGCGCGGTCGCTCAGCAAAATGCAGCGCCGCAGGACGCCATGTCGTTCGGTCAGGTTGTGAGATCACCGCAGTTCATCGTCCTGTTCCTCACGAACTTCTTCTGCTGCGCCACGCATTCGGGACCGATCTTCCACACCGTCAGCTACGCCGTCGGATGTGGAATCCCGATGATCGCCGCCGTGACGATCTACAGCGTCGAAGGACTCGCCGGCATGGGCGGCCGAGTCGTGTTCGGCGTCCTCGGTGATCGCCTGGGTGCGAAGCGCGTGCTCGTCGTGGGCCTCCTGGCGCAGGCGTTAGGCGCTCTTGGGTATGTCTTCGTGCGTGAGCTGAGCGGCTTCTACGCCGTGGCCGCGCTCTTCGGCTTCATCTACGCCGGCGTGATGCCGCTCTACTCCGTGATCGCCCGTGAGAACTTCCCGCTGCGCATGATGGGCACGGTGATTGGCGGCACGGCGATGGCGGGGAGCCTCGGGATGGCGACGGGCCCGTTGGCCGGCGGGATGATCGTCGACGCGTTAGGCAGCTACACCTGGCTCTACGTCGGCTCGGCAGGCGTCGGTCTCGGCGCCTTCCTGATCGCGATGACGTTCCGACCATTCCCGAAGGAGGAGCGCGCGGCCGTGGGCGACCTGGCGACTGCGACCGTGACACGTTAGGCGTGAGCACGCCTTGCGTGACACCGACAGAGGACAGGCCGAGGTCGCTTCGGGCGGACACTCGGCCCGGTGGCGCAGATACGCGGCTTTGACCCAAGGCATGTCTCCGCAAACGCTTACGTGTTGGCCTCCCTCTCGGCCGCGCTCTTGCTTCGCGCGCGCGTAGTTACCCGCAACACGCTTCTCCGAGAGGTCACATGCAGTCGCAGTTTCTACGCAACCCGATCAGGGCGCCGAGTGGGCCCGTGGCCGCCGCGGCACTGTGCGCCGCAGTGCTGTGCACATCCGAGGCGCAGGCCCAATTGTCCGTCGGCTCCGTCAAGATCGATGTGGCCGGCGCTGCTCGGTCGAGCGCCGCGGCACGAACTGTTCTTGCCGCCATCGGCGCAAGGCGAGCAACGTCAGCGTCCCGCGTGCTTCCAACCGCCGAGCGGTATCTCGGCGTTCCGTATCGATGGGGCGGGACTTCTCCAAGGACCGGCTTCGACTGCTCGGGATTCGTGCAGTACGTCTTCGCGAAGCACGGCACGCGGTTGCCGCGCACGTCGCGAGAGATGGCGTCGTCGGGTCAGCGCCTTCGTCCACGATGGTCTGCGCTCAAGCCGGGTGACCTCGTGCTCTTCGCGGAGCCCGGTGAACGCATCAGCCACGTGGCCATCTATGCAGGGAGCAGGCGCATCATTCACGCCTCATCGAGCGGGCGGCGCGTGCGTTACGATGCGCTCGACACGAAGCGAGGACGATGGTTCACGCGCCGGATCGTCGCCGCTCGCCGTATCTCGCCCCACGGCGCAGCGCTCGTGAGCGACCTGCTTGCCCAACGCACCATCGACGCTGCCGTTCCACGCCTTCCGCTCGACCCGCCGGATCACGCCCCACTCCCGTGATGGAGTCTGGCCCCAATTCCGCCGGCCCCGGCGCCAGCCCGTCGCGTCGTTAGTAGCTCACTGGCGCAACGGCTCGATCGTCGCAGTGGACGGCCCGCGGGTCCGCTGGATTCGCACAGCGGCTTGCTCCACCCGCCGCATTACGCGGAGGAGGTTCAGCCCCAGGACCTTCTTCACCTCGGCATCCGTATACCCGCGGCGAATCAGCTCGGCGGTGAGATATGGGTACCGGGACACATCGTCGAGCCCCGTCGGGTGCTGCGTGAGTGAGCCGAAATCGGCCCCAATCCCAACATGGTCGATGCCGGCAACTTTCCGGATGTGATCGATGTGGTCCGCGACTTCCTCGAGCGTGCCCGTCTCGGTCTTGAACGTGCTCAGGAAATCAGTAAACGCCTTGGCCGATTTATCCGGATCGTTCGGGTACATGGCTTTGAACTCGCGTTCCTTGTCCAACACGTTGGCGGCTTGCTTGGCCGCGGTCGCGTTGACGAACCCCGGATAGAAGTTCACCATCACGACTCCGCCGTTCTTCGCGAGCCGAGTCAGGATGCTGTCGGGAACGTTGCGCCGATGATCGGCGAGCGCGCGTGCCGACGAATGGCTGAAGATCACCGGCGCTTCGCTGATGCGAAGGACGTCGTCCATCGTCCCGTCGGACACGTGGGAGATGTCGACCATCATGCCGAGGCGATTCATCTCGCGCACGACCTCTTCGCCGAAGCGGGTGAGTCCTCCGTGCTTCGGTTCGTCGGTCGCGGCGTCGGCCCACAGCGTCGTGCTGCTGTGGGTCAGCGTCATGTATCGGACGCCAAGGTTGTAGAACATGCGGAGCGTACCTAACGAGTTCTCGATCGCCTGCCCGCCCTCGATCCCGATCAGCGACGCGATCTTGCCCTTCGCGTGGATCCGGACGATGTCATCCGCCGTGCGTGCGGCTTCGAGCGACGGCGACCGCCTGGTGAAGCGATCGATGATGTCGATCTCCTCGAGCGCGAACCTGGCGCCGCCCTTCTCGATGAACGACGACGGTACGTACGCGGCGAAGAACTGTCCACCGACCAGTCCTTTCTTGAGTCGCGGGATGTCAGTGTCGATCGGGAGTATCTTGTCGGGGTCCATCTTCTCGAGATCGCCGCCAGCGCCGCCGTGAATCATCTCCGGGAGGTCGTTGTGCGTGTCGATCATCGGTACTTCCCGATGCAGTCGCCGAGCGTGTGCGAGCAGTGACGCCGTGTCGGCGATGGACGGAGTGCGTTGTGCCGCGCTCGAGGACGTGACGGCGGCCAGTGCGGCGGCGAGCACGAGGAAATCGCGAATCGTAGGCATGGCCCTGATGGGCGTGCGGGTAGCGCTGCATGAAGATGCAGCCGGCAAAGGCATAACATGACGAGCCCTCCCGCATCCCGCCACCCACTTAGTCGGGGCTAGTGCTGCTGTACCTCGAGGAAGAAATACACATTGGTCGGAATGTCCGGGCCCAGTCGTCCCGCCGCCTGGAGCTCCCGTACCTTCGTTAGGCTCTTCGCCGTGGCAATCTCGTTCCACACCTCGAGACTCGGCACGCGGATGTTCACGGTGTTGTGCCACCCGGCCTGGCGGTCCGGAACGATGTGGCTGTGCGCCGGCGCCGACACGCTCGCGACCAGCCGCAGCCTCGACACGTCGAGCATCGGCGGATGATTGAGGCACAGGATCCCACCCTTGCAGTGCAGCGTCGCAGGGTCCGGCTGAAAGCCCGCTGGTGCCAGGGCGTAGATCTTCGGGATCGGACCTGACCTCGGCGCAACGTTGGCGGGTGCCCCGACCTCGCAGTTCGAGGGGACGCCGCTCTCCGGTGGCTCAGCGCAGAAGTACTGGCGGGTGTAGCGAAGATCGACCACCTCGCCGTCCAGCCATCCACTGATGAACCCCTTCGCATCTCCCGCCGCGGCGTTGGGGTTGCCGACATTGGACGCCATGGCCGCGTGATCCATCGCGCTCACGTCCGTCCCTGTCGGCCGGTCGGGATTCGCACAGGCGGCGGGTGCGACGACGAGAATGGCGGCGGCATACCACCCGCCGAGCTGGCGACTTCGCATGGTCCCTCCTTGAGAGTTCCGTCGCGATCGACGCAGGCCGAGGCAACACCGCGCCGGCGGGCCCGGCTGTTGAAACCGCGGTCTGCGTCGTAGGTTAGGCGAGTCTTCGGCGTAGGCGTCACCTCACCGACCCCCGGAGCGTCACTCGGGGCGTGCGACGTCGCACGCGGGGCGTTCGAACGCTGCGCGGACCTCTCCCGCATGATCGAACTGCGAACACTCGGCGCCCTCGAGCTCAAGTCTGCCGACGGGAAGCCGCTTCAGCCGGTACTGACGCAGCCTCGTCGCACAGCGCTCCTGTGCTACCTGGCCCTCGAATCGCCGCGGGGGTTTCAGCGTCGCGATTCGGTGCTCGCGACGTTCTGGCCGGAGGACGACGCCGAACAGGCACGACACGCTCTTCGGCAGGCGCTGTATTTCCTTCGACGCACACTTGGCGCACCCGCCATCGTTTCCCGAGGCGACGACGAGCTTGCAGTCGCGACGGACGTCATTCGGTGCGATGCCACCGAGTTCGAACGCGCGCTCGATGCGGGCCGCCTCCAGAATGCGCTATCGCTCTACCGGGGTGAATTGCTCCCGGCATTCCATGTTGCCGACGCGCCCGGGTTCGAGCGGTGGCTGGAAGCCGAACGGACGCGCCTCAAGCGGCGCGCGTCGGACGCGGCGTGGGCGCTCGCGGAACAGCGCGAGCGGGCGAGCGACGCGGCCGGGGCGGCGGAGTGGGGCGAGCGCGCTGTCAGCTTCGCGGCGGGGGACGAGTTGGCGCTGCGTCGGCTGCTCACGCTGCTGCACCGTCTGGGCAACAGGGCCGCTGCCGTGCGCGCGTACGACGCCTTCGCCCGGGAGCTGGAGCGTGAGTACGAGTTGGCGCCGTCGGAGGCGACTCGCGCGTTGCTCGCTCGTATCCGCTCCCGGCAGAGCGAAGCCGTATCGGTGGGGGCATCGGCGCCAGACGTTGCCGCGCCGACCGCGGGCCAGGAGGCCGGCGATCCGCCGCGCCCAACTCCTGAAGCAGAGCACCGAGTCGGCATCCCAGGGGTGTTCGATTCCCGATTCCCTATTCCCGATTCCCGATCAGCGGAGGCCCCGATCCGGGCGAATGCGGCGAGGCGTTCGTCGATCCGGCGTGCCTCGTTAGGTGCCGGGATCGCTACGATCATGTTCACGGGGGCGCTGGCGGTGGGCGCATGGTGGCTCGGCCCGCGGGCTGCTGCGCCGCCGACACGCAGCGCCCAACGCATCGTGGTTGCCGATTTCACCAACCGCACCGGCGATTCGACTTTCGGTGATCTCGTCGCGCACGTGCTGAACGCGGAGCTCGCGCAGTCATCCGTCCTTCGGGTCGTCGGGCGCGAAACGATCGCCGACGCGAGGCGGCGCATGCGACGGAACGCCGGCGAGCGGCTCACGCCGGAGCTGGCGCGCGATGTGGCCACACGTGAAGGCATCACACTCCTTCTCGAGGGCGAGGCGCGCTCCGCCGGGTCGAAGGTGATGCTGACCGCCTCCGTGATCGAAACCGCGAGCGGCGACGTGATTGGCGGCGCGGTCGAAACCGTCAATGACTCCGCCGATGTGCTGGCCGCGATCAAGCGCCTGTCCGCTCGCCTCAGGCAAGGGATCGGCGAATCCAGCGCGTCGATCCGGTCGGCCGGCAACCTGTGGAGTCTAACGACGTCATCGCTGCCGGCACTGCGAAAGCACGTTGCGGCATCGAGGGCGTACTGGCGTGGCGACTATCAGACGGCGGCGTCACTGTTCACCGAGGCGACGACGCTCGATCCGGAATTCGCGCACGCTCACTTGCTCCTGTGGACGTCACTCGAGGGAAGCGGCGCTGCGCGCGGCCGGGCGATGCCGTCGCTCGTGCGTGCGTACGAGCTGCGCGACCGTCTCACCGAGCGCGAACGATACGCGGTCGAGGCGAATTACTTCCTGGTCGTTGTTGGCGATGTCCAGAAGGCCATCATCGCGTTCCGCAAGCACATCGACGCGTTGCAGAAACTTCCGCCCGGCGAGCCCGGATGGTACTCGAGTCTGGCCAACGTGCTGGCGATGACGGGTGACCTCGCGGGAGCCGAGCGCGTTCTCCAGGAAGGGCGGGTGCGCCATCCGACGCCCGCGAATCAGGCGGGATTGGTCAGCGTTCTGCACGCCGAGGGCAAGGCCGATGAGATTCCCGCGGTGCTCGCCGAGCTCGTCCGCCGTCAGCCGGAGCATCCGAACGTCACGACGCTGCGCGTTAGGCTCCTCGCCGATTCCGGCCGATACGATGCCGCGCACGCCGTCGCGACGCAGCCGGGCCCGCAGCCGGCGAATCGGCTGAAGCTTCAAGCCGAGATGGACGCCGTGCGCGGCCGAATCGGCGAAGCCGTGGGCCACCTGGGCGAAGTGCGAGATCAGGCGCTGTCGCGAAATCAGCTGGGAACGGCGGTCGATGCCGCGGTGGCAATGGGACGGTTACGCGCCCTTTCCGGCGACACTGCGGGCGCAGTCGCGGAAGTCGCCGAGCTGCTTGCGCGGCATCCGATCGACTCGCTCGATGCGCTGTCGCGCCCGTACCTGACACTGGCCACCTTCGACGGCGAGATGGGCCAGTCGCAACGTGGGCGCACGTGGCTGGCGGCGTACGAACGTGACGTGCCACGCGACCTCCGCGGGCCGGATCAGCATATGCTGTATCGGGCACGCGCGGCGGTGCGCCGTGCCGAGGGAAGTCCCGCGCATGCGCTGGCGGAGTTGAGGATGGGCGCGCGCTTGCCTTCTGCTCGCACCAATCTCATGGACGAGCGCATTCCGTTGAGCGATCACCCTCTCCTGGCGCGTGTTTACGAGACTCTTGGCTCGAGGGACTCGGCGATCGCGGTCTACGAGCGGTATCTCCGCGTGCGGTCATTGAGCCGAACGACAGTCGACGCGTTCGAGCTGGGGAACGCGCTGGAGCGACTCGGCGCGCTCCATGAAGCGCATGGTGACGCGGCACGCGCGGCCGAGTACTACGCGAGACTCGCGGACCTGTGGCGTGAGGCCGATACCGCGCTTCGGCGCCGCGCCGCGTCAGCGGGGCAGCGCGCTCACACGTTGGTCACCCGCTAGCCGGCCCATTTCACTGCGCCCATGGTGGAATGAACGTTTCGCCATTCATCACGGCCTCTCCTCCGACGGGGAGCACGGCGACCGCTCGGAACGGCTCGGCGTAGGGATTGGCCAACGCGAATTCCGTCCGCGCGGGAACGATCACGGCCCCCCCGGCCTCGAGCTCGTAGTCGATCCCGCCCACCGTCGCTCGCGCGCGCCCCTCGACGGCGACGATCACTTCTTCGCGCGTGAGGCGGTGCGGTGCACCCGGCGTTCCGGGACCAATCCTCACGATCCAGACGGATGACTCACTCGCGCCACGACTCGGTGCAGCGAGGCCCGTGAACTCGATTCCCGGTAGCGTGAACGTTGGCGCGGCGGCGGCCGCGATCAGTGAAATGGATGGCATTGGGCGCTCGGTATCGGGCGATTAGGTTCACCCAGGTCGTCAACTACAGTGAATGATTATTCTTCACCGAAGATACTAAACTCAGGTGAATGATTATGTCAAGCCGCCCGCGCCGGCGCGCCGTCCGCACCGCTTCCTCGGCCGCGGCGGATCGACCGCCGGCCCATGACCTCGGCGTCCTGCTCACGCTCGCGCTCGAGGCGTTCAAGGAACGGTTGCACGGGCACCTTGCCCGCGCCGGGTACGACGACCTCGGGCCCTCGTTTGGCTTCGTCTTCCGCTCGCTCGCCGACCGGCCGCTCAGCCTCGTGGAGCTGGGTGCTCGCTTGCGGATCAGCTCCCAGGGCGCGCTCAAGATCGCGACCGAGATGGAGGGTCGCGGGTACATCGAGCGTCAGGACGACGCCACGGATCGGAGGATACGCCGGCTCGCCCTAACGAGTCGCGGCCGGAGCGCGCTCCGCGAGGCACGGCGATTTCATGCCGCCGTGGAGCGCGAGCTGACGGATGTCGTCGGGGCCGAGGGGGTCGCTAGCGCCAGGACCGCCCTCGAGACGCTCGCGGGCGAGGCGGTGCGCGACCCGACTTCGTGGGCCAAGGCCGCGCGGCCGTTCTGACGGCCTCAGTCGGCGCGCAACGCGACGTTAGGGTCTACTAGGGCGGTCTGCTGACTGCTGGAAGCTGATCGAGGAACGCGAGCACCGTTGCGGTGAACCTCTCTGGCTGCTCCATGTGAAGCACGTGACCCGTGCGCTCGAATACGACCCGCTTTGCCCCCGGTACGTCGCGCATGATCATTTCGACGATGCGGCGAATGTCGGGCACATCGCGATCGCCGATCATGACCAGCGTTGGTGCTTTGATCTCGCGCAGACGGCCAGCGGCCGGGGCGGGGATGACACGCTCGCTGTCAGCGTTGACCCATACCCGCGCGTTTGCCACGGCGAGCTCGCGCAACCTAGAGGCCAGCGTTGGGTTCTCCATCGCCGGGGCCATGTAGGGATGCTCCAGCCACAGCAGCGCCGCGCGCACCGAGTCGCGCTTCTCGGCCGCCGCGGCGATCGGCAGGAAGGCACTGTCGTTGCTCCACTCGTAGCCGCTGAGCCCGGGGCCGGCAAGCACAAGCGCGTCCACCATCTCGGGATGCGCGAGTGCGAAGTCGAGCGAAATCCTCCCACCGAGTGATAGACCGACGAACGCCGCTCGCCTAACGTGGATGTGCTGGAGCAGCGCCTGGAGGTCATCCTGCGCCATGTAGCCCGCGGCGTCGGAGGGGCCCGATCGGCCGAATCCGCGGACATCGTAGCGAACTACGTCGTAGCGACGCGCAAGAGCCTGGAACTGCGCATCCCACTGCTCGAGCGCCAGGTTCGCGCCCCCGATGAGGACGACTGGCCGCCCCTGGCCTCGGCGCTCATAGAAGAGCGCGGTCCCATTGACGCGCGCGAGTCCGGCCGTGGCGCCCGACGGTGTCGTCCAGGTGGAGTCCGTCCTGCCTAACGCCGATGAGTCGCCCGCCCTGCCTCGGGCGCGTGATGGTGCGCCCGGCGAACAGGCGACGATCGCGAGTCCTATCGACAAAAGCTCCCGGCCTTGCATGGTCCGAAGCTACGCGAGCCGCGCGAGCTTCGTTAGCTGGGTACCCTGCCGAGTTCGGTCACGCGCCCGTCAATCTGCGCGCAACGCCACGTTAGGATCCACGCGAGCCGCTCGCAGGGCAGGGGCGAGACTCGCCACGATGGCCACCACGAGCAGAATGCCGACCACACCCGCATAGGTGACCGGATCCTTCGCCGACACCTGATAGAGGAGGGGCGACACCCTGCTCGCCAGCGCCAGCGCCACGACCGCTCCCAGCGCGAGCCCGACGATGACCACCCGCACGCCTTCGCCGACCACGAGCCGCAACACCGCCCCAGCACTCGCGCCGAGGGCGACCCGGACGCCCAGCTCCCGCGTGCGCTGCGAGACGTCGTACGCCACGACGCTGTACAAGCCGATCGCCGCTACGACGAGCGCGAGCAGGCCGAAGATCGTGAACATCGTCGCGCCGAGCCGCCACGAGCGCATCTCAGGCGCGACGATCCCGTCGAGCGTACGCGTGCTCACGTACGCGAAGCCCGGCACTACTTCCTGAAGCGCTCGCCGCACCGCCTCCGTCCGCGTCGCCGCCTCACCGCGCGTGCGGATGAACAGCCGCGAGTCCGGCGCGGGAACCTGCGTCGCGGCAACGTAGACGTGGCGGCCTGGCCCTTCACTGAAGTCGGCGCGGATGTCGCCCGAAACTCCCACGACGACGTGGCACGGACCATCGGGCTGCAGCTTCACACACTTGCCTAACGGGTCCTCCGACGGCCAGATTCTGCGAATCGCGGCCTGGCTCAGGACGGCGACAGGCTGGCTTCCGGCGCGGTCGGAGTCCGTGATCTGACGGCCGCGAATGAGTGGCGTGCCCATCGTCTCGAAGTACCCGGGCCCGACCGGGTTGATGTAGAAGAGGTCACGGAGCGCCGCCGAGTCGATTCCCGGCACGAAAAGGAACTGGTTCCACTCGAGGCTGAATGGAATGGTGAGCGTGTGGGCGGCGTGCTGCACCCCCGGCACCGTCAGGGCGCGCTCGCGAAGACGCTCCATGATCTCGATGCGGCGTGCGGAGTCGATTGGCGTGCCGCGCGCCGACAGTTCCGCGACGATCACGTGCTGGGGCTGGAAGCCAAGGTCGAGCGACCGCACGTTGTGGAAGCTGCGCACGAACAGTCCGGCGCCGATGAGCAGCACAACGGAGATCGCGCCCTGAAGCACGAGGAGCGCGCGGCGCATCCGCGAGCCGCGAAGGCTCACACCACGGCCACCGGTGCGGAGATCGGAGACCACATCAGTCCTCGCGAGCTGGCGCATCGGAGCGAGACCCGTGATGAGCCCGGCGACGAGCGCAAGCACGACCGTCACGACGATGACGCGCGGGTCGAGCGCCGCGGCCGTCCATTCCACGTCAGGCAAGAGGAACCCACGCAGAAGTCCACCGCCCCACTGCGCGACGAGAACGCCGACGGCGCCGCCGACGATGGCGAGCAGCGTGCTCTCCGACAGGAGCTGTGTTAGCAGCCGACCGCGCGACACACCAACCGCAAGGCGCACCGCGATCTCGCGCCGGCGACGGATCGCGCGCGCCACGAGCAGGTTCGCGACGTTCGCGCACGCCATGAGCAGCACGAGAACGGAGACGCCAACGAGCCATACGGCCACCGTCGCTTCCTGACTGCGCCGGGGTCCGCGATCCTGAAGGATCGACGCGAGCTCCGCCCGTGCGCGCAGCGAATCAGGCCCCGGCACTCGGCCCGGCGCCTCGGTCGGACGCTGCGTCTCCAGACTGAGGCGATACGCGTTCGTGAAGTCCGCCGACGCCGCCTCGACGCCCACGTTAGGCTTGCGCCGGACGAGCGTCTGCAGCCATCCCACGCGGTAGGATTCGCGCCAACGGTCGTCGACGCCAAGCTCAGCGAAGATGTCGGCGCCACCGGCGGTGATCGGGATGAACGCGGCAATGGACCGCAGAGAAATGCCGCTGAACCCGCGCGGTGCGACGCCAATGATGGTGTAGTCGGATCGGCCAATGCGGATGGGCTTTCCGAGCACGTCCCTGGCCGCGCCGAAGTGCGACTGCCAATAGCCATAACCAAGAACGGCGACCGGCGTGCCTTGTGGTAACTGGTCTTCGGTCGCGGTGAAGAACCGGCCGAGCGCCGGCTGGACGCCGAACAGGGGCCAGAAGCTGGCGCTGACGAGCCCCGTGCGTTCCTCGTGGGCGGCCTCGCCGGTGCCGAACACGAGCTCGGTCTCGTAATGGGCGGCGATCTGGGACGCACTTCGCGCGTGGGCGATCAGATCCTGGTACCGGCGATACGACTGGTTCGTCCCGAGGGACATCCCGAAGTTGTCACCGTTCGCCGTGAGGTAGACGCGATGCACGTCGTTAGGTGCGCGCAGGTACGCCGGCGGCTGCAGAAGCAATCGGTCGACGACGCCGAACATCGTGGCGTTCGCGCCGGTCCCGAGCGCGAGCGTGAGGACGACCGCTGCGGTAAAGCCCGGATTCTTTCGCATGCCGCGCGCGGCATAGCGAAGATCCTGGGCGAGGTTGGCGAGGGCTTCGCGGAGCTCCATGCGTGTCTCTCGGCGCGATGCCGAGCTCGTTAGGGTATGACGCGCCAGCTCGACGTCCCCGAAGCGTCGGTGCGCTTCGGATCGGGCAGCGTCAGGCGACATGCCGCGCGCCACGAGCTG
>Ga0307408_100001507_pt1 | contig 17296 bp, 11 predicted proteins | sample 322Cmetagenome_FD_202116 | JGI IMG/M metagenome (GOLD analysis project Ga0307408, IMG submission 202116) | Maize rhizosphere microbial communities from greenhouse at UC Davis, California, United States - 322HYB-C-3 | ecosystem: Host-associated > Plants > Roots > Rhizosphere > Soil | place...
ACGGTTCTGTCTATCTAAATGCCCAAACTGGATATTCTCCATCTGTAAAGATATGCATTGGGAGCTTTCAAGGATGCCCATTTTTGGCCGCCAAGATAAAACTTATTTTATGGGTAAACTTAAATCTTCGAGAGACCCTGCTGGGACAGAATTAGTAAAAGAATATACCTATTCATAGCAAGTTGTTATAAATTGATTCGACCTGTTCTCTCAGTAGGGCTGTCTAGTTATTAAAAAACGTCTTTACTACCCTTTCTCATGGCTTCTCTATAAGATGCCATTAACTCTTCATATTGTGCATTAAAGCTGTTTGGCTTTTCGGCAATATCTCTATGGCCGCGTTTACTACCCTTTAAATTTGTGTCTTCGGCAGTCTTTGCAATCTCCTCCAATGGTTGTTTGAAAGTGCGATCAAGGGCTGTAAACACTAAAATAATATTATAAAACCTAATTCTACACTTATTCTCTTTTACATCAATTTGAAATGTGCATTCCGAATCAAATTGCTTTACATCGAGGTTCTTTACTCTTACTGTATTTAAACCTTTTCCAACAATCTGCCCAGAACTTATGTCCTCGGATTGAATAACAGCATTGGAATTTTTAAAGGTGTCTGCAATCCATTTTTTTGATATACCGTATAGAATGGTTTTGCTAATATTGGGCAATTCAATTATAGTTTCATAAATAACCTTTCCATCTTTTAAAGGAAATTTGTTTGAAATTGAATCTGTTTGTGCTACTCCGAAAATAGGTGCTAAGAGTAGGAAAATGAAGAGAAATTTCATACAGGAGTATTAAGTTAAAATCGCGAAATCAGTTTTTATGCTAAGTTTGTTGTTGAAGGATTCGTTGTTCAAACTTAAAGGAATTTTTTTGAAGGTGGAACAATAACTTTGTTACGCCCCCCCAAAAAACAGAAAAAACGCAGGCAACCTCATCAGCTACCTGCGTTTAGCAAACTATAAAATAACAATCCTTAATCCGTCAGAATGTTCTCCTTCGGCATAGTAAATTGTTTGTTTTCAGTTGTTTTAGGGATACCGAAATAGAAATACAGCGTACGTTTAGTAGAACCGCTTACTGCATTCAATTCACTCAACGGACCTAAAACTTTGGTGTTCGGACTGATATTCAAACCCAATTTCGTTCCGGTAGGAGGGATGCGATCTAAGAAAGAAACATCACCAACCGGAAGATCCGGATGAGGTTTAACGCCGCTTAATGCGTAGAAGTTAAACAAACGCACAAACATATCATCGTTTGGAGTGGCAACGGTAAATTTACCTTCAACCGTGTTAAACTCAATCCAGGTAATGTCTGCAAAGTAGCCCTTAAACTCTGGATAAATCCATGGCGCACGGCCCGTTTGGGTGTCGTTGTTCCGGTTTTCGAAAACGTTGTGTGTGGTGCCGAAGATGCGGTTTTTCCAAACGCGTGAAGGGCCTTTTCCTAACCATTTTGCACCTAATACAAAGTTTTCGGGGTAGTTGAAGCTTATTCCGCTAAACCAGTAATCCCCGTTAAGGGTATACTCGTAATCCATTTGCAGCCAGCCTTCCTGGTTCATTTTCCAGCGAACGGTTTTTAAATCGCCGGTGTAGGATGCTTCAACCACATAATCGTTATTCTCTTTAAAATGCTTTAATCCCGTAAAGGTTGCATTGCCACTTACCAATACTGGACCATTGTTGAACGATAGTTTATAATTGTTGTAGTCGTTAGCAACGCCCGAAAGTTTACCGGTTTTTTTGTTGAAGCTTACCGAAATGCTGTTCGCTTTTAAGGTAAGAATACTATCAGCTTCGGTGGCGGTAACGGCTGCGGTTGCTTTTACACTAAGCAAATTTTCCAATAATTCGGCGTTTGATTTTACTTTCCAGGTCCAGCGGTAAACTTCGTTCTTTTGCGGATCGTAGGCGGAAAGTGCCAATGCATCGTACGATTTCCAATCTTCTGGAAGTACAAGTTTTAATGTTCCTTTAGCTGTTGGCGCAACGTTAGGCGCAGTAACCGCCGCTTTTTTAGCAACAGTATAGCCCGATGTAGCGTCGTCGCGTTTCTTAAAGTTTACCAGTTCCCATTGGTAAGTACACTGGTTTAGATTGGTAAAATGGAAACGGTTCTCCACCGGGATTTCTCCTTTGAAGTTTGCAGGAAGGGCTTTCATGGTAATCCTTACCGGAGAATAAATCTCGCGGATAGCGTAAAAACTGCCCTCTTTTTCGCGGTGCGGACCAACAATTCCATCAGGAGCGTTGACGCCGTTTACATCCAGCATATTGTTCTGATCGGTACGCATAATGCCTTCGTCGGCCAGATCCCAGATAAAACCACCAGCGCCTTTTTTCGCGTTCCAATGCAGTTCCCAGAAATCGGCTAAACCAGCTCCGGCGCCACCGTCATCCTGTGCATGCAGAAACTCGGTTACCATGTAAATATTGGTATCGGCAAGTATTTTTTGTGTGCTATAATAGTCCTCATAGTGATTACAATCAATACCATTAATGGCATTGCCCGGTTTGTGATGGGCATGAATTACGGTTCGTTTAGAAAGGTCGTATTTACCATAATCGTCATCTAACGCAAAATTATGCCCCCCTTCGTTGCCATTGCTCCAAAAAATGATGGAAGGGTGGTTGGCATCACGGGTAACCATTTCCTTAACTAATGGTTCGCCGGCTTTGGTGCTGTAAGCCTTTTGCCAGCCAGCCAGCTCGTCAAGAACATAAATTCCGAGTGAGTCGCAAAGATCAAGGAAATATTTGTCTGGAGGATAATGCGAACAACGAACGGCATTCATGTTCATTTCTTTGATAAGCTTTACATCCAGCAGGTCAGCTTCAGGGAATGTAGCACGTCCGTACTCCGGCCAGAACACGTGACGGTTAACCCCCTTCATTTTAATCTTGGTGCCGTTTAGGTAAATACCGTCCTGCTTGCGAACTTCGAGGGTACGGAAACCAAACTTCTCGGTGGTTTTGTACACTACATTGCCGTTATTTTTAATGAAGACATTAACGCTGTAAAGATTAGGTGTTTCTGCCGACCATAGAGCGGGCTTCTTTACCGTAGTTTTCAGATTAACCACCGAATCTTTTCCTGCTGTTTTAACCGTTGCAGAACCGATTACTTTACCGGCTTTGTCAACAATTTCGGCAAGTACTTCGCGACCTGCTTCGGCATTTTTCAGGTAAACATTCATGTTGAATGTACCGTTTGCTTTGGCGTCAATAGCTGTCCAGTCGATGTGTTCTTTAGGCAAAGCCTCGAGTAGTACCGGGCGGAAAATTCCTCCGAAAACCCAATAATCGGCCAAACGTTCGGCGTTGTTTACCGACGCATCTGCCGACATTTTACTTACGGTAGCTTCCAGCAAATTCTTCTGGCCATATTTTAGCTTATCGCTGATGTTGTATTTGAAGCGATAGAACGATCCCTGGTGAACCGGGCCTGCCGATTTACCATTAATCTTCACTTCAGTATCGGTCATGGAGCCTTCGAAAACGATATACACATCTTTCCCCTGCCAGGAAGCAGGTACTTGAAACTGATGCTTATAAATTCCTTTTTCGTCTTCAAACTTGAAGTTCTTACCATAAGTCACATAATCGCGACCGTAATTGTATCCTCCAAAACCGTGTTGCTCCCAATGCGAAGGAACGGGAATAGTTGTCCAGAATCCGCTTTGACGGCCTCCGGTAGCCCAGAAATCCCAGGTTTTAGTGTTTTTTACGTCAGTGCCCGAAAGGTATTGAACCTCTTTTGCTGCCCCGGATTGTGCCATGGCTGCCGCTGATGTAAGTAGCGATAGTCCGATTGCATAAATCCTTTTCTTAACATTCATAATCAGAGTATTTATTTTCTTTATTGAATTGGTTGCTTTTTGTTGTTGCGTTTTGTCTTTATTCTTTGTTTGTTATGAAGCTTTGTCATTCTCTCGGTGAACGATTTTGGACGGCTAATTGAGTCAGAGACTCTTTTTTATTTGCCAATCCGTAGTGACGCTATCGCTTAACACTACGGACAGTACAGGGTTTTTATGCACCCAAAGCAGCGTCATGGTGAGCTCCGTTGAACCATAAAGTGGGTTCAGAGCACCGTTACCCACCGTACGCCCTTCGACAAGCTCAGGGTGACCGCCTATGCACTTCGATGTCATTGCACCTTTCTATGTTTGAAAAAAATCCCCCACTACCTATGACATAAAAAATGTTTAAGGGCTTTTCTCGATATTGGTGCTTTGGTTACTTCCGAACGACCTCTGCACTACTTTTCTTTTACTTTTTTCTTGATAAAAAAGTAACAAAAAATCAAGAAAAGAAATATGCTTCCCCACACAAGGCTCACCCGGGCCCGCATTTCTTTTCAGCCCATCGCGCAGCTCTCCGCAACAACGGGTGTGCTTAATCGAAAAGAAGTAGCTCCCATAAAATGTCATCTCCGCTTTCGGTGTTTTGAAAAAAAATCCCCCACTACCTATGGCGGAAAGTTTGTTCAGGGCCCATTCATTGTTTTTATGAATCAAAAGCAGCGTCATGGTGAGCTCCGTCGAACCATAAAGCGGGTTCAAGTACAGATGACGTTACCCACCGCACGCCCTTCGACAAGCTCAGGGTGACGCCTGCGCACTTCGATGTCATTTCCACTTTCTGTGTTTTGAAAAAAATCCCCCACTCAGCATGACGCTACCTTTGCTACTCCATCCAACTTCCTCTATCCGTAGGCTTTAGCGAACTTTGTCTACGGATTGCCGCAAGAAAAGGAGTCTTTAGGCTCCATGTTCCGCACCTACATCCCTCACTTCCTTTTATTCGTCTCCTTTTTATCCAGTTTCACATACGCAGGCTTATCCCGATCCACTGTAATTACACCATTACTGTACTCCAATTCTGCCACTTGTATCACGCTGCGACGAGTTTCAAAACCATCTGTAAATGGCTTGCTCACTCTTCCCGGATGGGTGAAATAATAAACATAGGCCCTGTCGCCGTTTACCACCACATCGGCATGACCGCCAATTGCCTGATCATCTTTACCCTTGCCGGGAAGTTCCAGAACGCGATCTGGCTGCTTAGTCCATTTAGTCAAATCATCCGAATAGTAAAAGCTCATTCCGGCCCAGTTATCCACCAGCATCCAGTACTTGCCTTTCCACTTAAACACTTTAGGTCCTTCACCGCCACGGTCGCCAACAGCTTTGCCTTTCAGTTCCCAGTTTTCCAGGTCCTTGCTATCGGCGTAGTAAATGGATTTTCGGTCCTTTTCGTTATTGTACCATATTCTCCAGGTACCATCAGGAAGCTGATAAACCGAGGCATCAATCACTTTATCCGTAGCCAGTTTAAGCGTCGATTTATAATCCCAGTTCAGCAGGTCATTGCTGGTTAAATGCAGAATTTCCCGCGGATGATTCCAATCTGTAAATACACCCGGAACATAAGTGAGGAACATGTGATATACGCCTCTATGCTCAAAAACATCCGGTGCCCAATGAGTATAATCCGCCGTAGGGCGAAAATTGATATTAGCCGTATCTCGGTATTTCCAGCTTGCGCCATCGCTTGATTCTGCAATGCCAATGCGGGTTCCATGCACCCAGGTAACGCCATCCAAACCTGAAGCTTTTGCCCTTCGGTTGGTGTAAAACATAAACCATTTCTTTTCTGCTTTATTCCAGACGATGATCGGATCAGCGGCCCCATCGAAAACAGGATCGCTGAAAACCGGCTTATCGGCCAGTTTGCCTTTTTGTTTTTGCGCATTTGAACTTTGCTGCAAGGCAAGAAGTAATAGCAAAAGCACTGCGTTTTTATAAAAGAAACCTTGTTTTTTAACGAACTGCCTGAACGCAATTCCTAATGAAAAAATCATGTTATCAATATCTATTTGTTGCTTGTTTTAGTTTCGGGAATAACTCCATAGGATTTTACCGTTGCACCGAGATCTATAACTATCCGATCCAGAATTACTCCCGGATCAACTGCATAAATCTTCAAACTATGTTTCCCTGGCGTAAGCGTATTGGTTTTTATCTTGCGAACAGCAGTATTACTAAGCACGTTTTGCTTCCATTCATTGCTGCGATTTTGAGTTTTAAAATCAACTACTTTAATTTCTGAACCGTCAACCGAGATGCCGTAACTCATGCTGAAATTGTTATTAAGAGGATGCGTAGGCAGGGTGAAAACTGCAACTTCGGCCGGAGCAGAAGTGCTATTGTAGAATTCGTATTCAACCACTGGCGCCGATGCCGGGTTTGAAGCAAAAGAAGCGCTTACAGATGACGTTAAAGATGCTCCGGTATGACCAAGTCCAGGCGTTAAAATCCATTCATTGGCTTTGTTGCTAAAGTTGCTGGCGAATATAGAGATCAGTTCATTGCTTTCGGCGAAGGTTCCACTTCTAGCTAAAGTCTGGTCGTTAAGTGCTTTAACCGCGATGCTTTTCTTCTTGCCGTCGGCTTTAAATTCAATGGCGCTTTCAAATGTTGTTTGAGATGGGGCTGCATTCCAGTCAATCTCTACCCAGATACGGCTTTCGCGTTTCCCGGTTTCGGGCTTCAATGTGCCTGCTGTTTCAGAAAGTTTTATCCATTTCGCTTTCACGGAAGCTGTCCAGCTTAGTTCTTTATCTTCACTTAAAAAGATATCAATAAAGTACCTGGAAGGAACAGCCTTATTAAATGCCGGCAATTGAAGCTTGCTGGTCAGATCTGTATTTACAGCCGAATCTGTACGAGCCCATCCTTCCGGAATTACGTCCCAACTGCCTTTAGATGTACTGATAATTGATGCAATAACCGGAGCTTTAAACACTGGTAAATCCCGTGGAGCTGCGGACATCATCTGGTTCCATTTTCCATTAGCAAGTTTGGTGTTGTAATAGTTCGTTTCTGCGAGGATAGTTTCATATGCCTGTTGAGATAGGGCTGCATAATCTTTAGCGCTGCTACGGTTCTGCTTTGCGTAAAGCCAGGCTTTATCCCTGTAAAGGAACTTTTTATTCATTTGGGATGCACCTATAACCGGGTAATACACCAGTTGGTAAAAGGCATCTGCCTGGTCGGGCATAATTTCCGTACGCAAGGCCTTTACTGTTTTTTCCAACTGATTGTAAGCATCAATGCGGCGTTGTGCCTCATCTCCAAAATAAAAATGATTATAGCTGGTGTAGGTTGTTTGTGTTGTTGGTTCTGTCTGGCTCCAGCCCATAAATTCCGGGCGACGCTCGAAAGCGAGACGGTAGTATTCCCACAAAATATCGCCCAGTACTTTTGATCTGTTTTTTCCAAATATGCCGCCAAGCCAGTCGCTCAAATGCGTTTGTACATAAGCCGGATCTTTAAACGGTTCGGCCCGGTAAGCCATATCCATAAAAAGCTGCGTATTGTATTCCAGTGGCTTAATGTCGCCTACGTTTAATACCCATAGCTTGTTCGACTCGTTGGTGTAAGCCTTCATCATTTCCTCCCGAATCAGAGCCGGATGCGTAGAACTCAACCACAAATAATCGTGCGGGCGGCCCCAGTAGGAAGCATGGTAATAAACACCGGAGCGGCCGGGTCTCGCAGCTTCTTTTTCGTTATTTAAACGATGAATGTAGCCGTAATTATCATCAGGCCAAACAAGAGTAACATCATCCGGAATTTTTAACCCGGCATCGTAAATGTCCAATACTTCCTTATAAGCCGTAAAAGCCTGCGGCACCTTGGTAACATCCTTATTGATGTATTTGGCAAGCAGTCCACGCTGATCCTGAATGATGCGTTCTACCAGGGGAATGGCTTCCTTGTTTGATTTCACGCCTTCAATACCACTATCATGAATGCCCCGCATGCCGAGCGTATAAATGGCATCGTTGCTGCTACTTTCTTTTACCCGGTCTTCCCAATATTTAAATACATTATCCTTGTTGGTGATGTAATTAAAATCGCCCATGTTTTTCTTATTCCATTCGCCAACATTGTTCCTGAGCATAGGTTCGGCGTGAGATGAGCCTACGATAATGGCATACTCTTCGGCAACCTGTTTATTTCCCGGATAGCTGTAAAAGGCTTTGGTGCTGGGATGCATTGCCGGCCAGATCAGATTACCTTTTAAACGCAACAGTAGTTCGAAGATCCTGGCGTACGTTTTAGGGCCAATATCGCCGGTTTCGGGTTCGAAGGTTTTAGCCGCCCATGGTTGCAGTCCCCAGTCTTCGTCATTCAGGAAAATACCGCGATACTTCACCGATGGTGTATTGGATGTATATGAGCCCGAGATATGCAGGGCGAGGTGTTTTTTTACCGGAACATCTGCCCACCAATAAAGTGGATGCACGCCCATTAGGCGAGAAAGTTCGAACACTCCAAACGCCGTTCCCCGCGGATCGCTACCGGCAATAACCAGTGCTTTCTTCGTGTCGGCAGATAGGTTTTCCACTACCGAAATCTGAAAGGTTTCCCATTGATCTTTTATTCCTGATGTTTGAATCTTACCAGTTTTTACCAGCTGATCGATCAATTTTGATTTACCCAGCGTACCTATAATTACCTTATAGGGCTGATTGGTTTGAACATTACCGAGAGCCGTTGGAGTTATCAAATGCAAATCCTCAGCAAACAAACGGGATGCAGTTGCCACTACTTTACTGTCATTAGGATCGTAAATTATTGTGGCCTTCTGGCCATTTGCAAGTAAGGGGAAACTGTTTATCCCGGCCGTTTCGGATACAGTTATCTGCTGTGCGTAGCTAGTAAAGGCCACAAAATACATCGCAAATACGATCAGCTTTTTTTGAATATTTAAAAGCATCTTACTTTTTGTTTTCTATTTCAACTATCGTAATTGGTCCAATTAATCCCGATGCTTTCGGCTGCCACTTAGCTGCCGAGAATAACCCATCTGTACCAATATTCTCTTTCTTTCGGGCTGGCATGTTAATGTTGTAGAATTTCTTCCAGTTTATATTATTTCTGTCCAGATAAGCCACACGGTTTGCCATTGAATTGGTTATGTAGATCTCAAGCTGATTATTCTTTTTCAAACTGCTTTGTGGAATTTCGATTGAATAAACCGGACCAAGCAGAGTTCCAATTTCCTGCCCGTTAAGCACAACACGAGCACTTTCCTGCACATCACCCAGATTAAGCAGCCAGTTATTCTCTCCGGAAGGTTTTTTAAATTGAATACTGTATTTCGCAGTACCCGAGAAGTCCTTTGCACCTTCCTCATTCAGCTCCGTCCATGATCCCAGTGTTTTGGTTTTTAAGCCTTTCGGCAGAGTTGGGCCTCCGTTTATAAAATCAAGTTTCCATGTGCCTGTAATGGGTTGTGGAGTACCCTTCATTTGCAGATAAGGGTACTGATCGCCATTGATGGCATTGTCGGACGTTTCAAGAATGCAGCTTTCGCCTGCAGCCAGTTGCAGGTAAACATCGGTGCTTTGATCTGCATTGTTACGAATTGAAGCATAGCCTGTTTTCTCCGTCATGGGATTTAAAAGTGCTACCGAAACTGCTTTGGTTTGTATAGGCACCCAATCGTTAATTTCCTTGTCACTATTGTTTAGTATGAAGTAATAATAGCCTTTATCATGTTTGCGACGTATTACCTGTAAGTTACGTTTAACCATTGTCTCCGGTTTAACGTTTACTGCATTTAAAGCTTTTGGGAATTCATCACTTATAAAGATTTCTCCATTGCCAAGGGATGCTTTTTTAAGTCCGCCGATGCCAGTGTCGCTAAAGTTGAGCTGGCTGAGTACCCGTTTAAAATCAGCTTTTCGCGACTCAGGGAAATTGCCCATTCCCGGAACATCCTCAGGCGTATTTTTATAGAAGATAATTTTTGCTCCGCTTCGGGCCAGATCGGTTAATTTTTGCAATGTGCTTAAAGGCATAAAGCGGCTTTGCGGAACAACGATGGTTTTGTAGGTAATGCCGCCCGTTTTTATCAGGTCATCAGATGTGGCCAGGTCATATGTTTGCCTGTCGGAAATAAAATCGAAACTGTAGCCAGCTGCCGACAGGGTTTTAGCACATTCCTCTAAACTGCTTCCTTTAAATCCATGATCTATACCATCGTAATGTTGTAGTAAGGATTTGGCGGGCTTAGCAAAAGAATCGTAAATGGGCAGATATAACAAAATGTCGTTAGCCGGTTTGCCTGCCTGCATGAATGATTGTACGTGCGATACGTAGCTGTTAAGTTTGCCGAAGTCGGTCCAGAAGGGATTGTTTGGCGTAAAGTGTACCGCGGCATAAAATAACCATCCGGGCCATGCTTCGTTTTGCGGTGTATAGTTTGCCCCGTGGTAAAACGTGTGATTTATCCCGCCAAGGAAAAACAGGTCCATGGCTTTTTTAATATCGCCAAGTTTGGAGAGGAAATGCTCGTTTTCCCATGTTGCCGATTCGGAGGAACTAAGCAGTTTTCCGGTAACATGTGCTGCGGATGATGCAAATTTGATCCGCAAAATATCTGTACCCTCAATTTCCGGAATATCAGTAGCTGCGTACAGATCCAGAATATTAGCGGGAGAACCATGCGCCTGGTTGCGGATCAATGTTTTATGTGCTTGTGCCCACTTATGCCAGGTTTCAGTATAGTTTTCAAGCAAAAGATCGGATACCGTTTCGCGATAATCGGTTAAAACACGCTCGTTCTTTTCGGGTGTATCTTTACCAAATAAGGCTGGTAAATGGAGTTTTAAATCATAACCACGACGTTTCTGAAACTCTTCAAAAAAACGCGGCGTCCAGTTGGCTTCGCCAGAGGCATCATCAACTTCATAGGAATCATTAAAAAATGCTCTTAATCCCGAAAGGTCTTCGGCTTTAAATTTCTCATCAAAATACTTCAGGAAGTTACTTGTAGCTTCTTTCGAAAAATGGTCGATAGCATAACCTTCGCCACCAGGCCCGGCCCGTTCAACCATTTTACCATGCCAGCCCATAAAGGCGGCGTAGAGATTCCAATTGCCAGAAGGTGCTGTCCAGTTAAGGTTGCCTTTGCTATCTACTTTGGATGTTAGATCTATAGTTTCACCTTTATCAGAATAAGCCATCAATGTTTGCAATGGCAATGCCTTTGGGAATTTAACCTGATCTAATGCATATTGCTGCAAGTTAGGGTTTGCTGCAATTGGTTCCTGAAGCTTAGAGATGTCTATCCGCTGCCCCACGGCTTTAACCATGGCTGGCTGCTTATATTCAACCGATTCTTTTAGTTTTTCGCCTGCTTTTAGCGAATAGTTTTTAAATGCGATGTATTTGCTGGCATCCTCATTACTTACCCAGGGACCGCCAAAAGGCCAGCCGGATGCCTGTGCCATATCCACACCAACGTTTAGGCGTTTGCCTTCGGCCAATGTATGTTTTAAAGCCTCAATCCATTTAGGTGATAGGAAGTTGATGAACTGGTTTTCGTATCCTTTTACACCGTAAATTGGGGTTATTTCAACTCCACCCAAACCAACTTTGGCATATTCTTCCAGCATCCAGCTAAGATCTTTGTTGGTAACGGCGCTTCCTTCCCACCACCAGCGTGTCCATGGTTTGTTTTGCTGAGTGACTTTCGGCCACTGGGGTTTGTTTTGCGCATTTACTACGTTCACTGCAAAGAGAGCGGCAAGTAATGTGCTTTGTAAATATTTTATGTTCATGTGTGTTGTTTCTTTTTTTAGCCTTCTTTCGCTCAAACTTATAGGGTCTGGGGCTTTTTTTCAAACCTATAAGGTCTCGAAGACCTTATAGGTTTCATATCAATTTTACTTAGCTTTTCTCAATTTCAGTCGCTTATAAAGACGGGATTTTTTTCAAACCTATAAGGTCTCGAAGACCTTATAGGTTTCATATCATTGCTACTTAGCTTTCTCAATATCAGTCGCTTATAAACACTAGATCTTTTCCTCAAACCTATAAGGTCTCGAAGACCTTATAGGTTTATATCATTGTTACTTAGCCTTTTCAATCTCCACTGCGTAAACCTGGCTCGTTCCCTCAAAATTGGCCCGGAAGATAACCCATTTTCCGTCTGGCGAAAAATGAATATTAGGCTCCAGTTTATAACCATGAGCTTTCATGTTTACCAATCGTTCCGAAACAAAACGATCAACTTCTGGCCGGAACAGGTAAATCCACATGCCATCCTCAGCCTTTGCCACCTGACCTGCATCACCACCATCGCCCGCAAAAAGCTTCTGATCCTTAGATATATTGAAGTGGATTGACCACTCGTTTCGGGTTAGTTCATAGCTCCTTTCCTTGCCTGTTTTTACGTCGGTACCGGTAAGATAAAATTTCTGACTGCGGGGTTTTTGATGATCGAACCAAATGGTTTGGCCATCAGGAGAAAAAAACTCGTGACCGGCAATTTCCATATCCATTGTTCTGGTGTGCATCTTCTTTATTAATCCGGTTGAAACGTCTATCGTCCACATACGGTCTACCTTATGCCAGGGTCCTTCGTGACAAAACATCAGAAGGTTAGGATCGGTAGGGGAGAACTGTATATGTCCCAGCCAGGTATTTTCCTTGTGGATGTCTTTTAGTTCGCCTGTTTTAAGATTAACGGTGAATAGGGTGTTCGGAATTTTAGCATCGAAAATGCGGTTGAAGTACTGGCTCTTTTCCGGATACCGACGAAGGATTTCCTGTTCCCTTCCACCATCACTGTATTTGCCAGCCAGTATGGTGCCATCTGCGTTCAACGTTGAAATGGAAGCTTTAAAATTCTTTGGAAAGACATAGCGAAGCTTCGGTTTTTTATCATCTATGTTGATACTGAAAACGCTGTCTTTAACCTGATAATAAACATCTCCTCGTTTATTGTCTACAATTTCGCCACCTATTCTTTTGCCAAAATGAGTAATCTGCTCCGTTTGTAAAGTGTTCAGATCAACTGTAAAAATCTCCCGTTTTGTAGAATCGGAAGTATTGTAAAAGATCATTTTATTGCCCACAAATGGATTATTGTGAAAGTAGAAGCTTGCATTGCTTCCCGGCAAACGGGACAACTTTACTACTTTATGCCCTGTTTGTTTATCTATCCACTCGTTGGGCATCGGTTTCTGCGATCCGGTTTCAAGTCGCTCTTGTGCTAATGTTGCGGAGGTTAAAGCCGCCAAACTTGCTGTTAACAATAATCCTTTCATCTTCGTGTGTGTTGTGTGTTTATTTAGTTTGCCGGAAATCCGGCTGAATAGTCTTTAACGCATTTTCAACATTGATATATTTTTTTAGATCGCGTAAAGCAATTACTGTAAAATGGTTGTCGTGTAGATATTTCAAATAGCCTTCGAACAGATTTAAGGGCGTATTTACCCATGGATGCGCTTCATCGGGAACGCCATGGACGGTTAGCACTACAATTTTGCCATCTTTTGCCTGGTTAAATGCCGCATAAATATCCTTGCTGTTATTGCCCGAAGTGCTAAAGCTTGGAATAAGGTATGGATGATCTTTCTCAGGATTGTAGGCGAGGGCACCACCAATGCGGGCAAATTGGTACCCCTTTTCTTTTAATACTTCAATGGCGCCTGGGTGAGTATCATATCCAGGATAGGCAAAGCTTACCATCGGCTTTTTGACTTTTACACCTTTGGCTTTTTGCTCTATATAGGCCAGTTCGTTAACCAGCTGATCATGTTTTAGCTTATTTACATGTGTATGGTTTTGAGTATGATTGGCAATTTCGAAGCCCATTTTATTTAGCTTGCCAATTTGCTCCCAGCTCATGTATAGCGTTTTGTCGCTGAAGGACGGTTTCAGAAACTCGGCGATGAAAAAGGTCCCTCCAAACTTGTATTTCTTCAGAAGTGGTGCCACGTCGGTGTAATGGCTCAGCACAGCATCATCAAAAGTTAAAACGATAAGTTTATCAGGAATAGGTTTGCGAATAATCTGTGCCTGGGCAATAGAGAATAATGAAAGAGCAACAATCAGGATAAGTAAAGATTTTCTCATAATTCCTTCTCCTTAACCTTTTTCAGGGACTTATTTTTGATCGATTGGCTATTTACCGATCTGAAATCTTCAACATTCTTTAGAACAATCATTGGAGCTGATGTAGATTTTTGGGCCTCCACATTATTAAGCTCAATATTTTTTACATCATCCAGAATAAAGGCCGGACGCGTTTCTTTGCCGAGATAGCTCAGTTCCACATTGTCCATTTGAATGTTTTTCGCATGGCGGATGAAAAAACCATAAGCAGGGATGATACCGAATTTTGCCGGTTCGGGATAACTCCCTTTCGAATCTTCGGGAACTGTTTTTTGAATTTTGCTTTCTGCGGAATCAATTTGCCTATAAAAAATGCGGATGTTGCTCAGTTTAACGTCTTCAATATCGTTGCCCTCGCTCCCCAAAATAAGCGAAGAAAAGTGCGAATCGGCATTATAAACCACCATATTGCTGATGTTGATACGATGCAGTTTTCCTAAAGGAGTATTTTCCGGCGCCCGCATCATTTTGCCTAAACGGATGAAAATCGGAGAATTCACTACGTCACGCATGGTGATATTAGAAATGGAAACATCTTCCAGCAAGCCGCCATCCACAGTTTCCAGTGCTAAGCCGCGACAAAAATCAAACACACAATTGCTGATGGTGATATTCTTAAAACCGCCATTTGATTCGGTACCAAACTTAATGCGGCCCGTTGGACCTTCCTTATCAGGTACCAAGTGCCCCTCTTTTCGCTGATAAGTTCCATTGATAAACGTTCCCCGATCGTAGCCGCTTACCTGGCAATTGCTGATAGTTACATTTTCTGTTGCTCTTGCAAAACCTAAACCGTAGGAACTTTTAAGGCAGATGCCGTCGTCCCAGGGCGAATTTACGCTGCAGTTGGATATGCGCACATTCCGGCAGCAATCCACATCGATGCCATCGCGGTTGGTGTCTATCTTAAGATTATCGATAGTGAAATTATCTACACCCGTTGCCAGAATGCCGAAGTGCCCACCATAAAGAATGGTGAAATCTTTCAGGACAACGTTTCTGCAAAGCTTTAATGCGATGGCTTTGTTACCATAAGGTGCTTTGTAGGGGCCGCCGCGAGTTAAGCCTCTCCCGTAAATGGTACCCGGTCCAAGTATAGAGATGTTTTCCAGGTTTTCGCCCCAGATTAAGCTATTGTGCCAGTGACTGTGCCCAAAGTCCTGATATTTATCATTGCTGGCAGGTTCAGGCGCGTCATATCCCAGTTCGCCTTGGGGTGCCTCAGCTAAAATGGTTGCCCCCTGATCTAGGTAAAGTGCGATATTGCTTTTTAAATGAATTGAATAGCTTGGATAAGTGCCGGCAGGGAAGTAAACAGTTCCTCCACCTTGTTCTGCGGCTGCTTCAATGGCTTTATTGATTGCCCGGGTATCCAGGATCTGTCCATCGCCGCAAGCACCAAAATCTTTTACGTTAACGTTTACGGTGGCGGAGAAGGAGAGAAGGGGGAGGAGAGTTAAAAGAAGAATTGTTTTAACCACAGAGTGCACAGAGAAGGCACGGAGAATCACAGAGATTTTACTTTGTGTTTCTCCGTGTAAAAACTCTGTGTTCTCTGTGGTTTCCAAGCAAGCCCGCATATTAATTCCCATCAGGCTTAACCTTAGATTTTGATGGACTCAATGGCCAGTAGAACGATGAAATAAGCTCCGGTTTAGCCGGATCAAAGCCATCGAAGTTCACAATGTACTTAGCCAGAGCAGGAACACTTCCTTTAATTCCATTCACTACGCATTTCGCCATTTCGTAGGCTCCAAAAGGGTTTGGATGGGTATTATCTAACTGAGTGGTAAATGCAAAAGCTTTTTCAGATTCTGATGGTCCCCAGGCTTCGTAAAGCGTTTTGGTCATCTTGTTTAAATCAATTAAAGCCACATTTTCTTCTTTCGCGGTTTGACGGCAAGCTTCAGGGTAATCACCTAAAGTTTCGTTGATTTTGCCTTCGGCGTTAAAGTTTCTTCGCTGAATAGAAGTTACAATTACCGGGATCCCGCCTTTTTTACGGGCCTCAGAAATGAAGAATTTAAGATCGCGTTTGTAGCTGGTAAAAGCGCCTATGCCTTCGCCTTTCTGTTTCTGATCGTTGTGCCCAAACTCAACAAAGAGGTAATCACCTTTGCGCATCTGACTTAAAATTTTCGCTAAACGTTTGCCTGCAAGAAAGTTACTCAGCGTTTCGCCCGACTCGGCGTAGTTGGCAACCGATATTTTTTTAGATTGAAGAAAAGCCGGTAGCATTTGTCCCCAGGCCGCATAAGGTTCCGAAGCCTGATCTACAACTGTAGAGTTTCCAGCCAGGAACACTCTTATTGGCTTATCTGCTTTGGTGATTTCAACAGCTGCTACTTTCGGGTTGGCGCCATTAAATTCCAGAGTCAACTGATCATCCCAATGGAAATAATCAAACTCACGTGGCTTAAGTTTTACACTTTGATTCGTGCCCGCAATTTTAGGCGTGCGTATATGAACAGTAAATGTCTTTTCCTTTATCTCTCCTCTAGCAGTAGTTTCTTTGTACAGCATCATCCGGCGACATTCAGCGCGTACCGTTTGCTCGGAGATACCTTCTTTATCGCCCAAAATAACTTTCACATTGTAATCGCCCTCAGGCAAATCCACCGAAAAATAAAAGGGCTTGGTGCTGGTAATGAAGTCGTTTTTTAAAGCATCTTTTCCATTGTTAACACCTTGTAATTCGGCTCCGGGTAGAAAGCCATAACCCTTTTCTTTCGAATAAATAGATTCGGGAAGGATTTGGGTATAGCCTTTTTTCGCGGCTCCCGGTCCAAAATCAAACTTCTTAGTTTGCGCAAAAGCTGCCGATGTAAGTAATAGAGTTGCTGTTAAAATTCTGAATTTCATTTTGTGTGTGCTTGAGGTTTAGAGGTATGAGATGTTTGCCGAAATCTCATACCTCTAAACTTGATATTTATTTTACTATTTGTACAGAACAGTGCTCTGGTTCGTGTCCCCACCAATGTTATTATTTAAGCAATGCATCCAAGCGGGCTGACCCTTCTCTCCCTCCGGGAGAGATGCCGAAGGCAGAGAGGGTAGCACGCTTTACAAGTTATTTGCAATGCCATGGTTCATGTCCTCACGAATGCTATTAAGTTAAGGATGAGTGTGCGAAAATCCTGCAAAGTCTTATACCCTCTCTGCCTGCGGCATCTCTCCCAAGGGGCATAGCCGTTAACTTAAGATCACGATTCATTGAAAATCAACATCTTGCTTTTAGTGCAAAAATTGATTAGGACTGTCCTCCGCTGGCGGAGGTGCCGATAGGCGGAGGTGGTTAATGCGCTT
>Ga0307408_100001508_pt1 | contig 17291 bp, 16 predicted proteins | sample 322Cmetagenome_FD_202116 | JGI IMG/M metagenome (GOLD analysis project Ga0307408, IMG submission 202116) | Maize rhizosphere microbial communities from greenhouse at UC Davis, California, United States - 322HYB-C-3 | ecosystem: Host-associated > Plants > Roots > Rhizosphere > Soil | place...
GCCTGGGAGGCCTCGTATGAAGAGCAGGTGCGCCAGGTCGCCCGTGTCATCAATGCGAACGCCAGTCTCCTGCCATGGAAAGTCGAGGCGAATTTGCGGCGGGAGCCTGCCGCCGTCCGTGCATTGCTGTCGGATCCCGCCCAGATGCGCGTACTGGAACGCGACGTCGCAACCCTGCTCGCCATCCCGGAAGAGCGTGCGGTCCAGGCGCAGGCAATGATTGCACAGACGATGTTGCCCCAGCTTTCCCGCCCGCCACGCTTGCACGATCCGGCCCAGCAGCAGGCGATAGCGGATAAGACACAGCATGATGAGCATGCGCTGCGGCTGGTCGCGGACTTCATCGCCTCGGCACAAAACCTCACCAAAGAAATGGTTCATACGAAAGCCCGCCATGCGCCGCCGGTTTTGCAGGCCATCCTCGGCAACACACGACAGATGCAAGAACTTGATGACGCGGTCAATGCGCGCCTTGCATTCCTTCCCGCCGCCCGCATCGCGGAAGTTCAAGCCACCGTCGCAACGGCGCTTGGCCGGGCCGACTCAGAACAGAGGGTGCAACTGGCGCAGGCCCTGCGTGAGCCTGCGCAACCGGTCCACTTCGATGACCGGCCATCAGCGGAAACGGTCCAGCGGGCCATTGATTTCCTGGCCTCCGCCACGGCACTATATAACGACAAAATCCCCGAACACCTCGCCAAGGCACCCGCCGATGTGCAAGCCTTACTGGCCGACGCCGGCCGCATGAAAGAACTCGACGGAGCGATCAACACGCGCCTGTCGCATATCCTCCCGGACCGCCTGGCCGTGGCACAGGCCGCGATCGCGATCGCGCTGAACCGGCCGGATGCGGAGCAGCGCTTACAAGTCGCCAACGCGTTGCGGCAAGCGCCTGGCGATTCCGAAAAACATCCAGAGCGTGGACAGGCGCCTCGGCAATTGTCGGACCTGCAAGCCCTGCAATCGGGTTTCAAGGAACACATCGCTTCGACCGTCCCCAATCCGGATGGTCAATTGAGCGTAAGCGACCTGTCGGAACGTATCGCCGCGCGCCATCGCCTGTACGACAACCTCGCCATCATGACTCGCATGGAACAGGGGGAAGAGATCGTGGGCGGCGCAAAACCCGGCGCATTGTCCAATGTGGTGGACGCCCGGCTGGCCAGGCAATGGGCGAAACTCGACGCCGCCGATCTACAAAGCATGTTGCGGATTGCGGGCGACCGGCTCGATCATATCTCACCAATCCAATCCGCCATCAACCTGATCCATGGCACGGCGGAACGGGACGGAAGTTATCGCTCCCATATCAACCGCGCGGCACCGGCGATGCGGGAGGACTTGGCGGCGGCCAGGCTGCGCGGCGAATCCCGGGCTGTCGCCGAGTTCATTCAAGCCAACCACGAAAAACCCGCATGGAAAATCGCCAGCAACCTGGATCGCGCGACACCAGCGCTGCGGAGCATCCTCCGGGACAGTGAGCACATGCGGCAATTGGACGCCGCCGTTCAGGAGCACTTGCCGCACATGGAAAAACACCAGATTCAAGCCGTGCAGGCAACGCTTGCGGGTGACGTGCCACAGGACAGCCGTGGCGAGCGCCACGTGGCACCAGCGCCGGCGCCGGCCCAATCCCTCCAGGCAGATGCGACCACGCCCCCACCGGAGCCGGTACGTGCGGCCACGCCACAAGCGGCTCCGCAGGCATCGCACAGCGCTCCGCACGAAAACGTGACGGCCACTCAGTCCACGCACAATGGGATTGCGCCAGCGGCGGCCACACAGGCAGACCACGGCCCGGTGGTGAAGAAACTGCTGGACGACATGGGCTACAAGGTCCGGCCGGACGGCAGTGTGCTGTACCAGGTCCAGGGCAAGGATGCGTTTATCGACCATGGTGATCAGTTGCTGATGGTGAAAGGAGCGGAAAAAGATGAACGTGCGGTGCTGGGTGCACTGCTCCTCGCAAAGGAAAAATATGCGGGCGCATTCGAGTTGACCGGAAGCGAAGCGTTTAAACGCGCCGCCATCGAAATTCTCGTCAAGTACAAGCTGGACGTGCGGCTGAAAAGTCCGGAGCAAGACCTCCTGCGCCGCGAGCTCGCCAACAAGCAATCGCCGAATGAATACGCCAAGGCGTCGCCGCAGCATCCGGCGGCGCCGATTGATTTGGCGGCGCGCATGGCACTTGCAACGCCCCCCCGAAATGATGCGGACGTCACGGCCACCGGTGCAACGCAGGCATATGGCGAACAACCGGCCGGCCACCGATCCAGCGAACCGGCAGCGGCGGAACCGACCGGCGCGCCGCCGGAACAACAGCGCGGTCCGTCCGCCCCCGGACAGCACCAGTCTCATATGACCGACGATCCACACCCCGCTGATCACGTTTTAATCGACACAACCCAGCCCGAAGACCGGGCAGGCAATCAACCTCCTGCCGAATCGACGCCAGTGGACCGACTGACCGGCACACTGCTGCGCCATGGCAGCGCTCCCTATCAAAACACCCTGCGCAACGGCACCAGCTACTTCGTGGAACTGATGAACAGTGACGGCCATGTTCATACGCAGTGGGGCCAGGAGCTGGCTGGTGCGCTAAAAACAGCGCAAGCACGGATCGGAGATACGATCTCGCTGGGATTTTTAGGGAAGATGGGCATCACTAAAACGGTTCCCACGTGGGATAACCATGGAAATTTCCTGGAAAAGCGCACCGTCTCCGGTCACCGTAACCATTGGGAGGCAACAATACTGCGGTCCAACGCCCTTCCCGCACAACCGGAAGACCTGTCCCTGGAAGAAAAACCCTCTATACACGAACTGACGGGCACCCTGTTGCGCCATGGCACCGCCCCCTACCAGAACTCCATGCGCAACGCCCAGAGCTATTTCGTGGACCTGATGGACAACGACGGCACTGTGCATAGGCAGTGGGGTCATGCGCTGGCCAACGTATTGCAAACCGCGCAAGCACGCATCGGTGACAAAATTAGCTTGAACTGGGTGGCGCGCGATGACGTCACCGCGCGGGATCCCGGTTCGGATGCCCCGGGAACCATCCCGGCCGAAGCCACCGCTTCCGAGCAGCGTCATCAATGGCAGGCGCACATTCTCCAGCGCCGGCCCTACTCTCGCGCTTCCGAGCACGACGCCTCCGATGCCGGCCAACGACCACCCGCCTCGGATGATGCAATTCCCAACCAATTGCGCGGCCGTCTGCTCAGCCACGGCCCGGCACCACTGAAGAACGCCGAGAATGGCAAGCCAAGTTATTTCGTTCAAGTTCAGCACCCGAACGGCGAGCCCAGGACATTCTGGGGACTGGATCTGGAACGCGCACTGTCCAAATCCGGCGCCCACAAGGGCGACGACATCCTTTTGCAGAATCTGGGGCGCAAACCGGTGCAGGTTGAGGTTCCGACTCGCGACAGTGCAGGCAACGTCACCGGCGTGACCAAGAGTATCTCCCATCGCAACGCTTGGGAAATTTCGATTACCACGCCCAGAGAGCGGCAAGCCAGTTCGGTGTCGATCGCGGAAGCCTCGCCCGCCTTGCAGGCCAACAGCGTCGCGGTACGGGAAGCGGCGTGGTGGGAGCGCCAGATACCATTCGTCCGCAGCTGCATTGAACAGTCACCGGCACTTCTCGGAAGGTTTGACGGGTTGGGCCCGCGCCCAGCATCCAGGGACGTGGCGTGGATCGACGCCAACGGCAATCGCCAGGTCATCACCAACGATATCAGCCACGGTGCGATTTGCGACCGGATGCCGAGTAAAAAAGACTGCTGGCAACCTATGCTGGCTGTGGAAGGCGGCACATTGGATGGGCACGCCGAAACCACGGCATTGAAACTAATCCGGGCCTCTGACAACTACCTGCAGGGTATCGCGCACGTCGGTGGACAAATGCGTCATGTGGTGGCGTTGCTGCCTCGCGCTTCGGATGGCAATGCCCCCATACCACTGATGGCCGCAAAATCGTCTCCGGACGGCCTGATCTGGGAACGAATTGGCCAACTTCGTGCGGACAAGCCAGCCACGGCGCCAGACGGAAGCGGAGATACGCCGACCATGACCATTGAAATGGGACGCGACGCTATCAGCGCGCGGGTACATCTCCAGCCAGGCGATACGTTACGACAGCGCCTGGGATTGGCAGCCGCGCAGGCCCACGTGCCCGGTGGAGCCGAAGCGCCAGCACAGCAGCAGCCGAGTACCGATCGTACAACCCCATCCGCCAAACAACCGCCGAAGCGCCACGCGCCAACCTATGCCTGAATTTTTCGAGGAGCGATGACCATGCTTGCCAAATTTCTGATCATTGGAGCGACTTTCGTTGTATGCACATCTGTTTGCGCGGCCCCGTGCCGGGCACAAAAGGCGGCCGAACTGGGAAGCAAAGCCGGCTATTCACGCGACAAGACCGCCGCCGAAGATATGGAAAAGAAAGCCAGCGAATCGTCCGATGTGCTGGCCAAGTGCGTCAAAGGCATCACCACGATCACGGTGGTGCCGACGTTCCCCTCGCTTGCCGATATTTTCACGGGCGTCATGGAAAAGGCATGCAAGGTATCGATTGACAAGGTGCGCGATGCTTTGCCGCGCGGGATGCCAGGCATTCCGGTCATCCCGGGGCTGCCTGGCGTGCCCGCGAGACCGGGAGATCTGGTGCTGCCTATTCCCGGCGTACCTGGCGTGCCTTCGCCCACCGCCGGTGTTCCAGGCCGGATAGGCGGTGTCGCCCCGGCGCCGGTATCCAAGTCGGCGGAGTTATGGAAGCGGATTTGGCACTGAAAATTAGGGCTCAGGTGTTGGTGCAAAAAAATCTGGTGGCAAATCGGTGAATCGCGGGGCAGGCTTGACATCGGCCTGCACCTCAACAACTGAGTCTGCCGTACTTTGCTTGTGCTTATTGGCCCCTTCCCGCTTGGCGGCCTTGCGTACAGCCGCTGCCTCCGCCTCCCTTTCAGCAACCGCCCTCACATCCGCTTTTCCTTCCGGTGTTAACCTGCGATATCCCTGAAGCAGTTCAATCTCTCGGCTACTCAATTCCGTCTGCGTTACCGTAATGCCAGCACTTTTGAGCATCTCCAGCAATTGCCGTTCCGACTCGATACTTTGTGCCAGTTTCGTTTCGAGCTCGGCAATTTTGCGCGCCTGGTGCGCGATTACATCACGATCATCCATCTCTAGTTCCGTAAATCCCACGGTTCATTCTTCGTCGAGCCAGTTCTCGATGCGCAATCCAGGATAAGCAGTAAAATCGCGCACGTTGTTCGTAACCAGCGTTACGTCGAGCGCTACGGCATGCGCGGCAATCAGCTTGTCCAGCTGGTCCTTTTTGCGCTCCCGAGTCGCTTCCCGGATCGGCCCATAGGCGGCGGCCGCAGCAGCATCAAACGGCGCCACGGGGATGTCCTCGGCTAGGGCGATCAGGTTCTGGTGCTCACGCTGCCGATGCTCGGAAACGGTCACCCCATACTCCAGCTCCGCATAGGTAATCGCCGACATCACGACATCGCCCACATAGCATTTCGCAAACCGCCGGGCGACCTGCTCCGGCTGGTTCTTCATGAGATAGATGCACATGTTCGTGTCGAGCATAAACAGTGCCATTACAACGCCTCCCGCTCCGCCTGCTCCTGGTCGCCACGTCCTTCGGCCATGAAATCGGCGCCGAAGTTCGCGAATTTCTTCAGCACACCGGCGAGCGGGCGCCGCGCGGGACGGATGCGAAGCTCATCACCGACGCGCTCGATTTCCAGCTCGATGTCCGTGCGGTCATAGGCGAGCTCGGACGGGATGCGGATTGCTTGGGAATTGCCGTTTCGGAAAACTTTTGTGGTTTGCATGGCGCCTCCGTGTGTACATGGATGTACTGTAGCACATTATCGTTATTGAGCAGGAGTATGGGGCAGGAATGTCAATTCCGCACGTAGCAGGCAAACCGCTCGCATCCCTGTTTCGATCAGATGACGCCGCCAGATTTATGCGGATTTCCGTAGCCACTCACACCACACCAACTCTCAAGCAGGCTAAAGTACCGCACGTATAGGCCTAAACCAATTCCACCCCTGAGGTCGTGCGTCGTCAGGGGCTATACAAGACGACTTTTTCGAGGAGCCCTCCCCATGGAGTCGAACGCGATTTCGTTGCCACCCGACGTGACTCTATCGGCTGGCAACGCCGTCAGCCTTGATGTAGAAATGCCAGCAATGAAGTCGCTGTATCTGGAAATGCGATTCGGCGACACTCTGCTCAGCAGCGGAACTGGATTCCTTGTGGCGAACAACCGCGAATCGCATTGTGCGTTGGTAACGAATAGGCACAACGTTACGGGGCGAAATCAGGAAACCGGAATTTGCCTCAGCAATACGGGGGGCACGCCCGACAACGTAATAATCTATTTTCACAAGGAACCCATCGAATCCGGCCAATGGAAGACGGTTAAGCTTCCCTTGTACAGGGGCGACGGTACACCGTACTGTATCGAGCACCCGCGCTTGGGGGCAGGCGCCGATTTAGTAGCGCTCAACCTGAGCTGGGGAAGCGACATCCATAAGGTGCCGTATTACATGCAGACCGAACTTGACCGGGTTGGAATGTTCGTGGGACCCGCTGAGACGGTAAGCGTGATCGGGTTCCCTTTTGGCTTGTCTTCTGCGGGAAAATTCTCAATATGGGCGACCGGCTTCATGGCTCAAGAACTCAGCTTGGTAACGCCGGAAAACCCTGTATTCCTGATAGATCGCCGGACCCGGCAAGGGCAATCCGGTTCGGCTGTGATCGCGTCATGGAAAAAGCGTGCAAGGTGTCGATCGACAAGGTCCGCACCGCTTTACCGCCGGGGATGTCTGGCATACCGGTCATCCCGGGGCTACCGGGCGTACCTACTGGGCCTGGAGACTTGATGCGGCAAGTTCCTGGGATTCCCGGCGCTCCGTCGGCTCCAAGCAGCATTAGCGGTCCCCCGCCGGAACCACTATCCAATTCGGCAGAACTTTGGAAGCGGATTTGGCGTTAATTGCTACGGGCGCTATTGTAGGCACGAAAACCGCTGTCGGCGAGTCAGTGAGCTGCGGGGGCTTGACTTTTCACCGAATTACCCAATTGCATCCAGAATCATCTCGTTCAAGCTCTTGCTAACGTCAGAATCTGCGCTCCGGATGCCCTTACGGGCGCGAAGGCCCAAATGAGCAGCGGATTCCGCTCCGTTGTGGCCACGTTACTCCATTAGCGTTGGGAAAGTTGGCGGAAATCTGTTGTTATCGTTTTCAAAAAAGCAGCAGGGCAGCGAAAGAGAATCACATCATCAAAAATGTCATCCCCTCCGCTGGCTGCTGCTTGTTGGCACTATACAGCTCCTCGAAAAACCTACTTTTTCAGCCTCGCCCGCCTCGTAAGCTCTTGATTCGTAAAGAGACGATTTCAGAAAACGAGGTTTTTCGAGGTGCCCTATAGCCATCAGCAAGACCTATTAGTGACTCGAAATTTTCGAATACTTTGATCGGAGCACGGAAACACTTTCACCGTTGTTCAAGTTCTGTAACGAGTGGCCAAGCTTCGTCAACCTGGCTTCGCGCACTTAGGTGGCAAACAGGATGCGTTTCATCCTGATGGAGTCGCCATGGTTGATACGCTGACTTCAGCGCTACCATAGCTGGAGAAGATTTTCGATGCTCCAGTTTATAATGGAGTAATCTAAACTCCCTCCAGGTACCATCGATCTCGCGAATCCTTGGATACTAACTTGATTGTGCAGTTATCCTCTGCCCGCATCTGCTGTAACTGCTCCAATTGGTCTTGTACCGAAGGAACTTCTGACTCAGGTAAGGCTAAGCCTTCGACAATCTGAGAAGCGGTTAATCCTGGGTGAGCTCTCAACTCACGCAGTATCCGGCCCTGCGCGACGCTCAGATCAATTCGACGGCGACGAAACTCAAACAGCAATACAATCAAGGCTGAAATGGCTGCAGGCGCCCAGCCAATCAAGGTGCCTGCACCAACTGCATTCCCCACAATAGTGGTACAAGATTTCAAAAGCGGAAAATCTTTCTCCGGAATTGCAATGGAACCATCACTACCTATTTTATTAATGATGAGCTGCATTGTACCAGGCGGCCCTGACAGTTGATTCATCACCATTTCCCGAACCACTACAGGAATACGATTATCAAATAAATCATCCATAATCACACTTGCCTCAAAGAAATTAAAGAGACTATCATAGAGTTAAGCCCGAATGATAAAGTTTCAACAATACTATTTTGCTCAAATGACGAACTTGGAAGGCGATCACATAAATGACGATCAGTCGTACTCAGGCGAACCACCCTTAAATCATCATCATCCTTTCCCACCAAAAGAGTTAGACGTTCAGGGCATAATGGAATTTCGAATTTCCCGCTAAAACCCTCATGCAGAGGAATTTCTCCGCCGCAAACTAAGGCAGGAAAAGAACCAAGTGATGGTTCAATACGAAATGAAACTACAGAAGTAAGGTGCATACCTAGTGAAGCAAGTCCGACCGCATATACTTCTCCAACAGCTTGAAGCCCGGCGACATCAAGCTGAGGGGGACTAGTTTTAATAATATTATATGGAAATAGCCAACTCCATGTATTATGTGGGACTTTCTCCGGAATTGTCTTCAGCATATCAGGTTCGAATCGCACGCCACAAAGCATCGTTCGAAACGCTGCATTAGAGTGTGATCGAGCAACTAACTCTGACCTTTTATCATCTCCTATCTTATTGAGGGTGTGGAATGCGGCATCCCTTCCGACGAAAAAGTGAAACCAAACTCCATGAATACCATCGTCTCCTTTCGGCCCTATTTCGCATACGACACTCGTTTCCTCAGCTGAAAACTGCCTAAAATGTTCCAACATTACTTCCCGCGCTACATCCATACTCACATACTTAAGTTTAAACTCTGGTGCAACAACAACATTTGGTCGCTGATAATTTTGACTAACCTTCAAAGAAATATCTCGCTCATCCAATTCTTGCATCTTCACGTGTGCCATCCCCATTCGCGATCCAATTTCATTTAACGAAACCACATCTGAAGCTTCATACGGCAATGACGCAGATTTGCATAACTGGACAACCATGCACTCAAGGCGCTCATCAAGTGGGCGCATCTTACCAACTGAATTCATTTCACGAATTCCTTCAATACTTTCCTCAACACAACGCCAAATAAATTCGGCCGAAAATTGCATTGCGAGTAAGAGCAATCGACTGTCGGGGCAATTCCGACGTACCGCGAGAGAAACGTCGTAGCAAGGTAGACTTTCGGCCTGGAGAATTGCACATGAAATCGGGATTGACATTGCAGATTTTGCAAGAACATAACTACTGAATTCGCGCGCGATCGCTTTCAGAAAAATTTCCGCATCGAAGCTATATTGCCCGCCCCACTTTCCCGCCCAAATTCTTGCTTGTAGATCGATACAATCCGGGTAAGTAGGAAAGCATGCCAGTGCATGTTTATATGATTGAGGCAGATTTTTTTCAAAAGCTGCAACTTCGTCCTCCCCCCCCGTGCTAATCAGGTATGCCACCTGCCTCATAGTTGCATATCCTTCTTGCACAAGCCAGCATTGCTCGATACACTCAGCCAAAGCTCTCTCAGCTTGCTCGGCATATCTTGACTTAGCAGGGCCGGCTAGCGCAAGCATTCCCATATAGCGGCCGAAGCCGGTGGCTTGGCAAAGTTGTTTATGCCCTTGCTCATGAACGGCAACAACATCTAGCGGCAGGTATGCATTAGCTTTCACTATCGGAATTTGTCCGGGAACAAAAATTCCCAGAATTTCAGCCGCTGTAGTAGAAAAAAAATTATTCACTATCCTGCTCCGAAGAATATTCGCCTCACTTTCCGAACAGATTCCGATTCAACTACTTTCGCGACCTCAATAGTTTTCCGGTAATTGCAGAGAAATACCTCCATATAGGGGGCGTAACTAGATGGAGAACGCTTACCAATATCTCCAAGCAATAGAATTGCCTTTTCACAGGCATCGCATGACTGCGGCAAAGCGTTGAGCTCCCTTAGTATTTTCCCCTTCGTATTGTACCCATTAGCCAAAGCTAACTCCATCCCCAAATTTCCCAAGGAAATTATCGCGATAGCTTCTTCGATCGCCTGCAAGGCGGGTTTCAGCTGCGTATCCTCAGTAAGAATTCTGGCCAACTCAGAAAGGCAACGGATTAGATCTTTCCTCGTATCTTCTTGATTTAACTCCTTAAGGCCGTTAATGACAGACTTCAATAGTTCAATCGCTTCATTTCTTATTCCTAGTCCTGCAAGGCTGGAGGCAAGATTACTTTTTCCAATAAGAACATTGAACGACTCATCATGACCAAGACGAATAAACTCTTGCCAGATTTTTATAGCATTAGTGAATGCGGTAGCACCACCTGGGTATTCACGCGTGTTGTTACAAGCGATCCCCATTAAATTAGAAGCAGTAGCAATCTTAGAAAGACAGTGTAGCGATAGGTCTTGTGGAACGCTTTTATTGAGCACATCGGAGAACAACTCAAAGGCCTCGACAGCTGCGGAGTGACCAGCCTCATTTTCTCCTCGCATAAGAGCACTCTTGCTAATTGATAGCTTCTGCTCCCCCATCTTTACTTGCGCAACGATACCAGGGTCCATGAGTCATCTCCGTTTATGCGTCTCGGCAGCGTGGCGTACGCTAGGACAAACTACTACTGTATCCCGCTGCTGCGAGACCTACAGGTTCGCCATCGTAATAACAAGTCAAATTCGTTCTCCATAAGTTAGGATTTGATCGGCACCAGGTTTTATGGAGTGCCATATCAAAAAATGTGGTTACTATTCAGCCATTACTAGGGCCGCGAGTCTCCCTTTAAATTCCAACAACTGGCGCGCATCAAAACGAAATAAAAATTCCAAAAAACCATACCTATCATCGATTTACGATGAGTTCCGCATTTTTCAGCCAAAAAACTCGTAACCAGTTGATTCGTAAGGGCCGAGTACTTACGAATCTAATTGCTGTCACCGGCAGGTTTCTGCGCTACAGCTCCCTCCAATTAGTATATTTATTGCAGACCCACAACCATTTGTCAAAACAATATTTAAACTAGCGTAATGCAATCTACCGATCCCGATAGAGACCGTTATTCGTAAGTCAGACGCCTTGTTACGCGGCGCCCGCAAGGGTCTGACAGCGGTCTACCGCACCGGGTCGGACTGGCAAGGAATTTGCGCGGCTAGACTTGGGCGATGCCCGCCTTCCTGAGGGTATCCGGTAGCCCATGAAACTTTCAGCGATCCATAAACCTGTTCCGATACCACCACGGTCTAGCACGGACCCGCCCACCCCGCAGCCAATGCAGCATCCGCGCCCACAAGATCCTGAACGTCCAACCGAAGCGGGCCAGAATGGCAAACGCCACAATCACACCGATGGCCGTCCAAAACGTCCACCAGCGCATGTGGAACAACCAGATAAAGCCAGGCAGATAGGCGATGCAAGGGATGCCCAGCAGCGACGGCACGCGCGATGCATTTCTCCAGATGGATTGGCTCATGGCTTTTCTCCCGACCTTATCCGGAATGCACGAATACCGGACAACTCAATAAATTCTTCCCGGCTAATCTGACCACGTTCGAACAGGCGCCACGCCTTGTCGTCCAGTGTCGCGGACTGGCGTTCAAGCTGTTGGCGCAACATTGGCGCCCACCGTTCGAAGTTCTCGCTTTGCAGCTGATTGCGCAGTTCACGGTCAAATATGATGTACTCGCGTACGGCCTTACGCTTACCGTCGACGGTCTTCAACAGGCGCTGCACCACAATGACACGCAAGGCGCCCATTAAGCGCGACGCCACGGCAGATTGCTGCGCCGGCGGATAGACCTGGATGACCCGGTTGATGGTCTCCGCAACGGATTCGGTATGCAGGGTCGCATAAGTCAGGTGGCCAGTCAGGCCCGCCTCGATCATCGCATCGACCGTTTCCAGATCACGCGCCTCACCGATACCGATGATGCTGGGCTTGCGCCGCATGGCGTTGCGCAAACCGTCGGCGAACGTCTTGATGTCGCGCCGGATTTGGGACTGCGCGGGCTGCGGCCCCTTCCAATGTGGCCCGCCGAGGACAAATTCCACGGGATCTTCGTACGTGATCACCTTCCGGTCCGGCATCGTGCTCCCGGCCTTGGCATAGACGGCCGCCTGCAACGTGGTCTTGCCCGATCCCGTTGGCCCGCAGATCAGCACCAGCCCCATGCCCGGATAAAACGCTTCCAGCAAATCCGGCTCGATATCCATCGTGTCGATGTCCGGTAGTTGCGAAGGGATTACCCGCATCGTTATCGCATAGACCTCGTCGATCCGCGCCACGCGCGCCTGGACGAAGTTACAGCGGAACCGGATGGTTTTTCCGCGCTCGATGCCCAGTTCATCGCCGCTTAGCTCCAGCGAGCGGTCAGCGCCGGTGCCGCCGCGTATGTGGCTCTCCACCTCCGCCTGCCAAATCGCGCTGATCAATGCCGACAACTGGCCCTGCTTGATCGAATGCTTGCTGGCGCGCCGCTGACGGCCGTGTATTTCGACCCAGATATAATCGCCGCCCTGCACCAGGATGTCCGATGCGCCGGCGTCACAGCAGTACTTCAGGAAGCGGCGGAACGCCAGCGGTGTCATGTCCCCCTGAAAGTCGAACGGTTCAAATTCGTCTGCGTCCATGGTGCTGGCTCCGGGCTACTTTTGGGGACCACGCACGACGTTTCCGTTCGAGACCACCTTGTCCCTTTTCTTTGGTTTTTCCATCAGCGACGTCGGCATCCAATTACGCGGGTCGGTTTCGAGTGTCGCTTTATCGGTGATCCTGCGATGCCGGTCACCAATTGCCAACCGCTGTCCGTTGCCAGTGACGATTTGCACGCTTTCCGCCACCCTGATTCGTTTTATCAGCCCTTGCTGAATCAACGTCGAATAACGGAGCATGCCGGTAAAATCCCGCGTCAGGCGATTGAAATTGGCGGTCATGATGGCCTCGCCCTGCTTGCATCCCTCGTCCCACCCGCCGGTGATAGCGTCGCGCCACAAGCCTGTCTCCTGCCCGTCCTTGGGCAGGATATCGGCGTCCGGCATATCCAACGGGCCATTGAGGACAAGTCCGGCGAGCAGGTAATCCCGCCATGTTGGTGGAACACTGACGAAGCGCTCGGATCTCGCGATGCGATAGACATGATCAGCCGTTCTGAATTGACCTTCGTCGAACGAGGCCACATCACTCGCTTCCTCGATCACCGGTGGCAGTACACCGTCGGCCGTCACCAACGTGGCGAACTGAAAGATCTGATCCAGCGCGGTGCCCCTGCCCTCCAGCCCGGCCGCAAGCTGATGCCCGCATTGCTTCAGTCCGCCGCGAAATCCAAGCGTCCGGCCTGCTTCACGCAATACCTGGCCACGAATTCCATTCAGCCCCGAACGGCCTGGTGAAGTCATGGTAATCAGCTCATCCAGGGATTGCGTCGATGCCGTAGTTTTGACTGGCGTGGCACTGGCTGCGGTACGGACACCCTCGGCGTGAGCGCTGGCGACCAGAAAGGCCGACGCGAGCGATATGATGTGCAGTCTCATGGCGCGCCCCTAGTTGCGTGGGCGGTTGTATTGAAGCCGCATGACGTTGTCGGAAAGCTCAATCGTGGCCCGATAGCCGACTTGCGAGCGCAATTGATTGATCAGTTGCTCAAATGACGCCCTGCTCACGTTAACGACCACGGGCAAAGGCAGGCGTGTCCCCAGCGGGCTGAAATCCAATCCACGTTCAGCGGTAAGCTTTCGCAACAGTGCCTGCGCATCACCTTTCCACGACAAGGTGATGCCACGGGTCCGCCCGGCATCCGCGTCGGCGGGCATGGCGACAGGCTGGTTCAGTGCGCCAACGCGGTATAACTCGGCCTGTGCCGCCTGGATCTTGCTTGCGGCCTCGAGAATCTGCTGATCGACAATTGCGGTCGGCGCGGGTGCTTCCGATTTTGGAGCGCTGGCGCAGCCGGCCAGCAGGGCAAAGCATAATGGTGAGAATTTGCGATACATAATGGCCTCCTGTTTTGCATTAAGCCTAGAATGCGAAATCAAAAAATCAATCGGATTCGCGCTGTTGTTGGACATCCGACAAACGTAGCGCGTGGTTGTTTGCCGCAGGCTGAACCCTCTGCCTGATTTTTACGACTTCCCGATGCAGTGCGTCCTGGTCCGGCCACGCAGCCATCATCCGGTGGACTTGCTGTTGAAATTCAGGGGGCCCTTGCACACGGAGGTTCGAACCGAATCGCCCATACGCCAGCAGCAGGGCCATCTGGCTAACGCTGTCAGGCGCCACTTCCCCGACCACCTCGATGTATCCGCCATGATCAATGACGCCCCTTCCCGTACCGTGGGAAATGGCGCCGTCTCGGCGTACCAGAAACGGCACACCCTCGCAAATCGGCACTGCGACCGGGTCTACATCGGCATCGCCACTTAACAGGTTTCTCGGCGATTCCGCGCAGCCTGCAGCGCGGGCGCGCTGAGCCCCATAGGCCCAGCCGCGCAGCTGACTGATTGCAGCTACATCACCCAGGGCGGCCAGTTGTTCGACCCATTTTCGATAATTCAGGAAACTTTCCTGAAACGCTTCCCTTCGCTGCTGGCGTTCGGTGCGGATGTCCTCGCGCAGGCGCTCGCGTGCCTTCAGCGTTTCGAACGCAATAATGCTGTACTGCGCTTTGCGGTCGGCCTTGCTCGTATACATGGTCCGCACCAGCAGCCTGCGCCGGCGCGCCTCCGCGCGCAGTAGCGCAAACCGCTGGCGTACCTCCGCTGAGTCCAGCCGCTTCAACGAAAATTGCGCGCGGTACCGCTTATAGCGCTCGACAAGGCCGCGGCGCAGCTCCGCCCGCTGCAACCTGGCCGCCTCCCTGCTGTCGTCATCGCGCTCCGGCGGCCGGAATTTATCGTAGGCGTCGGCGGCCGCCATTGCCGCGTCCAACACCGGCGCTTCGTAGCTCCCCAGCCGCTTTGTCAACCGCCCTTTCGACAGCGCCTCATGCAGGTCGCTTGCCTTGACTGGTGTCGTTTCCATTGAATGCAAGTCATAGACGGCAAGCCCCTGCCCTTTTTCACGCAGCGCAAGGCCGTATTGGCCTAAAAGCGCATGCAATTGCTGCCAGGTTAAATCTTCCCTGGCCAACAGCGGCATCAGCGCGCATCTCGGTTCTCCCCGTACATAGCTGATAAAGCTTTCCTGGTCGCCATGGCGCTCCATATCCGCTGCGGCGGTTGGCTTATGGCCTTTTGTTTCTCTGGATGCTGTGCGCCATTCGATGACGGGCACGCCATTGCGCTCACGCACCATATAAGGACCGTTATCGTGCGACCAGCCAAAGCGCAGCTCCAATTCACGCATCGCCTTGTCCAGCTTATAGAAATCCCGATCAGGATAAACCGCGCTGAATGTCTCGGGATTTACGCGGTTGACCGCAATATGCATATGAACATTGTTGGTGTCGCGGTGTATGGCAAACACATATTGATGCCCTGTCATGCCCACCGCGCCCAATACATGCGCACCGCACGCAAAGGCGTCATCGTTGGAGGGATGCTCATTCGCCGGCCACGACACCATCACGTGATAAACCGGGTTTTTCACGCGCGCGTTTTGCGCGGCGACCGCCTTCATTTCCGCTCCGGCGGTTGAAAGGGAAAGGCAATTGTGTTCGCAAACAATCCGCTGCGCTGTTTTCAGGCGTTGGGCAGGCCCTGTCAACTGGATGAATTCGGCCTCACCAATGCTTCCCGCATTTCGTCCATGCCTTCGCGCAACGGCTTCAGCATGGAACGCAAGGTTGGTTCGACGGGCTCTGGCTCTTGCCTGAAAATCTTGATCAAGGTGGCGAGCCGGGTCGAGATATCCCGCTGCTGTCTCGAGATGGTCTCGAGCAGCGGCAATACTTCGTTGATATGTATGCTCATTCAAAGTCTCCCCATCATGGCCTGCACTGCCGTCGCCAATTCGTCCATGTTCGTGTTCATGGGCTTGAGCAGGCCGCCTAACACCATCAGCACGGCCTCGGATGGCAGCTGCATCAACAGCAGCAGTTCGTCCAGTTGGGCACAGATGGTCTTCTGCTGACTTGAGATTTCCGCCAGCATGCTCAAGAACCTTGAGGTGTCGGCTTCGGTCGCTTGGATCGAGTTCATCGGTTGGTTCCTCCTTGTCTTCGTCACGCTGGGTCATGTAGCGGATCAGGTCGGCAAAGCTGGACTTGCTGTCCTGGCGCCGGGGTGGGACTTTGGCCAGCATGGTCAGGCTCCCAGCCGGCGCATGGCGCCGATGATTTCCAGCAGCACGGCACTGTATTGGACGCTCATTGCATTGCCGGCAGTCCGCGCCATCTCGCGTTGCTGGCTGCCGAGGCGGCGCAGTTCTTCGATGACGTGCGTGTCGGCCTGGCTGCGCGCTTTGCTGCCCAGGGCGCTTGCCAGCAGGTAGGCCGGGACTGTCATGCTGGCGTCTTGGGCGCGTTGGCGCAGGGCTTCGTGGTCGTCGGGGGCGACGCGGACCATGATGATTTCCGACTTTTTGCGTTTTTCCTGCTTGTTCATGATGCTGGCCTTGCCTGGTTGCGTGAGCAATTACGGTGGGGTCTCGGGGCTTGCCCTGAGCAGGGTGGTAGGCGGCATGGAGGGAGTGCAACGACTGGCATGCCACCGGTTGCTAGGACGCCGCTTGCGGCGGTATAGCAAACCCTACCCTGTCCCTCGAAACCGCCTCCTTTCTTTCACTTTAAGCCCGGATCGGACGTATACAAGACATCCAGCTAACTAACTTGATAACTGTCAAACGACAAAAGCCTTAACGAATGCCCTTGAAACCGGCCTGGATTTCCGGCCTTGATTTGTGGCCTTGACGTCCGCGTAACGCGCTCGCGACAGCCGCTGACACAGGGAGCTAACACGATTCAGACAACGGGAACACACGCGCTCCAACACCGGCGGACAGGCGTATAACGTGTGGCATAACATCTGTCTAGCACCGGCCTTACTTTCTTTCGCACTGGCCCCTTACAGCCGACCAACTACGCCGCCGACAATCGATCCCACACTGACATCACTGACGACCGGACAAACCGGAAAACATTTCTGGCCCGGCGATAACACGCGCAATACATCCCGCTAACTGCATCTGACGTGACGGATAACAAATTGTCTAACTGCGTCCGTGCCAATAATGGATCCAGGGAGTTCGCCGCTGCA
>Ga0307408_100001509_pt1 | contig 17289 bp, 15 predicted proteins | sample 322Cmetagenome_FD_202116 | JGI IMG/M metagenome (GOLD analysis project Ga0307408, IMG submission 202116) | Maize rhizosphere microbial communities from greenhouse at UC Davis, California, United States - 322HYB-C-3 | ecosystem: Host-associated > Plants > Roots > Rhizosphere > Soil | place...
TACGCGGCATTCGGCAATGTCAGCAACTCCAACGGCGCCAACTTCGGCGTGGACACGGTCTCGGGCAACCCGGCCGTCAACCAGTCGCAAAGAACCATCTACGCGGGTATTGCGCACAGCTTTTAAGCAAGCCGGCGAGCTTGCCGGGCGCGGCCGCGCGCCCGGCGGGCTGCGATGGGTGGCAGGCGCGGATCAACCCTCCTGATCCGCGCCGGCCGTCCTGCTGTCCGGCGATGCCCCTCCTGTGCAGGTGTGGGCGACAATCAGCGCCGTGCTCAGCATTCTTTTCGTCACCTTCCCCTTCTTCGCCCTGGTCCTGTGCGGCTACCTTGCCGCGCGCAAAGGCCTGCTCCCGCAGCTCGCCATCCCCGGCCTCAACACCTTTGTCCTGTATTTCGCGCTGCCCTGCATGCTCTACCGCTTCGGCGCCGGCACGCCGATCGCGCAGTTGCTCGATGCCAGCCTGGTGGCCGTGTACCTGGTGTGCGCGCTGCTGATGGTGGCGTTCACCGTGATGCTCACGCGCAAGGGTCGCATCGCCTGGAACGATGCCTCTTTCGGCGCGCTGGTCGCGGCCTTTCCCAACACCGGTTTCATGGGCGTGCCCCTGCTGGTGGCGCTGCTGGGCGCGCAGGCAGCCGGCCCGGCCATCGTCACCATCCTGGTCGACCTGCTGGTGACGAGCTCTTTGTGCATCGCGCTGTCGCGGCTGGACTCGGCCGATATCCACGGCGCCGAGGTTGCCGCGAAAAACGCGCTCAAGGGCGTGGCGCTCAATCCCATGCCCTGGGCCATCGTGCTGGGCGCGCTGTCCTCCGGCCTGGGCCTGGCGCTGCCGGGGCCGGTGATGCAGACCGTGGGGCTGCTCGCCGAAGCGGCCTCTCCCGTCGCGCTGTTCACCATAGGCGCGGTGCTGGCCCGCTCGCAGATGAACAGCGTCGCGGCCACACCGCTCAAGGACTATGTGCCGGTGGCGCTCATCAAACTGGTGGTCCATCCAGTGCTGGTGGGCCTGGTGGGGCTGGGCGCCATCGCGATGGGCGTGCCGCTGCAACGCTTTGCCCTCACCGTGATCGTGCTGGTGGCGGCCCTGCCCAGCGCCAGCAATGTGGCGCTGCTGGCCGAGCGCTTCGGCGCCGACAACGGCCGCATCGCGCGCATCATCCTGTTGTCCACCGTGCTGGCGTTCTTCAGCTTCTCGGCGGCGGTGGCTTTGCTGGCCTGAGGTCCAAGGCCGGCAGCGTCCCGGTTTTCGGTGGCTGTTACAAAAAGCCGGAAAAAGACAGCGCCAGGCTGTCGATTTCACGCGAGTTCCTTCGTCGTACCGGTAGAGCGGGCGTTTTCTGCCGGGGCGGTCCCGGCATCCCGTTCCCAACGACACATCCAAGGAGTCCGACATGAAATTCATGGTCCTGGTCAAAGCCGACAAACACAGCGAAGCCGGTGAGATGCCCAGCGAACAGCTGCTGGCCGACATGGGCAAGTACAACGAATCGCTGGTCAAGGCCGGCGTGCTGCTGGCGGGCGAGGGGCTGCACCCCAGTTCCAAGGGCGCGCGCGTCAAATTCTCGGGTAGCAAGCGCACCGTGGTCGACGGCCCCTTTCCCGAAACCAGGGAGCTGGTGGCCGGCTTCTGGATACTGCAGGTCTCGTCGAAGGAAGAAGCGATTGAATGGGTCAAGCGCTGCCCCTTCCCGCCCGAGAGCGAGGCCGAAATCGAAATCCGCCAGGTGTTCTCGGCCGAAGACTTCGGCGCCGAGTTCACGCCTGAACTGCGCGAGGCCGAGGAGCGCCTGCGCCAGCAAGTGGAGGCGAAGGCCGGCGCGCGCAGCTGAAACGCGCAGGTCTTGGGATTGAGGTAAAAACCGGGAGGGCGGCGCGGAGCCGTTGAGACCGTAAACAGCTTCCAAGGAGACTTCCCGCATGCAATTCATGATCCTGCGCAAAGCCGATGCGAACACCGAAGCCGGTGAACTGCCCAGCCCCGCCTTGCTGGCCGCCATGGGCGCCTACAACGAGGAACTGGCCAAGGCCGGCATGCTGCTCGGGGGTGAAGGCCTGCAGCCCAGCGCCAAGGGCGCGCGCATCCGCTTTTCCGGCGGCAAGCCCACGGTGACCGACGGCCCCTTCACCGAGGCCAAGGAGCTGATCGCCGGCTTCACCATGGTGGAAGCTGCTTCGCGCGAGGAAGTCATCGAATGGCTCAAGCGCTGGCCGCAGGAAGACGGCGGCGGCAACACCTCGCTGGAAATCCGCGAGGGCGGCTGCCCCGGCGGCCTGCGCGGCGTGAGCGGGGAAGATGCACCGGCCCTGCCCGAAGGCATGCGGCGCTACATGGTCCTGCTCAAGGGCAATGAGAGGACCGAAGCCGGCATCGTGCCCGACAGCCAGTGGCTGGGGCGCATGGCCCGGCACAACGACGATGGCGTCAAGGCCGGCGTGCTGCTGATGGGCGAGGGCCTCAAGCCCAGCGCCAGCGCCTCGCGCATGAAATTCAGCCGGGGCAAGCCGAGCATCATGGACGGCCCCTTTGCCGAAGCCAAGGAATTGCTGGCCGGCTTCTGGATCATCCAGGCGCGTTCGCTGCAGGCCGCGGTGGACTGGGCGCTGGGCTACCCCTTCCCCTTCCGGGAGACCGAAGAGGTCGAGGTCGAAATCCGGCTGCTGTATGAGGCCGCCGACTTTGGCGCTGCCTGAGCATCAGCGGCAATGACAGCGGCAGGGCGTGCGGCCAAAAAATTTTCAAAAATTTTTGGCCTGGCATGTCGATTCCAGGTTTTTCGTTCGTCATAGCGGTGAGCAGACGGTTTTTCAGGGCCCATCAACGTCCCGGGATCCGCCGCTTAGCTATCCGATCCACGAAGTGAACAAACACCAACAAGGGGAATTTCATGTTCAAGACCATTGCCATCATCGCCGCCATCGCGATTGTGCTTTTCATCGTGACGGCGCTGGTGCTTGCGTCCGGCAAGCCCGACACCTTCCGCGTCCAGCGCCAGATCACCATCCACGCGCCGCCCGAAAAAATCTTCCCGCTGATCAACGACTACAAGAACTGGGGCGCCTGGTCGCCCTGGGAGAAGAAGGACCCGGCCATGAAGCGCAGCTTCAGCGGTGCGGCCGCAGGCAAGGGCTCGGCCTACGCCTGGGAGAGCAAGGAGGTCGGTGTCGGCGACATGCTGATCACCGAGTCCGTGCCATCGTCGCTGGTGCGCATAGACCTCAACTTCAGCAAGCCGTTTGAAACCCACAACAAGGTGGTCCTCAGCATCCAGCCGCAGGCCGGCGGCAGCACCGTGAGCTGGGAAATGGTGGGCCCCGCGCCTTTGCTGTCCAAGGTCATGCAGGTGTTCTTCAGCATGGACAAGATGGTGGGCAAGGACTTTGAGGCCGGCCTGGCCGCCATGAAGACTGCGGCTGAAAAATAGGCTGTAGCTGCCTCTTTGAAAAAGTTTGCAGATTTCCTGTCGATTTTTCAGAACCCACTCGTCATACAGTCAGAGCCAGGCATTCAAGGGCATGCACCCGGGCCGGGCTCCTGACACCCGAACACGCAAGGAGTATTGAAATGCGATTCATGATGCTGATGATCCCCAAGGGCTACGAAAGCGCCGTCGCCGGCACCCTGCCCAGCGCCGACGCCGTGGCCGCCATGATGAAGTACAACGAAGAGCTGCAAAAAGCCGGCGTGCTGCTCTCGCTCGAAGGCCTGCACCCGCCCGCCATGGGCGCGCGCGTGAGCTTTCCCGGCGGCAAGGCGAAGGTGACCGACGGCCCCTTTGCTGAAGCCCGCGAGGTGCTGGGCGGCTTCTGGATGATCGATGTGGCTTCACGCGAAGAAGCCATACGCTGGGCCTCGCGTTGCCCCGCCGCCGAAAACGAAACCATCGAAGTGCGCCAGGTCATGGAGATGACGGACTTCCCGGCCGACGTGCAGGAGGCGGCTGCCGGCTTTACCGAGATGCAGCAGGCCGCGGGCGAAAAAAGCAAAACCCGGGGCGCCTGAAGCCGCATGGCCTCCCATGACATCCACCGCGCCATCGACGCCGTCTGGCGCATCGAATCGGCCAAGGTCATCGCCAAGGTCGCACGCATGGTGCAGGAAGTGGGCCTGGCCGAGGAGATCGCGCAGGACGCGCTGGTCACCGCGCTGGAGCGCTGGCCCCAGACCGGTGTGCCGGACAACCCCGGCGCCTGGCTCATGGCCGTGGCCAAGCACCGCGCGATTGACCACTTGCGGCGGCGCAAGATGCTCGCGCTCAAGCATGAAGAGCTGGGCCGCGAACTCGAGATGGAGCAGGACATGGCTTTTGCCGACGTAGACGAGCCCGGCCCCGGCGACGACGGCGGCGACGATTACGGCGACGATTTGCTGCGCCTGATCTTCACCGCCTGCCATCCGGTGCTGTCGACCGAAGCGCGCATCGCGCTCACGCTGCGGCTGCTGGGCGGCCTGAGCACCGACGAGATCGCGCGTGCCTTCCTGGTGCCCGAGCCCACGGTCGCCCAGCGCATCGTGCGCGCGAAGCGCACCCTGGCCGAAGCGCGTGTGCCCTTTGAGGTGCCCGGCCCCGAAGAGCGCAACGCGCGCCTGGCCTCGGTGCTGGAGGTCATTTACCTGATCTTCAACGAAGGCTATTCGGCCACCTCGGGCGGCGACTGGATGCGGCCCGCGCTGTGCGAGCAGGCCCTGCGGCTGGGGCGTGTGCTGGCCGAGCTGGCCGCGCAGGAGCCTGAAGTCCACGGCCTGGTCGCCCTCATGGAAATCCAGGCCTCGCGTGCCAAGGCGCGCACCGGCCCTTCAGGCGAGCCCATTCTTTTGCTGGACCAGAACCGCGCACAGTGGGACCAGATCCTGATACGCCGCGGCCTGGCCGCACTGGCGCGCGCCGAGGCGCTGGGCGGCGCGCTGGGGCCGTATGCGTTGCAGGCCGCGATTGCCGCCTGCCATGCGCGCGCACCCACCGGCGCCGACACCGACTGGCAACGCATCGCCGCGCTCTACGACGCGCTGGCGCAGCTCGCACCCTCACCGGTGGTGGAACTCAACCGCGCCGTGGCCCTGGCCATGGCCTTCGGCCCCGCCACGGGGCTGGAAGTGGCTGACGCCTTGCTGGCCGAGCCCTTGATGAAAAACTACCACCTGCTGCCCAGCGTGCGCGGTGATTTTTTGTTCAAGCTGGGCCGCTTTGACGAAGCCCACGCCGAGTTTGAACGCGCCGCCTCGCTCACACGCAACCTGCGTGAACGCGAGCTGCTGCTGGCGCGCGCTGCGGCCTGCGAGCCGGATACCAAGCCGCGCCTGGCCTGAAGCGCCTCAGTCAGCCGGCTTGCGCCCGCCCAGCATGCAGGCGATGGCCACCAACTGCAGCAGCACCGTCGCGCCGAAATAAAGCCCTGTGCCCGCGCCCAGGTGCGCAGGCGCGCCGGTGCTGGTCACCAGCAGCAAGGCAAAGCTCGCCGGCGCCAGCGCCCACAGGCCTTGTGACATCGCGACGATCAAGGCCACCACGCGGGGAGCGTCTTCCTTGACGAACTCCACCTGCGCCACCAGCGGCGGCAGCGAGGTCGCGTTGCCGATGCCGACACCAAACAGCACCACGCCCAGCAGGATCAAGGCTGTTTGATACTCCGCCGAAAACGCCAGCAGCAGCGAGCCGGCAATCTGCACCGCATAGCTCACACTCGCGACCAGCCGGCGATCCGCGTTGGCGGGCATGCATTTGGCCACCACCGTGCGCCCGCCTATCGCGCAGGCCGTGGCCAGCGCCATCGCCAGGCCCGCGCCCTGCGCACCCATCGCGAAGACCAGCAGCGAATACAAATGCGTGATCAGCCCAGCTTGCGCAAACAGGCTCAGTGCCATGGCTGCTGCCAGCGTGAGGAAGCCGCGATCACGCCACAGCAGCCTGCCCGGCAGCGGCTTGGCGAGCGCCGAGGTGAGGCTGCGAGCGGGTGCACCGGGCGCATCACCATCGGGCCGCTGGCCCAGGCGTTCAGGCGTTTGCGCCACCACCCAGATGCACAGGCACACAACGATGGCCAGCATGGCCGCACCCACCAGCACGGTGGCGGCGGTAAAACCCAGAGCGGCAATCAAAGCACCCCACAGCGGCGAGAAGATCACGCCGCCCAGGCTGGCGCCGTTGTAGGCCTTGGCCAATGCCATGGGCCGGCCACGCGCAAACCAGGGCGAAATGATGGCGTTGATGCCCGCCGCACCCATGGTGACCCAGCCGCCGCCCGTCAGCAAGGCAGCCGCAAACAGCTGCCAGGGCTGCGCGGCCAGCGCCCAACCCGCCATGCCCAGCGCCAATGCGGTGGCGCCGGCAGCCGTGGTCGCGGCCACGCCCAGCCGGGCATGGATGCGCGGCAGGCAGGCCACCACGCCCGCCCCAAACAGAAAGTGAAAGGTCACGGCAGCCGACACCAAGGGCAGCGCCCAGCCCGTGCGCGCCAGCACCGCATGCAGAAAGATGGCGGGGCTGTAAAAGCCGATGCCCCAGCCAAAGATGGCCAGTACAAAGGCCGCGCGCACCACGGTGGCGCCAAAAAAGGCGCGCGGCGCCGGCGGCTGGAGGGCGGGGGTTGCAGGGGTGTCCATGGGCGTTTCCTTGAGAGTCATCAGATGCCTCCATGGTCCGGCGCAAAGGGGCCGCCATGCTTCGCCCCGGAGCGAAGCATGGCCTTGACTATGCTGCTAAGGTGGCAGCATGAACACCAACCAGATTGCCCACATCGCCTCGCTGGTCGGCGAACCGGCCCGCACCGCCATGCTGATGGAGCTGCTCGACGGCCGCTCGCTCACTGCCCACGAACTGGCCGGCGCCGGCAATGTGTCACCACAAACCGCCAGCCGCCACCTCGCGCTGATGGTTGAAGGCGGCCTGCTGCGCGTGGAGCAGCACGGCCGCCACCGCTACCACCGCCTGGCCTCGGCCGACGTGGCCCGCGTGCTCGAAGGCATCACCCAGCTCGCGGCGCAGAACACACCCCGGGTACGCGCCGTGGTGCCCGGCCCCAAGGATGCGGCCATGCGCATGGCCCGCAGCTGTTATGACCACATCGCCGGGCGGCTGGGTGTGGCCATTGCCCAGCACCTGATTGCGGATGGCGCCATCGCATTTGAAGGAGAGGCTGGGCATGTGACGGACAAGGCAGGTGCTGTCCTGGCTCGCCTCGGCATTGATCTGACATCCTTGCCCGGCACCCATACGAAGCGTCCTTACTGCCGCCCGTGCCTGGACTGGAGTGAGCGACGTTTTCATGTGGCCGGCCAGCTGGGCACGCTGATCTGCACGCACAGCCTTGAGCGCGGATGGCTTACGCGCCGTCAGGGCATGCGTGCGCTGGAGATCACGCCCAAAGGGGTGATGGCCTTGCGGGGGTGGATGGGGCAGGAAAGCTGGCGGCAGGTGACGGAGGGGGAGGCAGTTTCTGTGCAAGCGGAGCCGCGGACTATGGTTGCTTGAACGGGCGCAATGCATGAGTGCGCTAGGCTTTGTGGCCGGTCAGGATTTTTGCGTATCCCTCAGATAGAGGATGTCAAACGCATATAGTTGATCAAGAATGAGTCTCTTTTGAATGGTCAGCCAGAAAGCTCCTGATGACTCGAAACGCTCCTGAGTGGTTCCGCCTTGGTGAAGAAGCGGCAGCTCAAGTAATGAGCCGAGTCGCCACATCAACCTCTAGTTGTCAGATGTCCATGCAGGTGCAATTGGCACCCAAACTCGCACACTGGTTCATGCTTGATGCACTGCTTTTGGCAAATAGAGCCAACCGCGATGGAATGCATGCCAATGCGCTTTCCCTTACTCGGCAATGCTTTGAATCGCTAAGCATCATTGAGCTAGGCATATCGGGACATAAAGATGCCGAATCGATCCTCTTGAAATGGGATAGAGACGACCTTACACCGGGAAAACTTCGTGCATGGCTTGAGCAACATGTTTGGCCCAAGTATGGTGTTGGCCTCTGGACCGAACCCTGGTCTACATTTATGCGTGAGTTTGCTGCGGCACTCCAACCGTATGCTCACTACAACTCAAAGTTGGCTCAGTGGCAAGTTCGCCTTCTGCCAGGTCAAGCGGGACAAGATTTAACGGCGCCGATGACCGCACTAATTGAAGTACGGCCGCGAGCATACGACCCACAGAAGGCGACCCGCATTACGCTATTCCACACTATCCTGACATATGCTTTGGGGCGCATCTGGATAGCGAGCAATACGGACGACACATCGTTCTCGGCCTTGATTACCCGCCTGGGCGGCGCATTGGGAAAGTCACCGTACTTGGATGGTCATGAGACCAATTGGAGTCAACAGTTTTGGGCAATGCTCTGGGGTAGTGATGGCAATACCCTTCTCGAATGAAGTTTCAAAGTGATAGACCAGGCATTTGACATCAGTCTAACTCGCGCTTCTCAGTGCAAAGACCCCCTATTCACTGTCATCATTCGCCTTGTGGGCCAAGCACCGGGCCGGCAGCGTCTGCTCAACTCAAACCTTCGGTCGCAGGGAGGTCGTCCAGCATGGCTACTCGAAAATCACTTCCCGTCGATGCGCGCGCTATCGTTCTGCACGAGTGCGGCTATAAATGTGCCAACCCCACGTGCCGCATGGTGCTCACGCTGGAGATTCATCATCTTGAGCAGGTCTCGGAAGATGGTTCTAACGAGCCGTCAAACCTACTGGCACTTTGTCCGAACTGCCATGCGTTACATCACTCGGGCCGTATCCCACATGCTTCATTACGAACTTGGAAGCATCTGATTCTTGCGCTGAACCATGCGTTCGATACTCGCTTGGTTGATCTACTGCTCGCCCTCAGAAAGTTGGAGGCCGTGATTGTGTCCGGGGACAGCGTGCTTCAGTGTGCACAGGGTGTGTCATCTGGGTTGATTGAAGTGATATTTCGCGTGCAGCCAGAGAACTACCTCGTCCGTCTTACCTCGAAAGGTCGACACTTCGTCACGAATTGGGAGGCAGGCGATGAAGAGGCGGCAGTGGCTGGGACCTGATCCATCGCTCGCCTAGCGAATCGGGCTTTTGAATCACTCAGCTGGCGTGTTCGAGCAACATCGGCAACCAAGCAGTCTCCAGTGTTGCGCGGCTCCGACGTTCCGTGCGCCAGATAGCCGCAGCCACGTCAATACCGCAATCACCAAGGCACGCCGACCGCAATCGGACTAGCATGACTGAGCGGACCCAGCTCATGAACGCCGAGACACCCACACCTCTCGAAACCAGCCTGGTGACCCATGCCCAATGATGTAAACATTGGTTTGCAAAAACGATTTGCCCTATCGATTTTTGGAGTGCTTTGTACCGCACTTCCGCAGGGCAAGGCTTGGGCGGTGTGCAATGGCGGTGTCACTGTCACGTCAACCCTGGTGGTGAGCACCAGTTGTGCGGGCGGCAATGTCAAGCCGCTGACGCTGGATACGGGCGCCAATGTCACCGTCAACGCGGGTGTAACAGTTTCAAACGATGCGCCCAGCGGCAGGAATGGCGATCCGGTGTCGGTGCTGGCGTCATCGACTTCCGCGTCATTGACCAACAACGGAACGATTTCCACCGGTTCGCAGTTCGGTGTCACCGTCAACGGCACCTTGACCACGCTGATCAACACCGGAAGGATTTCATCGGGTGTGCGGCGCGGCGTGGTTCTCAATGGCGGCACGATCACGACCTTGACCAATACCGGGTCCATCATCGGCCCGTTTTCGGCCATCACCAACAACGCGGGCGTGCTCACCACGCTCAACAACTTGCAAGGCGCCGGCAATGCCAATGGCGCCCTCACTTACACCGGGGTGCTGCCGGTCGATTACCGCATCATCATCAACAGCGCGACCACTTACGGAAAGCTCACCGCCACCGCTGTCACCGGCAGCATGAGCTTCGGCATCTACGGCACGTCCACGGTCGCCGTCGGCACCTATGCGGGCGTGCTCAACGGCCTCACGGCCGGCAACCTGACCGGTGCGACCTCGGGCACCTATGGCGGCCTGAACTGGCAGCTGGGCCTGGCATCGGGCAGCACCACGATCTGGGACCTGGTGTTTTCCCCCGCGACCGTGAACATGAATACCGGAAGCACCTACAGCCTGAGCGATGTGGGGGTGACAGCCAACCCGGTCTTTGCGGGGGGAACGCTGGCGCTACTGCCCGGTGACAGCTCCAACCAGGCGTTCACGCTCAATGCCGGGGGCGGCATCCTCACCACGCCCACGGGCGGTTCGGCCCAGCTTTCGGGTGTGTTCTCCGGCGTGGGCGGCCTGACCGTCAATGGCACGGGGACTCTGGTGCTGACCGGCGCCAACAATTATTCGGGCGGCACCACCGTCAGCTCGGGCACCCTGGTGATAGGCGGCGCGTCGCCGCTCGGGACGGGCGCTGTCTTTGTCGGTGCCGGCAGCACCTTGATGGGCACGGGCACCATCCGCGGCCCGGTGACGGTGGCCGGCACCTTGAAGCCGGGCAATTCGCCGGGCTACCTCGCGGTGAATTCGACCGTGACCATGAACGGCGGCAGCACCTACCAGCAGGACATTGCGGGAACGGTGCAAGCCAGCGCGGCGAGCCCGGTGGGGGCGACCGGCTTCTACTCTTTCCTGAACATCACCGGCGGGCAGTTTGTGATCCAGCCGAATGCAACGCTGACGCCGCGCCTGTCGGGCCTGTTCACGCCGGCTGAAGCCGGCTTCGGCAGCAGGCCTTATGTGCCGGTGCTGGGCGACAGGTTCCGCATCGTGACCGCCGATGGCGGGATCACTGGCCGGTTCTCCGTGCTGACACAGCCCGCTGAGCTTTCCGCGGATACGCAGTTCGCCCAGATCTACAACGCCGGGGGCAGCAACAGCCTGGACCTGGTGGTGATCCCCAGGTCTTATGCGGCAACGCTCGGTGCGCAAAACGCCAATGCCCAATCGGCTGCAAGCGCTCTCGATGCGATTGTGCTGGCGAGCCAGGCCGGCTCGGCCAGCAGTGCGCAGGCGCAATTGCTGTCCGCCGCGGCAGCGCAAACGGCGGCAAGCCTTCCGGCCTTCACGCGCGGACTTGCAGGCGAAGTCCATGGCGCAAGCCTTGCGGCCCTGCCCCAGGCCGCGCTGCGTGCCCAGCAGGCGCTCATGTCGCACCTGGATGGAACGGCCGCTACGCCCGCAGCCGGCGCATTCAGCGCCGCCCGCTCGCCGGGGCTGTTGCTTGCGAGCGCGGGACCCGATGTTCCCATCGGCGCCCTTGATGGCGCAAGCCATGGCGCTGCGAGCCGTGGCCCGGCATGGGGCGAGATCACCTACCAGCGCGGCAAGCGCTCGGGCGATGGCGGCGCGAGCGGTTTTTCGAGCGACCTGTACCAGCTGGTGGTGGGCATCGATGCCTATGAACAGCGTGGGGCCAAGGCGGGCGGCGGGATCACGCTGTCCAACACCCATGTCACGGGCGACCAGGGCACGGGCGAGATCCAGCAGGGATCGGTCTTCCTCTACGGCAAGCTGCCCATGGACGGGCTGGTGCTCGACGGCATGGCAAGTCTGGGCCTGAGCTCGACGAACAGTTCGCGCAACGATCCCACCGGCAACACCGCCGGCCTGGAGGCCAAAAACATACGGGGCAAGCATGTCCTGCTCAGCGCGGGCTTGAGCCGCCCCATGGATCGGGAGTCCGACCGCATGACGCCCTATGCACGCCTGACCTGGCAACAGGTGAAGCAGTCCTCGTTTGCGGAAGGTTCGTCGGCGGCCGCATTGAGCGTGGACAGCTTCAGCGGCGGGGCCGTGCGCGGGGTGATGGGATTGACGCTGGGCTCCACGAACACGAATCTCCTGAAAGAGGCCAACACCTACCTTGTCAACGTCGCGGCGGGGGTGGACTCGTCAGGTTTGATGAATCCGGTGCTCAATGCCTCGCTGGCCGGGACATCCACCGCCATAGGCACACCCCGCGCGGGTTCGGCCTTTGTGCAGGCCGGGTTCTACGGCACGCGCAGGGTTGCCGCCAATGCCTTCGCCTATCTGGGCGTGGCCGGTGAGCTGCGCAGGGGCGCCAGGCAGGGCACGCTCAGTGCCGGCGTGCAAATGCAGTTTTAATCCGCATCGCCCGGCTTTAAATCGCTATCGGATCCACATCAATCGCCCAGCGGATCAGGCTTTTGAATTCCGCCTGCTGGCGTGTCTCAAACAGCACCGGTTGCCACGCTGCCAGAAAGCGCTGCAGCGCCGCGCGTGAAGGGCTTTCGACCAGCATCTGCGCGCGTTCGATATTGGCCACGCGCTGTATCGTCATGGGCACGGCCGGGTAGGCGGTGACCTGGCCGTTGCCGGTGAGCTGCAGGGCCTCGGCCTGCGCTGCCGCGGCATTGAGAAAACCTTGCGCCACCTCTTGCGTGCGGGCTTCGGCGCGCACCAGCGCTGAAAAGCCGAAGGGCGACATGCCGGCCGCTTCGCGCTCGGCCAGCTGCTGTGTGGCAAAGCCGGCGTAGTCGTGGCGCTTGAGCGCCGCGAACAAAGGGTGCTCGGGGTGGAAGGTCTGCACCCACATTTCGCTGGCGCCGCTGTGACGCGCGTCGCGCCCGGCCCGGCCGCCGGCCTGCATCAACAGGCTGAAGAGGCGCTCGGGCGCACGGAAGTCGCTGGAGAACAGCGCGCCGTCGGGGTTGATGGCGGCCACCAGCGTGATGTTGCGGAAGTCATGCCCCTTGGCGATCATCTGCGTGCCGACCAGCACGTCGACCTCGCCCGCATGCACGCTGGCTAGCTGCGATTCGAGCGCGCCCTTGAGCCGCGTGCTGTCGGCGTCGATGCGGGCGATGCGCACGGGCTCGCCGTCGGGCCGCTTCACGCCGGCCAGCAGCTCGGCCAGGTGCTCTTCCAGCCGCTCGGTGCCGCGCCCCACGGGGGCGATGTCGATGTTGCCGCAGCTGGGGCAGGCGCGCGGCACGCGCTCGGTAAAGCCGCAGTGGTGGCAGCGCAGGGTGCGGTCAATCTTGTGGAAGACGCGAAACGCGCTGCAATGCGGGCATTCGCTTTTCCAGCCGCAGTCGTGGCAGGCCAGCACGGGCGCATAGCCGCGCCGGTTCAAAAAGATCAAGGACTGCTCGCCGCGCGCCACGCGCTGCGCGATCGCGTCCAGCAGCGGCGGCGCAATGATGCAGTGCTTGGGCTGGTGGTTCATGTCCACGCGCCGCACCGTGGGCAGGCTGCCTGCATCGCCGGGTTCGCCGGCCTTGGGTGGTGTGTAGGGCTCGGGCTGCGGCCCGGCGGAATAGTGCGCGGCCTCTTCGCCGGTTGAGAAAACCGTTGCCGAGCCTATGCGCTGGTCCATCACCAGGCGCTGGTAGCGGCCCGCCAGGGTCGCCTGCCAGCTTTCCAGCGAGGGCGTTGCCGAGCCCAGCAGCACACGGCAAGGGCCATGGTCATGGATGGCGTCTTCGGTTTCCGCCTTGGCGCGGTAGATCGCAAGGTCACGCGCCGAATAGCGTGCGCCTTCCTGCTGTTTGTAGCTGGGGTCGTGCTCTTCGTCGACCACGATCAGGCGCAGGTTGGGCATGGAGGCAAACACCGCCATGCGCGTGCCCAGCACCAGACGCGCGTGGCCGGCGTGCGCGGCCAGCCAGCTCTTGAGGCGCTGGGCCGGCGTGAGGCCGCTGTGCATCGCCACCACGCGCTCCTTGCCCAGGTGGGCAAAGCGCTGTTCAAAGCGCGACTGCAGCTGCGGCGTGAGGTTGATCTCGGGCACCATCACCAGCACCTGGGCGGCGGGGTCCTGTTCCAGCACACGGGCCGCGGCGCGCAGGTAGACCTCGGTCTTGCCGCTGCCGGTGGCGCCGAAGAGCAGCGCGGGCCGGCTGTCGGCGTGGAAGTCGGCCAGCGCGGCCGCCTGCTGCGGGCTGAGCGTCGGCAGGGCCTGGCCGTCGGCTGCGCCGCTGGTGTCGGCCACCGGGCGCTTGAGCCGCCGCGCCAGCTGGACGTTGCTCAGGTCGCGCAGCTGCGGCGGCAGCGCCGCCAGCGCCACTTCGCCCAGCGAGCGCTGGTAATAGCTGGCGGTGAACTGCACCAGCTTGCGCCAGGTGGCGGACAGGGGCGGCAGGCCTTCGAGTGCGCCGATGATGGGCCGCGTCTGCATTTCCAGCAGCCCGCCGCTGTCGGCCAGCGCTTCCCAGACCACGCCCAGCACCTCGCGCCGGCCCAGCGGCACACGCACCAGCGAGCCCACAGCGAGTGGCGACTCACTCTGGTAGGTCAGGGGCCCGGCGATGGAACTGTGCGCGGGCGCCGCGACGGCGACTTGCAGCCAATAGCTCATTCTGGGTAACTAAATGTGTTTAATTCTTCAGGAATACATCCAGAAAATGCGCTAAGTCCTTGATTTCGCGCCACTTTACAGATTTCCCAGATTTTCTGTGGATAACTTTGTTGACAGCTTGTCGGCGAAGGTCGCGAAGCCTTGTAAATCAAGGCTTTTCTTAAATTGCCCGCAAAAAAAGCATTTCGAAGTTTCTATATAAATCAAGCACTTAGACGCGCTATTGCTTTGATAGCGCAGCATCGCCGGGGGTCCTTGCATTGCGGCGGCGCAACAAGATTTTTGTGCATAAGTCCGGTCGCCTGGGGCACTTTTTGTGCTAGCCGTGGTGGAAAAACGCCCCTGGCCGGCCGGAAAAAGGGGGGTACGCGAAAGGTTTCAGCTACGGGCCGCGCGCATTTTGCGAGAGTGAGCGTGCACTGCGCGCACCAGCACCTCAACGCTCTCGGGCGGGGTGTGCTGGCTGATGCCATGGCCCAGGTTGAAAATATGCGTCGGTCCGGTCCGGCTGGGGTCGGTATGGGGGGCGCCAAAGCTGTCCAGCACGGCGGCCGCTTCGGCCTCGATCTGGGCCGGGTTGGCGAACAGCACATTGGGGTCCAGGTTGCCTTGCAGCGCCTTGGCCTGCGGGCCGTTCTCGCCGACCAGCGCCCGCGCCCGGGCCAGGTTGACCGTCCAGTCGAGGCCCAGCACCTCGCAATCGAGCTGCGCCATGGCGTCCAGCCACTGGCCGCCGCCCTTGGTGAACACCAGGCGTGGGATTTTCACGCCTTCGTGTTCGCGCTTGAGCTGGGCCAGCACGCGGGCCGTGTAGGCCAGGCTGAAGGTCTTGAAGGCCTGGTCGGCCAGCACGCCGCCCCAGCTGTCGAAAATCATCACGGCCTGGGCGCCGGCCTCGATCTGCGCGTTCAGGTAGGCGGCCACCGCGTCGGCGTTGACGGCCAGCATCTTGTGCATCAGGTCGGGGCGCTGGTACAGCATGGTCTTGACCAGGCGGTAGTCGTCGGAGCCCGCGCCTTCGACCATGTAGCAGGCCAGGGTCCAGGGGCTGCCGGAAAAGCCGATCAGCGGCACGCGGCCGTTCAAGGCCTTGCGGATGGAGGTGACGGCGTCGAACACATAGCGCAGCTTGCCCATGTCGGGCACCCGCAGCGCCGCCACGGCAGCCTCGTCGCGCACCGGCGTGGCAAAGCGCGGGCCTTCGCCCAGCGCGAAAGACAGGCCCAGGCCCATGGCATCGGGCACGGTCAGGATGTCGCTGAACAGGATGGCGGCGTCCAGCGGATAGCGCTCCAGCGGCTGCAGCGTCACCTCGGTGGCGTAGTCGGTGTTGGTGGCCAGGCCCATGAAACTGCCGGCCTGGGCGCGCGTGGCGCGGTACTCCGGCAAATAGCGGCCGGCCTGGCGCATCAGCCAGACGGGGGTGTGGGGGGTGGCCTGGCGCAGGCAGGCGCGCAAAAAGGTGTCGTTTTGAAGGGGGGCGAACATGCACCGATTGTCTCAGGTGTGGGAAGGCTCCCGCTGGCCTCTTCAGCGGTTCGGATTTACCATGGCTGCACGGCCTGCCGGGCCCGGAACAGGTTCGAAGGAGCATTCCATGCGCATGAACGACCAGGAATATTTCCGCAGCTGCATCGCCAAGGAACGGCACCTGGCGCAGCTGCTGGGCCACACGCACATCGAGGAATGCTATGAAAGCGCGGGCACGCTCTGGGACAACGCCCAGGCCCTGCCGCAGTGGACGCGCGACTGGCGCGCCTGCGGCCCGCTGATGACGGCCCACGGCATCAATGTGGTGTATGACGCCGAGGGCGCGACCCTGGGCGCCACCCATGTGCATTTTGCCGACCACCCGAACCGGGACCGCGCCTTGATGTACGGCATCGTCAAGGAGGTGATTTTCCGGCTCGAGCACCAGCATCACGCCCATCCGCAGAAAGCGGGCGCCGCCCAGCCGGCTTAACCGCCCCGCTCAGGCGCCCAGTGTCGTGATGAAGGCCTCCAGCTCGTCAATCGGCAAGGGCTTGCAGAACAGGTAGCCCTGGTAGCAGTCGCAGCCGTGGCGCGACAGAAAATCGCGCTGCGCCTCGGTCTCCACCCCTTCGGCCACCACGCCCAGGCCCAGGCTTTGCGCCAGGCCGATGATGGTGCGCGCAATCGCCGCGTCGTTGGGGTCGCGCAGGATGTCTTCCACAAAAGACTTGTCGATCTTGAGCTGGTCCAGCGGCAGGCGTTTGAGGCAGGACAGCGACGAGTAGCCCATGCCGAAATCGTCGAGCGACAGGGTCACGCCCATTTTCTTGAGGCGGGCCATCTTGGTGATGGTGATCTCCATGTCCTCGGCCAGCAGGCTTTCGGTCAGCTCCAGCTTGAGCTTGTGCGGGCTGACCTGGGTTTCCTTGAGCGCGGCCATCACCAGGTCGACGAATTCCGGGTGGCGGAACTGCCGCACGCTGACATTCACCGCGATGCTCAGCGCCGCGGTCTCCGGGCGCTGCGCCCAGGCCGCGAGCTGGCGGCAGGCCGTCTCCAGCGCCCACTGGCCCAGCGGCAGGATCAGCCCGGCATCCTCGGCCGCCGGGATGAACTCGGCGGGCTGCACCATGCCGCGCTCGCCATGCCGCCAGCGCAGCAGGGCCTCCACGCCGGTCATGCGGCCGTCGCGGCCCACCTGCGGCTGGTAGTAGAGCAGGAACTGCTTTTCGCGCAGCCCCTGGCGCAGGTCCGACTGCAGCGCGGCGCTGGCGGTCACGGCCGCCTGCATGGCCGGGTTGAAGAAGCAGACCGTGTTGCGGCCCGACATCTTGGCCTGGTACATCGCCAGGTCGGCCTGCTTGAGCAGGTCGCCGATGTTGTTCAGGGTCTGGTTGAAGGCGGTCACGCCTATGCTGCAGGTGCTGTAGTGCTGGTAGCCCGCCAGGCTGTAGGGCTCGCACAGCGCGGCCAGGATCTGCCCGCTCACCGTCTCGGCTTTGACCGTG
>Ga0307408_100001513_pt1 | contig 17284 bp, 25 predicted proteins | sample 322Cmetagenome_FD_202116 | JGI IMG/M metagenome (GOLD analysis project Ga0307408, IMG submission 202116) | Maize rhizosphere microbial communities from greenhouse at UC Davis, California, United States - 322HYB-C-3 | ecosystem: Host-associated > Plants > Roots > Rhizosphere > Soil | place...
GTTCGTGGGGCTGGTTGTGGGCCGCCGGGTGTCATCGCCCGGCGGCCCGTCCGTCTACTTGTCCTCGGGGGCTGCGTGCTTCGGCTCGTGCTGCTCGTCGGCGTGGCGCCGGGTGGTGTTCCTCTCGCTGGTGCTCGGCTCCCCCTCGCGGGACCCGGCGACCGGTCCGTGCGCGCCCATCAGGACTGCCGCTCGCGCACGCTGTACGTGTCGCTGTGGCCCATGCGGGCCTCGTTCGCGTCCTGCCGGGCGGCCTGTGCCCGCTCGCGCGCCAGGTCGGCGTTCGGGGCGCTGTCGACCACGTGCTGCGTCTCGTAGGTGCCGCTGGTGCGGACTACCTCGTATTGGTTCGTCATGCCGAGGAACGTAACAGTTGCACAGTGACTGTGCAACTGTGCTAGCGTGATCGCCATGCAGAACGAGGGCGGCGTGAGCCGCGATATGAGCAGGACGTGGGACGGCCGGCGCCGTGCCGCGGCCCGTGAGCGACTGCGCAAGGCGGCCGAGGTGCTGGCCGGCGCGTCGCAGGAGCACCTGTCGGCGTACGCGCAGCAGATCGTGGTGCGCGCCGGCAAGCGTGCGCTGGTGCACATCGAGGCCGAGACGAACCGATGAGCGGCTCCCTGTTCGACCGGAACGGCCTGCGCGCCGGGGTGGCCTCGGCGCGGGTGGCCGCGGCCGGGCCGCTGCGCTACGGCGTGGACGGGGAGTTCTGGGCCTACGCCGATGGTGTGTGGCGTCCGGCCGGCAGGGAGGTGCAGCGGCGGATCGTGCGCACGCTCGGGGAGCAGTACCGGCCGGCGCACGCGGCGACCATCCGGGACGTGCTCGCAGCCACGCTCGATGAGCAGCACGTGGCGCCGGTGACCGGGTACCTGAACATGCGCAACGGGATGGTGCGGTGGGACCACCCGGGCGAGCCTGCGCTGCTGGAGCACCACGAGGAGTACGGGTCCACCGTGCAGCTACCCGTCGCGTGGCGGTGGGACGCGGACTGTCCGGCGTTCGAGCGCTTCCTGGCCGAGGCGGTCCCAGAGGACGACCACCAGCGCGTCTGGGAGGTGCTCGGCTACCTGATGATGTCGGGCAACCCGTTGCAGCGCATGGTCCTGCTCACCGGCGGGGGCGGCAACGGGAAGGGCGTGTTCCTCCATGTCGTCCGGGCTCTGCTCGGCATGGTGAACGTGGCCAATGTGCCGCTGCACGACTTCTCCGGAAATCAGTTCGCCTCGGCGGACATCTTCGGGAAGCTGGCCAACATCTGCGGTGACATCGATACGACGTTCATCGAACAGACCGGACAGATCAAGCAGATATCGGGTGAGGACGATGTGCGCGCCGAACGCAAGTTCGGTCAGCCGTTCACGTTCGAGTTCTGGGGCAAGATGCTGTTCTCCGCGAACGCTATCCCGTCGTCGGCGGACGGGTCGGCCGGATGGACGCGCAGGTGGGAGGTCATTCAGTTCCCGAACGCGCCGACCCGGCCGGACCGGTCGCTCAAGGGCCGGTTGGTCGAACCTGAGTCGCTGGAGGGTATCGCGGTCAAAGCCGTGTGGGCTCTCCGGTCGCTCATGGAAAGGGGGGATTTCGACCGGGGCGAAACGGCGTCCCTGGCACACCACGAGTTCGCCAAACGGTCCAACAAGATATTGGCGTGGATCGATGACGACATGTATTTCCGGGCAGACTCGGCATACAAGCGGCGGGACCTGCTCATGTGGTTCCGGGCGTGGCTGGAGCACGACAGCCCACGCAGCTCGATGGGTGCCCAGACCTTCTATGAGCGCCTGCGGCAGGTCCCGGGCCTGCGCGAGGTGAAGCGCCGGGGGGAGTACATGTTCGTGGGCCTCGGTCGCAAAGCGGATGCACATTGGGTGGATTTGACCGATTCCGAAACTGCCCCCGAGGAGGGGGGGCAAACGGAATTGCCCCTGGGCTGACCTGCGAAAACGGCCCTGTGGGGCAGGGGGGCATTTTGTTTGAACCCGGCTAGCGCGTGTGTGTGCGTGATAGTGCATAAACCATCTACATGTCAAGGGGCAATATGGGGGGTAATTGGTCCACCAATCTACGCACGCGCACGTTTTATTACTTACTGTGATCACGTATCGAAAGGTATCGACATGGCAACACCGAAAAAGCTCGACGGTCTCAAGGACGAGCTGATCGAACTGGACGAAATCCGCGCACAGATGACCAAGCTCGACACCCGCAAGAAGGAACTGGAGCAGTCCCTGCGGGACGCGCTCGGCGCGGCCGAGGAGGGCACCGTGCGGGGCGTCACCGTGGTGACGTACGCGGCCGAGGAGCGCATGTCGTTCGATCAGACGGCGTTCAAGCAGAAGCACCCGCGCATCGCGGCGCGGTTCGTGACGTTCAAGACGATCCGTCGCCTGTTGGTGAAGGACAAGGCGTTTGGGGAGGCGAAACTCCGTGGCTGAGGACAAGGCGTGCAAGCACGGTGAGCAGTTCTCGCGTGTGAACCTGGACGACCGGGCGGCCGGATCGGTCACCGTGCGCCGGGCTGGGGAAGGGGTGCCGTCGCACGACGGATGGGACGTGCCCCTGCCCGATGGGGCCGACCCGGCACGCTACCGGTACGTCTGCCCCAACTGCCTCGGAGTGTTCGATCAGGCGTACGAATGGCTGTACCCGTACGTGGACATGGACAGCGAGGAGGAGTCATGAGCGTCTATGCATCGGCCGGAGTATCCGAGGGGCTCGGACAGCTCATGGCGGCCGGCGGCCTATTCGCCCTCGGTGGCCTGCTCCTGCTGCTGGCCCTCGGGATGCGCACGCTCCCGGCCCGGCGCCGTACCCGCGCCGAGCGCATCAGGGCGCAGGCTGAGGCCGATCGCGCTACCGCGGCGGTCCTGCGCGCGCAGGCCGCGGCCGACCGTGCAGCACGGCGAGGTAGTGGCAGGCGCACCGAGCCACCCCGCACGATGGGGTTCATGCCACCCGTCGACACGCACTCGCTCAACTAGGTGATCATGTAGTCATGGCCAGAGGTAGCTCGCGCCAATGGCGCAAGGTGCGGCGGCTCACGTTCGCCTCGCAGGGTCGGCGCTGTGCGCTGGCCCTGCCGGGCGTGTGCACCGAATGGGCAACGCAGGTCCACCACACCGAGGGGTACGCGCGGACCGGAGACGACCCGCGCCACGTGGTGCCCTCGTGTCAGCCGTGCAACCGCAAGGTGGGAGACCCGGCCGCGGCGCGGCGTGCCGACCCGCGTCCCCGACCGGTGACGCGGTGGTGACCGACCGGCGTTTTTCCCGGTGGGCTGGCCCGGCGGACACCCGCCGACTCTGTCTCTCCCTCCCCGCTGGCCACCCGCGCGCCCGCGGGCGCGTGCGCGCGTGAGCGCCCCCGAGGGCGGCCGGATGGCCGAGGCCGTGGAGGAGACCCTCGGTTCGCTGACGCTGCGCCCGGAACACGCGGCATTGGCCGCGATCGCGAGGGAACTGGCCCGGCTGATGGATGCCGGGGTGGCGGGCGGCCGGGCGCTTGAGGTGTTCCACAAGCTGAGCCCGCGCCTGACCGGCGTGCTGCGCGAACTGGGCGCGACACCGGGCGGCCGGCGGCCGGGGGGTGATGATGACCCCGATGACGACCTCGATGCCGAGCTGGACGAACTCGCCGAGCGCCGACGCACGCGGCCGGACCGAGCCGCGCCTGTGGACCCGGCCGCTCCGTGAGCTGACGCCGGACACCTCGTACGGGTGGGACGTGATCCGCTTCGCTGAGCGGGTGCTCGGCCGGCGGCTCTACCCGTGGCAGGAGTGGCTCTTGCAGCACGCCTGCGAACTGCTCCCGGACGGGCGGCCCCGGTTCCGCACCGTGCTGGTGGAGGTCGCCAGGCAGCAGGGGAAGACGGAAATCCCGGTCATCCTCGCTGCCTACTGGATGTTCGTGGAGCGGGTGGCGCTGGTGCTGGGCACGTCCACGACGCTCGACTACGCCCGGGAGCCGCTGGACAAGATGGTGGGCTACGTGGAGGCGTCGCCGCTGCGTCGCCGGGTGGCGCCCGGGTGGCTGCGCACGACGAACGGGCAGGTGTGGGCCACGGTGTCCCACCGGCGGCGGCGCGGCCTGCCTGCCGCGGTGAGCCGCTACCGGACGGCGCCCCGGTCGCGCCGCGCCGGCCGGTCGCTGCGCGTGGAGCGGCTGATCGTGGACGAGCTGCGCGAGCACCAGGATTACGCCACGTGGGATGCGGCGTACAACGCCATGACCGCGGTCGGCGACGCGCAGGCGTGGGCGCTGTCGAACGCCGGGGGCGCAGAGTCCATCGTGCTTAACGACATGCGGGACCTGGCCGTGGAGGACGGGGACGCGATGCTCGGCTACTTCGGGTGGACCTCCCCACCCGGCGCCGACGTGCGCGACATCGGCGCGTTGTTGCAGGCCAACCCGTCGACCGGCTACGGGGACGTGCGCCTCGATGTGCTGCTGGCCGAGGCCGATGCGGCGCTGCGCGCCGGCGGATTGAAGCTCGCCGGGTTCAAGACGGAGAAGATGTGCATCAGCGTCCCGACGCTGAACCCGGCCATTGACCCCGGGGCGTGGGCGGCCTGCGCCGAGCCCGGCACGCTCGACGGGGTGCGCGACCGGGTGGTGCTGCTCGTGGACGTGTCCCCGGACGCGCAGCACGTGACGCTCACCGCGGCGGCCCTGCTCCCGGACGGGCGGGTGCGCGTCGAACCGGTGGAGGCGTGGGCCGGCATCGGCGCCACGGTGCGCGCCGGCCGCGCGCTGTCCGGCATCGTGCGCCGGGTCAAGCCTCGCCAACTCGGGTGGTTCCCGAACGGTCCGGGCGCCGAGCTTGCGGCCGACCTGACCGGCCGTCCGGGGTGGCCACCACCCGGCGTCGAACTCGTGGAGATCCGCGGCGACTCCGCAGCGGCCTGCATGGCGCTGCGCTCGTTGGTCAACGCCGGGCAGGTCGTGCACGGGGCCGACCCGTTGCAGGACGCGCACATAGCGGCGGCCGAGCGCTACGAGCGGGGCGACACGTGGGTGTTCGCCCGGCGTGGCCGCGGTCACTGTGACGCGGCCTACGCCGCGGCCGGCGCGGTGCACCTCGCGCGGCTCCTGCCACCACCTGCGGAGATCCGCCGGTTGGTCGTGGTGGAGGGGTAGGCGCCGGCCGTACACTGCTGGCATGTCGATCATCGGGTGGATGCGCCGCACGTTCGGGTGGGGTGCCCCCGAGGCGACGCACACGTTCAGCGGCCCGATGCCCATCGATCAGATGTGGCTCGACATGAAGGGGTCCACGTCGTACGTCGGGCGCGAGGAGGCGCTGCGAATCCCGGGCGTGCTCAAGGGCAGGAACCTGCTCTGCTCGCTGGCCACCCTGCCCCTGACCGAGCGTGGCCCGGACAACAAGACGGTTCGCGCGCCGCTGCTGGAGCAGATCGACCCGAACGTCCCGAACGTCGTGGTGCTCGCCAGGACGTTCGAGGATCTCCTGTTCGACTCGATCGCGTGGTGGCGGGTCACGGCCCGGGGCGCTGACGGGTATCCGACCTCGGCGCGGCACCTGCCGTCCGGGTCGGTGTCGGTGCGCCGGCCGGGCTCGGCGACGTACCCGGCCGAGGTGCGCGCGGTCGACCCGGACGAGCGGTTCGTGTGGGTCGACGGGCGGCCCGTCCCGGCCCGGGACATGATCAGGTTCGACTCGCCGAACCCGGCCCTGCTCGCCTACGCCGGGCGCACGTTCACGCTCGCGCGCCGGTACGCCGAGGCGGCCTCGATGTACGCCAAGAATCCGCAGGCGTCCGAGCACTTCGTCCCGGCGGACAACGTGGCCGACCCGTCCGACGATGACGTGCGTGACGCGCTGGAGCAGTGGATGCAGGCGCGGCGCAACGGCTCGACGGGCTACGTGCCCCGATGGCTCAAGCACGTGCCGGGCGACTCACCGACCGCGGCCGACATGAAGCTGCCCGAACTCAAGCAGCAGGCCGCGCTCGAAACGGCGCTGTGTATGGGGTTGGACCCCGAGGTGCTCGGCGTGCCGGTCACATCCCGCACGTACGCCAACCGGCAGGACTTCGCGCGAGACCGCATCAACGACGTGTTGGCGCCCTACATGCAGGCCGTGTCACAGCGACTGTCCATGATGGACGTTTGCCGGCGCGGCTACATCCGGGTGTTCGATCTGGACGATTACCTGCGCGCCGACCCGGTTACCCGGTGGACGGTCTACGGGCAGGCCACTGCGATGGGAGCCATGAGCGTGGAGCAGGTGCAGCAGGAGGAGGGCCTGCCGGTCGGGGCCGTCACCCCACCGGCGGCCCCGGTGCAGGACGAACTCGCCGCGCGGCGGGACAGGGCGGTCGGGTTCGCCGGGCCGGCGGCGCGCACGTTCGAGTTCACGGCCGGCGCCGTGGAGTTCAGCGTCGACACGCAGAAGCGCACCATCACCGGACTGGCCCTGCCGTACGGGGAGATCGCGTCCAAGTACGGGTTCTCCTACCGGTTCGCCAAGGGGTCGCTGGAGTGGTCCGAGGTCGGCCGGGTCAAGTTCCTCCGGGACCACGACTACGGGCAGGCGCTCGGCGTGGCGACCGACCTGCGCGACACGGACGCCGGGTTCGTGCCCTCGTTCCGGATCGGCGCCGGCCCGGACCGGGACGCCGTGTTGCAGGACGCAGCAGACGGCATCCTCGACGGGCTCTCCGTGGGCGTGGAGTTCGATGACGCGGTGGACACCGTGCCCGACCCGGAAAACAAGGGCGTGCTGTTGGTGCGCCGCGCCACACTCCGCGAGGTGTCGCTGACCGCGATGCCCGCATTCGACAGTGCTCGCGTGACCAAGGTGGCCGCGCGTAGAGACGGAGGAATCATGGACCCGTGCGCCACGTGCGGCACGCAGCACGCGCCCGGCGTGGCGTGCCCGACCCCCGCGCCGGCCCCTGCCGGTCCGGTCACGCTCACCGCGGAGCAGTTCTCCGCGCTGCTCGCCGGGCGGCCGGCGCCGGCCCCTGCCGACCCCGGCCCGGCGCCGGTGGACCCGGACGGCCCGGACACCCCGCGCGGCCCGGTGTTCGTCAGCGAGCCCGCCCCGTACCGGTTCGACCGGCGCGGGAACTTCGCCACCGGGCAGGAGCACGACTTCTCCACCGACCTCGCCGAGATGGCCCGTGCCCGCGACGGCGCCGGCCAGACCCCGGCCGGTAAGCGGGTCATGGGGATGCTGGCCCACACGTTCGACGTGGACACTGCGGACATCAACGAGGTGACCCCTGAGATCAACCGGCCGGACCTGTACGTCGATCAGCGGGACTACCGCTACCCGCTGTTCAACTCGATGAACCGGGGCGCCCCGCCGAACGGCGTGCAGCCCTTCCGGTTCCCCAAGTTCTCCTCGGCCACCGGGCTCGTCGGCGCGCACACCGAGGGGACCGAGCCGACCGGCGGGACGCTCGTCACCACCTCGCAGGTGGTCACTCCCTCGGCCACCTCGGGGAAGGCGTACATCACGCGCGAGGTGTGGGACATGGGCGGCAACCCGGCCGTGTCAACGCTGATCTTCAACCAAATGGTCAAGGGCTACAACGAAGCGCGCGAAACCGCGATCGGCACCTACCTGAACACGCTCACCGCGGCAACGGACATCGCGCTCGGCGTGGCCGTGGTGGACGAAGCGCTGCAACTCGCGTGGGACCGGGCGCTCGTGGATCTCCAGTACATCCGCGGCTACGAGTTCGACTTCTTCGCCGTGGAGCAGTACCTGTTCAAGGCGTTCGCGGACGCCGTGGACAACGACGGGCGCAAGCTGTACAGCATGATCAACCCGGTGAACGCCAACGGTTCCGCGGCCCGGCGGTACACCACGATCGACCTCGGGGGCGTGACCGCGGTCCCCACGTGGGGCCTCGGGGCGGGCACCGGTGGCGCGTCGAACAACTCGTGGCTCTACGACAGCTCGACCATGCACGCATGGTCGACCGCCCCGCAGCGGCTGGAGTTCCCCGGCGGGTCGGACGACAACACCACGTACGCGCCGGTCGCGAAGGTCGGCATCGGCATCTGGGGCTACACCGCGATCGCGAACAGCGACATCGGCGGGGTGCGCCAGGTCACCTACGACAACGCCTCGTAAGGGGGAGCAGTGGCAGGACAGCGAAGCACGACGACCGGCCCGGCACCGGAGGACGGGCCGGCGGCAGAGTCCCTCGCCGAGCGCGTGGCCCGGTTGGAGCTGGAGAACCGGGCCATGACGCTGGAGCTGGAGAACCGCGTGCTGCGTAAGCGCGTGGAGCACGGCAACCGCACGAACGATCAGCAGGCCAAGGAGTTCTAAGTGGCACTCCGCCCGGACTACGTGACGCTCGCCGAGTTTAAGGCGTGGCTACGCATCGACGTGGACGACACCACGGACGATGACGAGTTGGAGCGGCACATCACGTCTGCGTCCCGGGCGGTGGACAAGCACTGCAACCGACAGTTCGGCCTCGCCCCTGCGCCGGTGGAGTACATCCCCGAGGCGTGGGGGCGGGACGAATGCGGCCGGTGGCTCGCCTCGATCCCCGACCTGATGACCACGGTGGGCCTCGTGGTCACCTCGGACGGCACCACCATCGACACCACCGGGTGGACGCTCACCCCGCGCAATGCCGCGCTGGACGGGCTCCCCTGGACCGGCATTCGCATCGACGGGGGCGCCGGCCGGGACCTGTCCGTGACCGGTCAGTGGGGCTGGACCGAGGTGCCGGTCCCGGTGAAGGAGGCCACGATGTTGCAGGCGTCGCGGTTCGGCATCCGCCGGGACAGCCCGTTCGGTATCGCCGGGTCGCCGGATGCCGGCAACGAGCTGCGCCTGCTGGCCCGGGTCGACCCCGATGTGGCCGTGTCCCTGACCGGGCTCGTGCGCCCCGGGCGGCCGGCATGAACGTCCAGGCGATCATGGAGGCGCTCGCCACCCGGTTGAAGACCATCGACGGGTTGCGCGCCTACGGCTTCCCCGTGGAGAAGGTGAATCCCCCGGCCGCGATCGTGTCGTGGCCGAGCGCGTACACGTTCGATGCCACGTACGGCCGGGGGCATGACGACCTGGAGATTCCCGTCGTGGTCGTGGTCGGCAGGCCGCGGGACAACAAGGCCACCCTGGAGCGGCTGTCCGGCTACCTGGACGGCGCCGGCCCGACCTCGGTCAAGGCCGTGCTGGAGGCGGCGCCGTTCCCCTCGCCGGTGGAGAACCTGCGGGTGCGCGGGGTGGAGATCGACATCTACACCATCGCTGGTGCCGAGTATGTGACTGCCGTGTTCGACGTGCAGATAGACGGAAGGGGAACGGTCTGATGGCCCGCTCACACGGCAGGTTGACAGAGATCAGCATCGGTGGGGACGACCTCAGCGCGTACACGAACGCCTCGGATCTGGAGCGGTCGTCGGACTCGCACGACACCACGACCTACGGCGCCTCGCACCACCGGCACGAGGGCGGGCTCAAGGACGGCACGTTCAAGTGCAGCGGGTTCTACGAGGTCGGCGCGACCGGGCCGCACCAGACGCTCGCCGGGGTGGTCGGTGACGTGCTGGAGATCGTCCGCATGATCGAGGGCACCGGGGCCGGAAAGCCGGTCGAAACGTGGGACGCGCTGCTCGTGAAGTACACCGAGTCGGCGCCGGTGGCCGACTACGTGCAGTGGGCCGCAGAGTTCGAGAACAACGAGTATCCGGTAGAGACGACGCAGGGAGCGTAGAACGATCATGGATGTTGCTGAGCTGCTGGGGGGCGGCGGGGTTGAGACTGAAGAGGTCCCGATCCCTCGGCTCGGTAAGAGCGTGACCGTGCGCGGGATGACCCGCATGGAGGCGCTGCTCGTCGGCAAGCAGGACGGTCCGGAGAAGATCGAACCGCTTGCCCTGCACTACGCCGTGGTGGACCCGCAGCTCACGCTCAAGCAGGCCGAGGAGTGGATGCGCTCGGCGCCATCCTCCGAGGTCGGGCCGGTCGTGCGGGCCATCAACCGGCTGTCCGGCGGTGGTGACCGTGCGGACAAGGAGGCGGCCAAAAGCGTTCCTGAGCAGGGACAGCCCCCTACGGTTTGAGTTCTTCCTCGCCGAGCGCCTGCGGATGACGGTCGCCGAGCTGCGCGCCACGATGCCGGCGCAGGAGTTCATGCAGTGGGGGATCTACTACGGGGTGCGCGCGCAAGAGGCGCAGCTCGCGAGGGGGTGACCGGTGCGGGCCACGCTGGAGGTTGAGGGTCTGGCGCAGATGCAGCGGTCGCTGCGCCAGATCGGCCCGGCCGCGGCCAAGGGCCTGCGGCTGGCGCTGAATGAGGCGGCCGACCTGCTCATTGACCGGGTGCGGCCGAAGATCCCCTCGCGGACGGGGGCGGCCCGGCGGTCGCTCAAGGCGCGCTCGTCACAGAAGGCCGTCCGCATCGCGGTGGGCGGCCGGCGCGCGCCGTACTACCCGTGGTTGGACTTCGGCGGCCGGGTCGGACCGGGCGACTCGGTGGTGCGCCCCTACATCGCGGACGGCCGGTATCTGTACCCGGGCCTGCGCGCGAACCGGGACGAGATACAGAAGCTCATCGATCGGCGCCTGCGCGAGGTGGCCGAGGATGCCGGGTTGGAGGTGGACTAGGTGGCGAATCAGACGACGCTCACGTTCGCGGGTGATGCGGACTCGCTGCGCCGCGCGGCGCAGCAGTCCACGCAGGCGCTCGACAGCGTGGCGTCCGAGGCGCGCACGACCTCTGCCGAGCTGGGGGAGGCGGCGCAGTCCAGTCAGGACATGACCTCCCGGATGGGCTCGCTCGGCGCGGCGACCGAGGGCGCGGCCGGCGCCATCGACTCAATCGGCGGGTCGTTGCAGGCGATGGTCGATTTCCAGAACTTCGCGTCCGATCAGGCCATGCGGTTGAAGCGCGCGATCAACGACTGTGAGCAGGCCGTGGTCGACTACGATCAGGCGCTCCTCGACGGGCAGCAGGCGCAGGCCGACGCGAATCAGGCCGCGATCGATGCGGAGCAGGCCGTGCTCGATGCCAAGGTGGCGCAGGAGGAGTACAACGCCGCGGTCAAGGAGCACGGCGCCGGGTCGGCCGAGGCGCAGCAGGCCGCGATCGATCTCAAGCAGGCGCAGGAGGATCTGCGGCAGGCCAACCTCGACGCGAAGCAGGCCACCATCGACGGGACGCAGGCGACCGTCGATGCCAAGGCGGCCACGCTCGATCTGGCCGAGGCGCAGAAGGAGGCCAACCCCTCGGACATGCAGCGGTGGGCCGATCAGCTAGCGGTCATCACTCCGCTGGTGACCGCGCTCGTGGGGGTGATCGCGCTGGTGACCGCGGCGCAGTGGGCGTGGAACGCTGCACAGCTCGCCTCCCCCACGACGTGGATCATCCTTGCGATCGGCGCCATCATCGCGGGCATCGTGATCCTGGTGTCGCAGTGGGACACGGTGAAGAAGGCCGGCGGCGCGGCGTGGGACTGGATCAAGGACCGGGCGTCCGCGATGTGGGATTGGATCAAGCAGATACCGGGGTGGATCGGCTCGGCGTTCGGCCGGGTCGGGGAGGCTATCGCCGCGCCGTTCCGGGCAGCGTTCAACGCCGTGTCCCGGGCGTGGAACTCCACCGTGGGCCGGTTGTCGTGGACGGTCCCGGGCTGGATTCCGGTGATCGGCGGTAACTCGATCTCCGCTCCCAAGCTGCCGACGTTCCACTCTGGCGGGACCGTGCCGGGCCTGCCCGGTCAGGAGGTGCTCGCCGTGTTGCAGGCCGGCGAGACGGTGAACAACTCGGCCGGCGCCGGCCCGTCCGGGCCGCGGGCCGCCCGGGTCGTCTACGTGGACGTGGGGCCGGCGCTGATGGACATCATTCAGCGGGAGGTGGGAGCCCGGGGCGGGGATGTGCAGCTCGTGCTCGGCGGGTCCCGTGGCTGAGCAGGACGTGCTCGTGGAGCTGTACTACGCGGGCGCGTGGCAGGACGTGACCGAGGACGTGCTCGTGGAGGAGGGCATCACCCTGAACCGGGGTCTGTCCGAAGAGACTCTCGAGCCGATCCCGTCCACGATCAAGCTCACGTTCTTGTCCCCCGGCGGGAAGTACAACCCGAACAACCCCACGAGCCCGCTCTACGGGCTCGTGGGCCGGAACACTCCCATCCGGGTGTCGGTAGACGGGTCGGTACGGCAAGCGGGCGAGGTGGCCGAATGGCACCCCTCGCGACCGGTCGTGGGCACGTCCCGGTCGGCGGTGGTCGGCGCCGGCATCCTGCGTCGGCTCGGCCGGGGGCAGAAACCCCTGCGGTCGGTCGCCTACCGGGCGCTCACCTCGCCCGACGATGACGTGTACCGGGTGGCGTACTGGCCGTTTGAGGAGGCGGCCGGGTACAACGCCAGGTACCTCTACACGCCGTACCCGGCGTCCGGGCTGTCCGCCGAGGTGATCAACGAGGATGTGACGTTCGGCGGGTACACCGACCACCCGGCGGCCGAGCGCATGATCGTGATGGGCACCGACGCGCGGCTGATGATGTTCATGCCGACCTACACGGCCGGCGCTGAGACCAAGGTGATGGCCCTGTGGAACATCCCCGGTGACCTCACTCCGACCGGCGAACGCGCCCTGTTCCGGATGGACTGCGTGGGCGGGTCTTTCGACTACGTGGACCTGATCTACACGAACACGTCCGGGCACGTGATCGGCCTCAATGCGTTCAGCGGCGGCGCGATCGTGGAGTCCTCGGCGTTCAGCGTCGGCGCCGACGTGGTGGACAACCCGATCTGTCTCGCGCTGGAGTTCTCTGGGAGCCCGAACCTGTTGGCGCGCATCGTGTTCTACACGCAGTCCGGCATCGGGCTCGGCGACGACACGTGGAACAGCCGGTCCCTCGGCCGGATAACGAAGATCGTGGTCGGCGACCGGCGCACCTCGGATATCCACGATGTCGACGGGGTGGCCGTGGGGCACCTGATCGTGGGCACCGACACCGATGCGTTCCGCTCGTTCGCCCCGTACGGCGAACCGTTCGGGTTCCGCGGGTTCGTCGGCGAGCCCGCGGCCGACCGGGTGGAACGCCTCTGCGCCGAGGAGGGCGTGCCGGTAACCATCATCGGGGGCGGGTCCGACTACTCCGAGCCGATGGGATATCAGGGCATCGACACCCTGACCGAACTGCTGCTTGAGTGCGCGCGCACCGACGCCGGACTGCTCTACGAGGTGCGCGGGTCGGTCGCACTCCAGTACCGGACCGGCCGGCATCTGTACGACCGGGACCCGGACCTGACCATGACGCTGAGCATGGCCTCCCCCGGCGTGGCCCCGGGCCTCGATCCTGAGCTGTCCGACCTCTACGTGCGCAACGACGTGGAGGCAAAGAGCAGCACGGGGTCCGGCCGGGCCACGCTCGATGCGGGGCCGATGTCGGTGCTCCCCCCGCCGGACGGCGTGGGCCGCTACAACACCTCGTTGGAGGTGAACCCGTCCGACGATGGGCGGCTCCCTCACCTCGCCGGGTGGCACCTCGGGAGGAACACCTACGCCGGGGTGCGCTTCCGGCGGGTGACGGTCGACCTCGACGCGAACCCGTCGCTGGCCGCCGACGTGAACCGGATCGGGCTCGGCTACGTCGTGGTGCTGACCGACCTGCACCCCGAGGACTCCCCGGACGACTTCCGCGGGCTCGTCGTGCAGGTGAATGACCGGATCAAGCCTGACCGGCGGCTCGTCACGTGGACCCTGATTCCGGCGGACCCGTTCGACGTGGGGATCATCGGCGACGACGCGGGGACCATCGACCTGTTGGGCTTCCGCATCGACACCGACCTGACCACCCTCGCCGAGGCGCTCGACACCACAGAGACCGGCGTCGACACCACGGGCGGGGAGTGGACCACCGACGCGGACAACTGGAACACCGGGCTGTCCGGCGGCGGCCTGTTCCTCACCATCGGCGGTGAGCAGATGCGCGTCACGAACCGGTCCGGGTCGACGTTCACCGTGGTCCGGTCCGTCAACGGCGTGGTCAAGAGTCACAGCATCGGCGACCCGGTGCACGTGAGCAGCCCTGTGACGATTGGAGTCTGACGATGCCGTGGCCCGAACGCCCGTCCATGCTTGCCGGCGGCCGGCTGCTCGCCGAGGATCTGGACGCGCTGCTTGATCAGATCGAGGAACTCTCCAACACCGATGACGTGCTCGCCGCGGACACGGCCGGGGTGAACAACTCGACAACCCTCGTGAACACCACGATGTCGGTGCCGGTCCGGGCGTCCACGTACTACACGGCGTACGGGGTGTTTCCGTACACGGCCGGGCTCGGCGAGGATTTCAAGCCCGGTATCTCCACGCCGTCCGGCACCACGATCCTCCGCTCCACGCTCTTGTCCGGCCCGGCGTCGGCCTCCCCGTCGAACCCGGTGGCCGATCAGGTCTACTTCGGGACGGACACCACGATCGGCGCGCTCACCGCACCCGGACAGAGCACGTCGTCCAACGTGGTGATCTGCTATTACACGGTGTCGTTCCTGACCGGCGGGACGGCCGGGAACGCGATCGCGCAGTACGCGCAGGGCACGGCCGGGTCCGGGACGACGACGTTCATGCGACGCGGGGCCATCTGGACGGTCCGGCGCGCGAACGGGGTATAGGGGGAAGCATGGCAACGCAGGCGTATTACGACTGGCGGGCGGCCGGTCGGCCGTTCCGGGTGGCCCGGCCCATCGCCGAGCTGGTCACGATGGCGCGCAACGCCGGTGTGTCGGTGCTCGGCACCATCGGCAACGAGGACCACCTGCAGGCCGGTACGCCAGAGGATCACACGCCCTTCTCGGCGACGGCGTGGCCGATTCCACTGCCGGACTACGTGGTTACCGCGGGGGACTTCGGCGACGGGCCGCACTCGGACCGGCTCCTCGCGGACGCGCGCGCCGGCCGGCTGCCGTGGGCCAAGTATTTCAACTTCCGGCGGGTCAACTACAGCGTTCGCCGGGGGTGGGAGGGCAGGTCGAACTCGGACTCCCACCTGCATGTATCGATCAAGTCGGACCACACCTACGTCTCGCTGGGCGGTTACAACCCGTTCACCGGGCAGCAGCAGGAGGAAGACGTGAACGCAGACCAGGATCGACAACTCCGTAGCGCAGAGTTCCGGCTGCACCACCTGTTTCAGATGGACCCAACCGTGGAGGGCGACCCGTTCGGCGGGACCTACGAAATCAAGCTGGTCAACTTCCTGACCGAGCTGCGCGCCGACCTCGACGCGGTGAAGACGGCCGTAGAGGAACTGCGCGGGCGCCCGGCCGGCGTGGTGTCGATCGAGGACCATGAGAAGGTCATGCGCCGCATCTACGGTGAGGCGGACGGCGCGGTTCCCCCGGCGGCCCCGTAATGGCCTCGGGAACTGTCGCACCCGCAGAGGATCATGGGGACATGAACTTACGCACGCACGCCCCGTGGATCATCGGGGGAGCGACCGTCGTATCGGTCGTGTTCATCATCTGCCTGACGGTCCTTGCGTTCGAGGGCAAGCAGTCCGAGGAACTGTCGCGGATCTTGAACTCGGGGCTGAACCTGCTCGGCGCGCTGCTCGCCGGTGGCGCGTACTGGCGCGCGTCGCAGGCGACGGAGCAGGCCGGCGGCGCGCGGCAGGAGGCGCGCGGCGCGCAGCAGGAGGCGCGGGTGGCCGCGCAGCAGACCAACGGCGCGCTCGAGGGCCGGATTGCGCAGGTGGTGCATCGGGTGCTCGATGAGCGCGAGGGACGCGCGTAGGGCGCCCCCCGACCTACGTGCAGAACGGCCCCGGGCGCTGACTCGCACCGGGGCCGTTCGCTATGCCGGGGACGTTACCGCGTCCACACGATGTCGTCACGCATCTGGATCACCTCCTCCCGCAGGGTACGGCTCCCGGTCGCCGCCACGCTCGAGCGGCCCGGTGAGCGCCGGCATCCCGTGCTCCGCCCGGCGCTGGTTCTCCCACGCGCGCCGGGCCATCATCATGTCGATGCCCCGGGCGGCGGCCTTCTTGATCGGGCTGAGCGCCTCGGCCAGAACCGTCCCGTACTCCTCGTAGCCCGCGTCTGTGCCGTCCTCCAGCCCGTTCCCGTAGCCGGACAGGTAGCCGCTCATCCACGCCTCCAGCCAAGCGGCCGGCGGCGTGGCGGGCACGTTCTCCGTGCACTGCGGGCCGCCCCCGCACGTGGCGGGGTTGCACCGGGCCGGCGGCGTGTGTAGCTCGTAGTGCGCGCAGGTCGGCTTGTGCTCGATGACGCTGCGAGCGTTCAGGCGGGTGCACCCGTGCACCATGCAGTCGGCCGGCATGGGCGGCGGACCGCTCGGGAGGTTGCCGGGGCACCGGTACTTGCCGGGCCACGATCGGGTGATGTCGTGCGGCCCGTGGGGCGCCTCGGACTGACACCGGTAGTCCGTAACGTCCGATCTGTCATACACGATAATCACCGTTATCGTGATCGTTGAAGAAGCAATCACCCTCGCCGATGGGGGTAGAAGTGATGCGCGCCGGGTGGCAGTGAGCATGGGCACTCTGGCCCGTGGTCGCACTTGCAGCCTGACGCGGCCTTCTCGTACTTGCCGGGCGCGCGGTCAAGCTGAACCGCGGCGTGACGGGCGGGCCGGCCGGCCGGTGGCGCATCGTCCGCCGTGCACGCGGGGCAGTCAGCGTCCGGGCACTGCTCCGGGTACAGCCGGTCCAGCTCGGCCCGGTGCGTGGCGCACAGGGCGTAGGCGGCCGGCGCGCAGGCCGGACAGGCTCGGATGGCCCGGATGAGCGCGATCAGGGACCGGCCGTGCTCGTTGTCCGCCACGAACGCGATCAGCATCGGTGGTCCACGGGGGTGCAGGCCGGCGCGCAGTCCGGGCCGAGGCCGGTGTGTACGGACTCCAGCTCGGCCATGATGTCGTCGTACTCGGGGGTGCCGACGTGGCGCAGCTCGTACTCGGCGCGCATGGCGGCCCGGATCATGTGCAGCGCGTAGGCCGGGTCCCGGGTGTCCAATCGCAGGTAGCCCTCGATGCATCCGAGGGTGCGGGACATGAGGGCGTGCGGGCGGCCTCCCTGGTAGGCGTGGTCCGAGGCGGTCACGCCGATGATCTGCCTCACGCGGTCCACGTCAAGGCGGGTGGGCTGGTCGGTGCGGTCCATCTGTGCTCTCCTGTTCGTGGGGCTGGTAGTGGGCCGCCGGGTGTCATCGCCCGGCGGCCCGTCCGTCTACTTGTCCTCGGGGGCTGCGTGCTTCGGCTCGTGCTGCTCGTCGGCGTGGCGCCGGGTGGTGTTCCTCTCGCTGGTGCTCGGCTCC
>Ga0307408_100001514_pt1 | contig 17281 bp, 13 predicted proteins | sample 322Cmetagenome_FD_202116 | JGI IMG/M metagenome (GOLD analysis project Ga0307408, IMG submission 202116) | Maize rhizosphere microbial communities from greenhouse at UC Davis, California, United States - 322HYB-C-3 | ecosystem: Host-associated > Plants > Roots > Rhizosphere > Soil | place...
TGCGCGTGTTGATGACGCAGGCGATGTACTAGAGAGCCAACTGAGGCAGGGGCCAGCACGCTATGCCTATTTGGCAGAGGATGGCCGACAGCTCGCGCTCAGCTTTGAACGGCTCGGTCCCGATTTGGAGTCAGGCACGGCGTTAGTAGAGGTATTCCCTGGCAGGACGTCGCTGCAGGAATCAACTAGCCATATCTTATACAAGGGCCGTTTGGCGGCGCCATTTTCTCTGAGCGGCGGTTTCGGCGGCTTCACCGCTGCTGGCGTAGCCGAGCGCGGTGAACTGTTGATATTTGAAGTGGATGCAAGCGGAAGGCTCGCAATGCTTTTCAAGGGCAGGACTGAAGCGCCATATTACGTGAATTTCAATAGTGTGGATGTCGTTCGGGGGGGCGATGTCAATTACATCGGCGCTAAGCGTACGCATGTGGAAGGGCGGCGCATAGAGAGCAGGCTGGTGTTTGCACGGATACCTGCCCGATAGAGCAGATCATACAAACAAGAAAAGTACTGACAGCCCCACATCCGTCACGGAGGACGGCACAATGAAATCCATCCGGTCCCCACTGAACAGAACGCTGGTATGTATGCTGACCCCGCTGCTCTTCGGCCCGTTCCATGCCGGTGCGGCCGGCCTGAACGAGCACTGCGTGGTCAGCGTGTTGAACCGCAATGTACAGGCCAAGGCGGACGGCACCTGGGTGCTCCCCAACCTTCCGGCCAACTTTGGCAAGGTGCGCGCGAGGGCCACTTGCGTACAGGACGGCATCACCAGCTACGGCCAGTCCGATGAATTTACGATACCGCCCAACGGTTCCGTGACGTTACCGCCCATCGCGTTGGGCCCGACCACGCCGATTCCCACCCATCTGCGCGTCAGCGTGGCAACGCCGGTGCTGACCAGCGCCGGCGCAACGACACAAGCGCGGGCTTTGGCCACCTACGCCTCCGGCAGCCAGGTCGACGTGACCGGTGCCGGCACCAGTTACAGTGTCAGTAATCCCGCCATTGCCACCATCACCCCGGCGGGACTGATTACCGCGGTGCGCAGCGGTACGGTGGTGATCCAGTCCATCAATGAAGGAACGCAGGGCATCACGCAGTTGCGCGTGGCGCTGGCAGGCGTCGACAGCGATGGCGATGGCATGCCGGACGAGGTGGAACTACAACTCGGCATGAACCCGAATAACCCGGCGGACGCCGCGCTGGACGTGGACCATGATGGCGTGAGCGCACTGGAGGAGTATCGCGCCGGCGCCGATCCGCGCAACCCGGATACGGACGGCGATGGCGTCAGCGATGGCGATGAAGTGCACTGCACACGCGGCTTTTGCTCCAATCCACTGCTGGCCGACACCGACGGCGACGGTGTTCGTGATGGCACGGAAGTCCTCACCGGCAGCAACCCGGGCAGTGCCGCCAGCGTCAATTGGGGCGCCGCGCTGCGCAGCGTCCGCGTCACCCCGAATAATTTCAATTTGGTCGTCAATACTCTGACTAGCAGCGCCAGCGTGCAGTTGAAAGTGGTTGGCACCATGATCGATGGCACGGAAATCGACCTCACCAGCAGCGCCCGTCAGACACGCTACACCAGCAGCAATGTAGACTCCTGCAATTTCGGCGGCGCCGACGGCCGCGTGAACGCCAGCGTTAGCGGCACATGCACAATTACCGTCAGCAACAATGGGCATAGCACTACCGCATACGGCACAGTCCAGGACTTTGCCCCCGGCGTGGTGTCGTTCGTGCCCATCCCGGGCTACGCCAACGCGGTGGCCGTCAGTGGCGACGTCGCCTATGTCGCGGCCGGTTCGGCCGGGCTGCAAGTGGTGGCGCTCGGTAACGACCGGCGCAAGCCGGGCATCGTGGCAGCCCTCAACCTGAACGCCGGCGCCAACGATATCGCCTTGGCCGGCAACCTGGCTTACCTCGCCACCAGCACCGGTCTGGTGGTGGCCGACATCTCAACACCAGCCACACCTCGCCTGTTAAGCAGACTCGCCGCCGTCGGCAACGCAATGGCGGTCAAGGTCCGCGGCACGACCGCCTATGTGGTCGCGGCGGATAGCCTCCATATCGTCAATGCCGCCAATCCTGGCGCGATGACGCTGGCTGGCGGGATCAAGCTGGGCGGGACCGGGTGGAGCCTGGACCTCGATCCTACCCGTAATCTGGCGGCAGTGGCCATGGGGGAAGCCGGTTTGAAACTGGTGGATGTCAGCCAACTATCGGCGCCGGTACTCCTGGGCACGGTTCAGACCGGCGATGCGCGCGGAGTGGCCCTGCGCGGCAATGCCGCCATCGTGGCCGACTATGCCAACAGCATGACCTCGGTTGACGTGGGCAATTTGGTCGCGCCAACCATACTTTCCCGCACACCGTCAGGTACGGGCGGTCAACTCAATAATGTCGTGTTGACTGGAAACTTCGCATTGGGCGCCGACGTGGCATTCCTTAACGGCGTGCCGATCGTTGACATCAGCAATCCGCAAACTTTATTACCGCGCACCACCCTCAACTTCACGGATCGCAACGAAAATGGAATGGGTATCGCGGTGGACGACAAATACATCTATCTGACAACCGACAGTGTTGGCACGCGGCGCGGCGGCGCCAGCGGTGACGGCCGGCTCTATATTGGCCAGTATCAGTCCATTCTTGACCTTGCCGGTGTGGCGCCAACCGCGGCGATCACGGCGCCGGCGAACGGCATTTTGTTATATGAAGGCGCACCGCTGACGGTCTCCGTCGATGCGAACGATGACATTACCGTCGCCTCGGTGCGTTTCATGGTAAACGGCCAAGCGGCCTTTAGCACGACCAGCGGGCCTTATCTATATAGTCTCCGCATCCCGTCCGGCGTCACCAGCATGGAAATAGGCGCGGTGGCGCGGGACCTGGGCGGCAATGAGGGGGCGGCGACACCTGTTACCGTCAACATCGTCCCGGATCCGCTGACGCAAGCCTTCGGGCAAGTCATTGACGCACGCGACGGCACGCCTATCGCGGGCGCCCAAGTCATGGCCCCTGGCGGCCGTACCGGCATCACGGGAGCCGATGGCCGTTTCCATATCAGCGGTGTCGCCACCGTGCTGGGCGACCTGATACTCAATGCCTCTAATCGACGTCCGGACGGTTCCGGAACCCTGGGCGCGTCCGCCGCCGTGCCGCCCGTACCTGGCGGTGTCACCGACGTAGGGGAAATCCGGGTCCGCGACGTCCGGTTCGAGACCGACTACGGCAGCCTCCAGGCCTGCGATGGCTGCGTGCTACGCCGGTCGCTGCCATTCGTCTTTCCATACTACGGAGTCAGCGCATCACAAATTCGGCTGAGTGATTTTGGCAGCATGTGGATTGAATCGGCTGGGAACGCCTGGCACGGAGTAATTCACGCATTTGGGGATGGCATGAGTTCCGGATATCGCACGCTGATCAATGACCGGATAACGGATCGCTACATCGTTACCTTTGAGCGCACCCGATTCGGCGCACGTGTTAGCGAAGTCGTGCAAGTGCAACTGTTCCGGAATGGCGGCATCGTCATCGCGTTCAAGGGCGTCGCTCCGATGTTCGGCCCGGGCGTGTGGCTCGGATTTGCACCCTCATCGGCAAGCGATCAAACGTTGGTGGACTTTAGCGGCAACCCGGTTTTCACAGCGCCAGCCGATAGCGCCACTGCGGAAATTTTCGGACAAATAAACCCATTTGATCTGGATAACGCCTTCATCGTACTCACGCCAACCACGAGTGGTACCTATGAGGTTCATACCATCCTGCCTGCACCATCGACACACGCTATCTCACTGGCCGGCGCCGCCGCCGCGACAGCGCCGCAGGGCGGGCCGGCGCGGCTGCGCGCCGGCGCTCAAGGACAAGGCGGCGCATTGAGCGCCAGCGCGCTGGCCAACGCCGAAGTGCGGATCCGATCTTCCGGTAATCGCCATTACCTCGGCATGACCAATACGGATGCGCGGGGCCGCTTCACGATGACGGGGGTTCCCTCCGGCGCCATTGGTGTTGAGGTATGGCGCAACGGCGCTTTGCTTGGGCGTGGCGCAGGGCAGTCAATGCCAGGTCAATTGGAGGCGGAACCACTACGGATTGATCTGGTATCGCCAGAGGCCAGGCAAACGAAAAAATGAAAGGAGCGCCGATGCACTGGAAATTGACCTGTGGGCTAGGGCTTGTGATTCTGGCCACGGGCGCCGCCGCGACGGCGCCCTTGATCGATGCATCTTTGCGTCGGGACGAAATCGGCGCGGAACTCGGTTTGCCGATACATATGCAGGATGACGAGGAGTTTACAGCTACCCTTGCGCGACTGGTGGAGCATGGACGGCGTGTCTTCTCGGCCAACTGGACCAAGACGGAAGGCGGTGGCCGCCCGCTCACAAAGGGCAATGGACGTACTTTATCCGATGTCTCCATGCCACTGGTCGGTTCACGCGGTTTTAACCGGATATCGGGACCGGATGCCAATTCCTGCATGGGCTGCCACAACCAGCCTTACGGAATTGCCGGTGGCAGCGGCGACTTCGTGGCCAATGTTTTCGTGCTGGGGCAGCGCTTTGACTTCGCCACCTTTGATCGCGCTGACCTGGTGGCCACACGTGGGGCGTTGGATGAACGGGGACAACCAGTGTCGCTCTCCAGCATCGCCAATTCACGCCATACACCAGGCATGTTTGGCGCCGGCTATATCGAAATGCTGGCGCGCGAGATCACCACCGAGCTGCAGCGCATACGCGATGGCATGCGGCGTGGCGACACGCGTGCACTGCTGGCCAAGGGTATCGACTTCGGCAAGCTGACCCGGCGTGCGGACGGTTTATGGGACGTCAGCCAGGTGACCGGCCTGCCCCGACTTAGCCTGATTACTGCAACACCGATTGATCCACCCTCGCTGGTGGTGCGGCCATGGCATCAGGCGGGCAATGCGGTCTCGCTGCGCGACTTCACCAACACATCATTCAATCATCACCATGGCATCCAGTCGACAGAGCGCTTTGGTGCCGGCACCGACCAGGATGGAGACGGGTTCACCAACGAGTTGACACGCGCCGACGTGACGGCCGCGACCATCTTCCAGGCCACCATGGCCGTACCGGGACAAGTGATCCCGAATAACCCGGTGATTGCGCAAGCCATCAAGCAAGGTCAGCGCAATTTCGCGGGTTTCGGCTGCGCGTCCTGCCATGTTCCAGCGTTGCCGCTGAGCCGTGAAGGCTGGACCTTTGTCGAGCCGGGCCCTTTCAACCCCGCCGGCAATCTGCGGACAGGCGACGCCAGGACCGTCAAGGTGAACTTGAACGATCCATCCTTGCCAAAGCCGCGTCTTGTCCCTGAACACGCGGATGATCTCGCCATGATGGTGCCTGCCTATACGGACTTCAAGCTGCACGACATATCGGATCCGTCCGATCCCATGCCGGTGGAGTCATTGGATATGAACTGGCCCGTATGGGCCCCCAAATTCCCAACTGGTAATCGGCGATTTCTCACCCGGCGACTGTGGGGAATCGGCAATTCCGGACCCTATTTCCACCACGGTATGTACAGCACGATGCGCGAAGCGGTGCTGGGGCACGCGGGAGAAGCGCTGGCGTCGCGCAAGGCCTACCAGGCCGCCAGCAAGGCTGAGCAGGACGCGCTGATTGAATTCCTGAAATCCTTGCAGGTTTTACCTGCCGGGACACCGAGTTTGGTGGTGGACGAAAACTACAAACCTGCGCGGCCGATCAAGCCATGAGCCGCCTGGTGCAATCTATCCAACCACCTGAGCCACGTTCATCGGATGCACCTTGTGCACCACGCAGGCATCGAGCTGCGACGCCAGCCCGTGCACGAACACCACGGTTTCACTGTCGACCCCGGGAATGTACAGGTGGCGCGGCGTCCATTGCACCGGCAACTGCTGTCCGGAACTGTGGCCCAGCCACACATAGACGCCGGCCGCATCGAGTTCGACATCGCCGAGATAGACGTGGCAATCCACGCCGCGGTCGGGCAGACTGAAGTCGCCGCGCTGCCGGATCAGCGCTTCCCACTGGGCCGGCGTGACCGGCGGCGTGCGCACGATATACAGGTCGTCGAAGTAGTCCATGCCACCATCATAGCTTACCCCACTACGGCAGGGCGGGCCCGCAGGCGGCGGCGCGCGCCAGCAGCAGGCTGCGTTCGCGCTGGTTTTGCGCCAGCGCGGCGGCCCGTTCGAATTCGCCGCGGGCTTCCGCGACGCGGCCCAGCTTGAACAGGAAGTCGCCCCGTACGCTGGGCAATAGATGGTAATGTTTCAAGGCCGGTTCATCCTGCAGCGCATCGGCCACTTCCAGCCCGGTTTCCGGGCCGAACGCCATCGCCAGCGCGACCGCGCGGTTCAGTTCCACCACGGGCGAGGGCGCCAGCTGGGCCAGTCCGTCATACAGGGCGGCAATCCGGCCCCAGTCGGTGTCGCCGGCGCGCCGGGCCCGCGCATGGCAGGCCGCAATCGCCGCCTGCAGTGCATACGGTCCCAGGCCGCGCTGCTGGCGTGCACACAGGTCTTGCGCGCGCGCCAAAGCGGCCAGGCCACGGCGGATCAGCAATTGATCCCAGCGCGAACGGTCCTGTTCCAGCAACAGCACCGGATTGCCTTGCGGATCGAGCCGGGCCCGCAGGCGCGATGACTGGATTTCCATCAGCGCCGCCAGTCCGTGCACTTCCGGTTCCGCAGGCGCCAGCCCGGCCAGCACGCGGCCCAGCCGCAGCGCTTCCTCGCACAGCGCGGGGCGCATCCAGTCGTTGCCCGCACTGGCCGCATAGCCTTCGTTATAGATCAGGTATATCACTTGCAGCACGGCGGCCAGCCGCTCGCCCAGTTCCTCGCCGCGCGGCACCTCGAACGGCACTTGCGCTTCGGCCAGGGTGCGCTTGGCGCGCACGATGCGCTGCGCCACGGTGGGTTCCGGCACAAAGAAGGCGCGCGCGATTTCATCGGTGGTCAGACCACCCAGCAGGCGCAGGGTCAAGGCCACCCGCGCTTCCATCGACAGCACCGGGTGGCAGGCAATGAAGACCAGGCGCAGCAGGTCGTCGCCGATGTTGTCGTCCAGCGCCTGTTCGACGCTGTGCGCGACATCCGGGATGGTGTCCCGCAGCTGGCCCTCGATTTCATAGGTGAGTTCGAATTCCTTGTCGTGCCGCAGCTGGCGGTGGCGCAGCAGGTCCAGCGCGCGGTTTTTCGCGACGGTCATCAGCCAGGCGGCGGGATTGTCCGGCGTGCCGCTTTCCGGCCATTTTTCCATGGCCGCCACCAGCGCATCCTGGGCGATTTCCTCGGCTTCGCCGACGCCACGCAGCATGCGCGCCACCACTGCGATAATGCGGGCCGACTCGATGCGCCATACCGCTTCGATGGTGCGGCCGATATCGCGTTCAGGCCGCTCGCTCACGCGCGGGCAGGGATGTGCACGGTGCGCAATTCAACTTCCAGCGCATCCGGGTGGGGGAACGGATAGTGGCGCACCCACTCCATGGCCTGTTCCAGCGTGTCGGCCTGGATCAGCCAGTAGCCGGCAATGAGTTCCTTCACTTCGGCAAACGGCCCGTCGATGATGGTCGGCTTGCCGCCGGAAAATTTCACGCGGCCGCCACGCTTTGTCGACTTCAGACCTTCGCCGGCCAGGGCGATGCCGGCCTTGACGCCGGCCTGGTTGGCGCGGTTCATGGTGTCGATGACGGACGGCGGTGGTTCCAGGTCGGCTTCGCTGGCCGCGTCGGAACGCAGCAGCACGGCATAGGCCCGGGAGGTGGGGGCCGCGCCGGTATCAAAACCCACGCAGCCGCCCGGGCAGCCCGCTTCGCGCACCTCCAGTACCGCGTTGCCTTCGCCATCCGCGGTGGGCCAGCTTGCGGCCCGGGCCAGCGCCTGTTCGCGGCTGTCGGCCTCGATCATGGCAAAGCCTGCCACCAGCTCATTGACCGATTCATCGTCCGGTGCGAACGGGGCTGGCCTCACGTCCCACGTGCCCCCGGCGCGCCGCATGCGCACGCCGGACGCGGAGGGATGCAGCCATTTCGCGGAAGGCACGGCCTGCACCAACTGTGGCGGCGGAAAGCCTTCCGCTTCGGTGCCCTGGTCGGCCCTGCGCAAAATCATGTACTGCATCGCATCCTCCTGTTGTGGTGTAGTGGTTAAGGTCAGGTCGCGTTGGCGCTCGCCTTGGCCATGATGCGCGCTTCCTGCTCCCGCAATTCCGGCGTGAACTCGGCGCCGAAATCTTCCGGCTCGAACACTTGCCGGATTTCGATGTCGGAGTCGCTTTCCATCGGGTTGGGGCAACGCTTGACCCATTCAATGGCTTCGTCCAGCGACTTTACCTGAATCAGCCAAAAGCCGGCGATCAATTCCTTGGTTTCCGAGAACGGCCCGTCGGTGACGATGCGCTTGCCGCCGGAAAAGTGCACGCGCGCGCCGCGCGAACTGGGGTGCAAGCCTTCACCGGCCAGCATCACACCGGCATTGGCCAGTTCTTCATTGTATTTGCCCATGGCGGTCAGCAATGCTTCGCTGGGCATTTTGCCCGCTTCGGATTCCGGGCTGGCTTTAACGATGATCATGAAACGCATGGCAATCTCCTTTATTGGCCGCAGCCCGGGGTTTGTTTCATCATTTCTTCCTGCATCTGTTCCGGCGTCAGGTCGCGCTGGTGGGTGGCGATCGACCAGGTGTGGCCAAACGGGTCCGTCACCTGGCCATAGCGGTCGCCCCAGAACATGTCGGCTGGCGGCATTTTTGCCGTGGCGCCGGCGTCCACCGCGCGCTGGAACCACGCGTCGGTGTCTTCCACATACAGGTGCAGCACGACCGGGGAGCCTTTCAGTGCTTTCGGGCCGAAGCTGCCCCAGTCGGGGAAGTCGTCGACCAGCATCACGTAGGCATTGCCGATCTGAATCATTGCGTGCATTAATTTACCGTCCGGGCCGGGCATGCGGCCCATTTCCACCGCGCCGAACGCTTTCTTATAGAACGCGATGGCATCGGCCGCGCCTTCGCACACGATGTGCGGGGTGACAGTGGAAAAACCGGCTGGTATCGGGGCAACTTGGGTCATGGCACACTCCTTGAAAAGTTGGTGGATGAAACGCAGGGCGCGTGGTGATAAAGACAAGTTTGGGCGCCCATACTCACACGACGGACCGCCAAATACCAGATCGACACGGCAGAAAAAAATATTTGTGGTTTTCTTGCGGCTGATGCGTTTAGGTTGTACGATGACATACAACTTAGCATATTGCTGAAGCATCCCCGTTGGAGACCGGGGAATTCGCCCACCAACACCATAAGAGTGAACGAACATGAACCTGAGCGAGCCCCCTGTTAGCCAGCAAGTCCTCGGCAAATACCGCTGGACCATCTGTGCGCTGCTGTTTTTCGCCACCACGGTCAATTACCTGGACCGCCAGGTATTGAGCTTGCTGGCGCCGGATTTGTCGAAGGAATTCGGCTGGTCCAATTCCGATTACGCCAACATCACGGCGGTATTCCAGTTCGTGTATGCGATTTCCATGCTGTTCGCTGGCCGCGTGGTGGACCGCATGGGCACCAAGCACGCGTATATCCTGGCCATCGTGGTGTGGTCGCTGGGCGCGGTCATGCATGCATATTCGGTGCCGATGGGCGAGGGGGTGGCCGCCATGCTGGGCGCCTTCGGCATGGCGGCGGTGCCGGTGTCGATTGCCGGCTTCATGCTGTCGCGCGCCGTGCTGGCCGTGGGCGAGGCGGGCAACTTCCCGGCCGCCATCAAAGCCACGGCGGAATACTTCCCCAAGCGAGAGCGCTCGTTTGCCACCGGCATCTTCAATTCCGGCGCCAACGTGGGCGCCATCCTGGCGCCGCTGACGGTGCCGTGGATCGCCCTGAACTGGGGCTGGCAGGCGGCGTTTATCGTCATCGGCGCGGTGGGCTTCCTGTGGATGGTGGCGTGGCAACTGATGTTCGATACGCCGGACAAGAAGCTGGGCCCGGCTGAACTGGCCTATGTGCGCAGCGACGCCCCGGCGCAGCCGGCGGCGCAGGTTACGCAAGCCGCGCAAGGCGCGAAAGTGCCATGGACGCGCCTGTTCGGCTACCGCCAGACCTGGGCCTTCGTGGCCGGCAAGTTCCTGACCGATGGCGTGTGGTGGTTCTTCCTGTTCTGGCTACCCAAATACCTGTCGGTGCAATATGGCATGGGCAAGGCCGACATCGTGGTGCCATTGGCGGTGCTGTACAGCATGACCATGATCGGCAGTATCGGCGGCGGCTGGTTCCCCGCGTATTTCATGAACAAGGGCATGGCGCCGTACGACGGCCGCATGCGCGCCATGCTGGTGATCGCGCTGTTCCCGCTGGTGGTGCTGCTGGCGCAGCCGCTCGGGTATATCAGCTTCTGGGTGCCGGTATTACTGATCGGGATCGGCGCCTCGGCCCACCAGGCCTGGTCGGCCAATATCTTCACCACCGTGTCGGACATGTTCCCGCAAAAAACCGTGGCGTCGGTGGTCGGCATCGGCGGCATGGCGGGCGGCCTGGGCGGCGTGCTGGTGTCGAAGCTGGGCGGCTGGCTGTTCGACCACTACGGCGCGCAAAACCAGATCGCCACCGGCTACATGATCATGTTCTCGATCTGCGCGGTGGCGTACCTGGTGGCCTGGACCATCATGAAGGCGCTGGTGCCGCGCCACCGGGAAATCACCGACCTGTAACCGCCGGTGGCCGGTCGCGCAGGAACGTCCGGCTGCCGTCGCGTTCCTTGCTCGCCTGGTGGGCCGCGACCAGTTCGTCGGCCATCGTGCGGGCCGCCGCCAACTGTTCCTTACCCAGCGTCTTGGGCGCCTGCAGTTGCCCTTCGTCGAATGGATTGAAGCCGGGCTGCCCGTTTCTGGCGGCCGTCATGATACGCATCATGGCAATCCCGGCCGCGTGCCGCAATACCGGTGAAATGCCCGGCAAGTCAGAGGCGCCGTCGTTGCCGTGGATATACATCAGGGCGGTCAGGTCGCCGCTGCGTGCCGCTTGCGCCATGTAACCGCCCGCCTGCTTCTTCCACTCTTGCAGCAGCGGATCGTCGGGCCGCGTTAGCAGGGCGCCGGGATCGCCGAACGGGCCGGCGTCGACGAACTGGAGGGCAGCGCCCGCCACGCCGCCTTTCACCGCTTTCTCCAGATAGACCAGCCGGTCGCGCTTCATGGTCTCCGTCATGTGCGCGCAATAGTGGGTCTTCTGGCGGCGCGCCGCATCCGTCAACGGGCGCTGCTCGCCGGTTTTTTCATCGTAATGGTGTGCTTCGTTGCGCTGGAATGCGATGCAGCTTTCTATCATGTAAAACGCGGTCAGCGCCATGATCGGGCTGTCGATCTGGTCGAATATCGCCAGTTGGTCTTCCAGCCGCGCGCCGGCCTCGGCGGTTACGGACGCCGGCTGCGCAGGCGCCTGCGCGGTGGCGGCTTGCAGGCCAGGCGGCTTGGCGGGGGCTGCGGACGATGCCGCAGGGGGCGTAGCGGGCGTGGATGTCGGCACTTCCGCAGCCGCGCCGCCCGCGCGGCTGGCATACCAGATGGCGCCGGCGCCCACGGTGGCGGCAATGAGGACGTGGATAAAACGCATGTGTTACCTGAAAGAAAATGCAAGGGGCCGCAGCGTAACAAATTATTCGCGTGGAAAATGCGCGGATTGTCACGCGTCAGGCAAGCGCTTTCATCACGATCTGGAATGCCAGGCCACCGCCATCGCGGTTTTTCACAGTGAGCTCGGCGCCATGGCGCTGCAACACGCGGTCGACGATGGCCAGGCCGAGCCCGGCGCCATTGGCCTGGCCGCGCGCCGCGTCGAGCCGCGTAAACGGTTTCAGCAACTGGGCAATCTGGTCGTCCGGCACGCCGCTGCCATGGTCCTGCACTTCGATGGTGACGCGCTTGAACGCGCCCATGCCTTTGACGCCGCAGCGGATCTCGATTTCCGTCACCTCCTGGCCCGGCGTCTTGCCATAGCGCCGGGCATTTTCCACCAGGTTGTTGAACACCCGTTTCAAGTCGGTGGCATTGCCCAGCGCGTGGGCGCGTTCGGCAATCTCGGTGCTGACTATGACGTCCGGCAGGCGGGCCGCGTCGCCGGCCACTTCGTGCAGCAGTGCGCTGAGGTCCACGTTGATGAAACTGGCCGCCTCGGTCGGCTTGGCGTAATCGAGGAACTGGCCGATGATGGCGTCCATCTGCGCGATATCGGACTGGATGCCGTCGCGCGCTTCCCGCGACAGGTTGGCCATTTCCACTTCCAGCCCCATGCGCGCCAGCGGCGTGCGCAAGTCGTGGGAAATGCCGGCCAGGATCACGGCGCGGTCCGACTCGACCTGCGCCAGGTCTTCCACCATCTGGTTGAAGCTGCGGTTGGCCTGGGCGATTTCAGCGGGGCCCTTTTCCGGCAGCGGATCGGGGCGGCGGCCTTCGGCCACCTCGCGCGTGGCCGTGGTCAGGCGCGCCAGCGGGCGGTTGATCAGGCTGGAAATCAGGGCCGCGCCCAGCAGCGACAGCACCGACACCACGCCGGCCCAGCCCAGCCACTGGATCCCGGTCAAGCCTTGCAGGCGTTCGCGCTCGAGCATCAGCCAGTAACTGTCGTCGCCGATATTGAAGCTGACCCAGAAGCCGGGCATGCCGTTGACGCTGGAGGAAAAGCGCGTGTGCGGCCCCAGCTTGGCCTTGACCAGCGCTTCAATTTCCGGCATCAGCGCGTTGTCGGGCGGCGGCTCGGCTTCGTCGTCGTCTTCCAGCGTGAAAATGCGGATGCCTTCGTTCGACACCAGTTCGAACAGCAATTCGCGCCGCAGTTCGGGCGCGGAGTGGGTCAGGGCGGCATGCGTGATGGTGACGACGGAAATCACCTGGGCGGAAATCTGCTGCACTTGCGGTTCGCGCTGCACCACGCTGATCATGTAGACCCAGGCCGACATGGACAGCGTCGTGAGCACGCCCAGCAGCAGGAAGGTGCGCCAGAACAGGCCGCTTTTCAGGGCGGCCAGGGAAAAGAGACGGGACAGGTGGGGCAAGGCGGCAGGAAAACGCATCGTGGCCGCCGGGTCAGCGCGGCTGACCCTCCGGAATGAACACATAGCCCAGGCCCCACACGGTCTGGATGTACAGCGGGCTGGACGGGTCCGGTTCGATCAGCTTGCGCAGGCGAGAAATCTGCACGTCGAGCGAGCGGTCGAACACTTCATATTCGCGGCCGCGCGCCAGTTCCATCAGTTTTTCGCGCGACAGCGGCTGGCGCGCATGGCGTGCAAACACTTTCAGCACCGAGAATTCACCGGTGGTCAGTGGCACGGTTTCGCCGTTTTTCTTCAGGGTGCGGGTGCCCAGGTCCAGCACGAACTGGCCGAATTCAAAGGTCTGCGGGGTTTCCGACGGCGCGCCCGGGATTTCGTCGGGCTGTTTGCGGCGCAGCACGGCGCCGATGCGTGCCACCAGTTCACGCGGGTTGAACGGCTTCGGCAGGTAATCGTCGGCGCCCATTTCCAGGCCGACGATACGGTCCACGTCTTCGCCCTTGGCGGTCAGCATGATGATCGGAGTCTGGTCGCCGGCGCCGCGCAGGCGGCGGCAGATCGACAGGCCGTCTTCGCCCGGCAGCATCAAGTCCAGCACCAGCAAGTCATAGCGCTCACGCAGCCACAGCTTGTTCATGGCGGTGGCGTTTTCCGCCGTGAAGACATTGAAGCCTTGTTCGGTCAGGTAGCGGCGCAGCAGATCGCGCAGGCGGACGTCGTCATCGACCACCATGATTTTGGCCTGGTGGCCCGGGGTGGTGTTGCCTGGTTCGTTCGAGTTCGTCATCATGGTTCTGGAATTGTGTAAAACGCACTTGCTATGGTAACGTCATATTGGCCTGGAGCAAACGTCCGTGCCAACCCATTACAAACTGTTACAAACTTTACCCTATAGGCATTACCCTGCGCGGAAATTGCCCATACACTGCGAACTATGGCACGAACGAGGAAAGCAACGAGGCACACCATGAGCAAGCAATCCGACCAATCGAACGAGACACGGCAGGCACCTGCGCAAGCGTCCACGTTCGCGCGTTTGCCTGCGTGTCTGCCTGGATTAGGCCGCCTCTCGGCCGGTGCCTTGCTGATCTCGTCCGTGTTTTCTGGCGCCTTGCTGGCCGCCGCGCCGGCCCACGCGTTCGGGCCCGGCGACCGCGAACCGCCGCGCCGCGAAGAGCGCGATCAGCGTGATCACCGCAGCGACAGCCGTGACCGCGAGCGCGATGCCCGCGCCTTCGAACGTGCGGAAGAGCGCCGCCGCACCATGCAGGAATCCGGCAACGCCGACATGTCGCGCCGCGTCGACCGCATGACGCCGGACGAACGCCGCGACTTGCGCCGCCAGATCAATGAAGCGGGCCAGGAAATCTACGTCCGCCCGCAGCGCCGCTAAATCGTCACCCGGCCCGGCACGAATACCCTCCCGTCTGGCAGCCCGGCCGCCATCGGCGTAGCATTGCAGCATCACTTTCACGATTTCCCCAACGGCTTGACTGACCTGTAATATTTATTCCTTGCAAGAATGTTGCTTGCCATGGATGATATTGGCGCCGGTACTGGCCTGTCAGGAGAATATTTGTGGTAGACAAAGAAGCTGAAGCTGCCGCTACAGCCTTGCCCAATGGCGTGTCTTTGCGCCAGGACGGCGTTTACCTCGACGTTTCGCTGCCGCCGTCCCAACTGGCGGCGTCCGTGTCGCAAATTTTCGCCACGGGCACGTTTATGGCGGGCATCGAGTACGCGGTCTTTATCCGTGCGCTGTTCCAGGTCGGGCCGGCGCTGCCGCCGGGCCTGCCCGGCGATACGCATGTCCGCATCGCCAGCGCCATCCAGAAATTCGATCCGCGCCGCCAGGCCTTGTACCGGGGCTTGAAAATGGGGCGCGGCCTGGCGGAATATGTGTTCGAGCCGCTGTTCCATGAAGAGCAGGAATTGCCCGACGGTACCATCATCCGGGAAACGCCCGTCAAGCTCGATTTCGATGAATTCGTGGCCGACATGTGGGTCAAGGGGGTGCGCTACGGCATTGACGAGGCGGCGGTGCGCCATGGCATCAATTCGCCGCGCGGCGACCGCGTGACCGTGGCGCAGCGCCTCGATCCGGAACCGTCGGTCGATGCGCACGTGGTGGAAGTGTCGGAAGATTTGCACCGCAGCGATGCGCCCCGCACCCGCGCCGATGGCCGGATCGACTTGAACAGTTTCCAGAACCGTTTCCCGCAAATCCGCCACGGCATGCGCCTGCTGCGCAAAATGCCGGGCGTGCAGGGCGCGCGCGGGCTGGAAGTCACCGGCACGGTGCTGTTGGCGCCGCCGCCGGCGGACCTGGATTTGCGCCGCTGGATCGGCGAAGGCACCAGCATCGACCGCGGCGAACAGGGCGAATTCCTGGTGGCCGACAAGGATGGTTTCCTAGACGTGGACGCCAAGGCCGGCACCATTTCCGTGCGCGACAAGATCGTCAGCCGCGAGGGCGTCAGCGGCCGCACCACCGGCAGCCTGGAACTGGCCGGCGCGTTCGAGGAATTCGGCGACGTGCAGGAAATGCGCGACGTCAATGGCAGCGACATCACCATCCGTGGCAACGTGTTTGGCAACATCCATTCCAGCGGTGGTGAGATTTTGCTGGGCGGGAACATCGTCGGCGGCAGCGCCATCAACGCCAAAGGCGATATCAAGGTCAAAGGCGTCGCGTCCGGCGCCATCCTGCATACGAAAGACGGTGAAATCGTGCTCAAGGGCCGGGCCGACAATTGCGTCATCATCGGCACCAGGGTCACGCTGGAAGAAGCGTCCAACTGCGACATCGTGGCCGATGAAGTGCATATCGTGCTGGCCGAAGGCTGCGCGGTGGCGGCGCGCAGCGTCGATATCGACAGCGCGGGGCCACGGCGCCAGATTGAAATGCTGGTGCTGGTGCACATCCCGGACACCAGCACCCTCGATGCGCAACTGGCGGAGCTGGAAGGCAAAACCGGGGCGCTGGAAGGCTACCGCGCCCAATTCCAGCGCGAAGCGGAACAGATTACGGCGGTGCCGCAGGTGCGCGCGTACATGAACCTGACGGCCCGCCTGCGCAAGGGCGAAGCGACCTTGACGCCGGAACAGGCGCCGCAGCTGAAAAAAATGGCGGCGCTGGTGGAGCCGCAATTGAAGCAGGTCGGCCAACTGCTGCAGAAAATGAAAGCGGCGGAATCCCAGGTCGCCGTGCGCCGCGCGCAGCTGGCCGAGGTCCGCCGGCAAAAGGATGATCTGCTGTCGCAGGCCCACTGTACAATTAAGCTGGTGTCGGGCGACGTCCTCGTGCGCAGCCTGGCGCTGGCGCCCGGGGTGCCTTCCGCCTTGTCACTGGCGCCCAGGGAGGTGCGCACTTACCTGCGCGGCGCGTTGCCCGCGGCGTCGCTGGTGTTTTCCGGCGGCGCGGGCGCGCTGGACTGGGTTGGCCGTGACGTCCAGGGCGACGCCGCGGCGCAGCAGCCGGACCAGGCGGAAGAGGAGTAAGCGGTGGCTGAACATGTGAAGGCGGTCGTGACGCCCACCGATGGCGAATTGCCCTCGTCGCTGCAGCAGCGCGACGATGGCATCTATTTCCGCGCCGATGCGACGGCCGCGGCGTGCCAGGCCGCCATCAACCAGGTCTTTCTGTCGAACGGCTATTTTTCCGGGCTGGATTACGCGGTCTTCATCCGCGTGCTGTACCACGCCGGCGCGGAATTGCCGGCATCGCTCAAAGGCAAGGACCTGGTGCGCTTCGCCGACACGATCCTGCCGTTCCACGCCCAGCGGCGCGAACTGTATAAATCCGTGCGCATCATCAATGGCGAAGCCGAATATTACTTCGAGCCGGTGTTTTTCACGGTGCCGGACATGCCGCCGACGCCGGCACGCCTGAATTTCGATGAATTCGTGGCCGACATGTGGGTCAAGGGCATCCGCTTCGGCATCGATGCGCCCGCCGTGAAAGCCACCATCGCCGCCGGCCGTGTCACGCGGCTGATCGCCGCGCGCCGCCTGAATCCGACGCCGGGACGGGATGCCGCCATCGTGGAGGTGGCGCAAAATATCCACCGCAGCAATGCGCCGCGCGAAATGGCGAACGGCCGCTTCGACCTGCACACGTTCCAGAACCGTTTCCCGCAAATGCCGCCGCACGTGCGGCTGCTGCGCAAGGTGCCCCCCGTGCCGGGCATCCGGGGCTATGAATTGTCCGGCACGGG
>Ga0307408_100001515_pt1 | contig 17278 bp, 14 predicted proteins | sample 322Cmetagenome_FD_202116 | JGI IMG/M metagenome (GOLD analysis project Ga0307408, IMG submission 202116) | Maize rhizosphere microbial communities from greenhouse at UC Davis, California, United States - 322HYB-C-3 | ecosystem: Host-associated > Plants > Roots > Rhizosphere > Soil | place...
AATAAACCAAAAAAACCCCCCCTTTAATTGTTTATATTAAAAAAATACCTATTACATGGGGCCCTCCGGGGCAAGGGGGTGGGTGGGGGTGGGGTGTTGATAGAACCCCGCTCTCTACTTTTTTGCCGTCCCGTACGCGGGGGCCTCATTGGGCGTCGCCACACCCGTGAAACCGAGACCTGATCTCAAGTGGAGTCGTCCGCCGACAATCACCCGTCTGCGGGGTGTTGTAAAAGCCCCTGAGAATTTAACGGAGCCAACATTGGCGATTCTCTCCGTTCGGGCGAAATGGCACGCAGACGGCCTCGCTCGATCTTCTCAGGTTCAAGGGCGCGAGCCCTCCAAATTTCATCCTGGGTTGTACCCCGGAATTGGTCCTGACGAGTCAGACTTTCCATGCTGTGAGTCTTGCTGCCGATTAGGGTCAGTCCGTCGAGACAGCCGCGAAGCGTTTTATGGATCGTCGGGGTCTCGGGCAACGCCGGTTAAGCGTCCGGCTGCTTAGGCCGGTGGGAGTATCTGGGCGCCCGGAGCCAGTTTCCTATGAAATCACTGGACGGGGGTTCCGGTTGTTATCAGCGGGGGCCGGGGCCGCTTGTTTTAAAAGTGGGTTACGGCTTGTGGCGCGCTGGCAGGTTGTTCGGAGACAGCGGCCAGACGAAACTAATCAGGCCGTTGCAGCGCCTCGACCAGACGAAGCGGTGGCGCCGACCGCGAAGGACGACCTCGTAGTAGTCGCGTTTGTAGGGCCACCCGAATTTGGCGACTCGGCGGGCTGATCCCGCGACCATCGGCAGGCCGATTGCGGCACGGCGCCGGACTTCGGCGATCTCCCCTTCGATGTGGGCGACCGTTACAGGCGATAGCACAACATCCGCCCGCTCCTTGGCTCGGAGAATAACGTGGGCGTGGCGCTCGGATTGCGACTTGTTGGCAATCCCGTTGTAAATAAAGCGCCGCTCCAGATTCGCGTCAGGAGCGGCTAAATTGGTGGATTTCTCCACCACCCCTTGCGGGGTTGAAATTGGTTGCGACTGCGCGAATCCAGCCATGTTGAACAGCTATTCCGGCCACGGTTTTCGTCAAGCCCGATCTCACCACCCCCGCCACCAAGCCACAACCGCCAGCAGCAGGATCAGCCCGATGATGACGAACGACGCCGTGAAATAGTGGCCGTTGGGTTGCTTCACGATGAAAGCGCGACCTTCACGCAGAAGAGAAACCAGAACACCATGGCCGTTCCCACCCATGAGACGATAACACTCCCCAAAAATCCGATTCCTTGGATGCGGCGCGCCAAGACGAAGAGCACCGCGAACAGGAGTGCGTGAAGAATCACCCCGGTGTTCATGCGGCCTTAATCCAGAAAGCAGGCTTCCCGGTATATTCGACGTTGATGGTGCTGTGCGAAATCTCGGCGCGCCCCACTGGATCGAACACTTCGCCCTCCGATACGAAGCAGTGAAGCGTACAGCCATGAATCACTGCCCCGTCCGGCAGTACAATAGTTCGGCTGACACGAAAAGTTCTGCCAGTGATGGGATGCCCTTCGGCCAGCAGCCGGGCAAGTTCATCGTCGTCGAACTTCTCTTCGCTAAAAACAAATTTGCCGAGTCCAACAGCGGCAACTGAGGCCGCGCACAAACCAAGAAACGATCTGCGGTGCATCTGCACAGACAACAAAAAAGCCCCGCGAAAGCGAGGCCGTTTTGTTTCAACTTGGGCTGAAGGTTATCCGCGTTGCGCCCGGCGCGCCGTGGCTTGCGGACCGAAGTCCGGGTTCGGCGCCGCCCGGTTGGGGTCGGGATTCGGTACGGTCGGCGTCTCGGGCTCGGTGGGATTTGGCGGCGTCACCGTCGGCGTGAGCGCGTCCAGTGCGTCGAGCTTGGCCGCGATGGCCTCGCCGCGCACTTGGATCGCATCGAGGAGCGTCTGGTCCTCCGGGGTGATTTGACCCTGGGTGTTCTGAAGCTCGGTGATCTTGTCGTTGAGCGCCTCGATGTCGGCGGTGAGGCCCGACACGGCGGTATCGAGGCGGTTGTGGAAAGCGGTCTGAGCCGCGGCGAAGTCTGCGATTTTAGAGGGCATGATAATTTTCGATTGAGGGTTCGAGTTACTGGGAAGCGTTGATGCCTTCGAGGCGGCGGACCGTTCGGGCCATGCGGATGTTGAGCTGGTCGAGGAGCGCGGCGTCGGCGTCGGATAGTTTGCGTTCGATGGCGTGCATCAGCCGGGCCTCCACGCCTTCGAGGTCGCACTTGGTTGCAAGCGAGGAGAATTCGCGGGCGCTGCGAATTTCGCAGCAGAGGGCTAAAATTGCCTCTACGAGCGTTGGCTCGTCACACCGAGAGCGTTTTGGATCATCGTGCATCAGAATTTTACCGGCGCATGACCGACGAGACCTAAAAGCAGGTTGACGATAAAAAGCACTGCAACGACCCCAAGTACCACCTTTGCGATCTTGAGAAACGGTTCGCCGAGTCCTACGTAGCCGATCAGCCAGTTGAGCAGCCAGAAGATCAGCGCGGCTACAATGAGCCACACGAAGACGTTGACGATCTCCTGTCCGGAGATGGCGGCGAGGAATGGGGTCATCCGGCATGGACCCCGGTTTAGGGTGGTGGTTCACCCGAGGAATTTCTCAACCAGTCGTCGAATGTGCTTGAAATGTGTATCGAATGTGCTTTCGTCCGCCCATGCCGAAAATCTCCCGCCAGTACATCGAGATGGACGAGGCGATGCGAAGGGACTTGAAGAAAGCCTTGGAACGCCGCGCCGCCCAGATCAGCGAACAGACCAAGGTCGAGGTGAAACCCCAGTTTGCCTCGTGGCTTCGTGACATGGCCAAGCAAACTATCGCCGCCTACCGATGAAAGGAACCGACTTCTACAAATGCAAAAGCACCGGCCATTATCGGATTCGGATCGCGGTGCCGGGAAAGTTGCGCCGCAGCTCGATCAGCACCGGGCAGTTGACGCTGAATGGGGCGCGGCGGGTGGTTCAGGAAACCGGCATCGACCGCCTGCGGGCGCTCGCCGAGGCGAAGGCCGTGACCTTCGAGGCCATCCAGACGATTGTGGGCGCGCGGGCGCTGACGGTCGGCGCCGTCTACGAGGAATTCAAGGAGCATTTGGAGGCAACCCGTTCCCAGTCGCTTAACCACCAGTATAATTTCGCGCTGGCCCATTTCATCTGCCGGCTCGGCGTCTACAGCGAGCCGATGTTCAAGATCGACGAGCGGCAGATTTGCACCTGGCTGCACTCGGAAAGCCCGGCGCTCTGGGTGTTGCAAACCCGGCTCAACGCCATCCGGAAGTTTTATGGTTTCGCGCTGGCGAAGGGCGCGGTCTCGTTCGATCCGACACGGATCATTTCGATCAACTACCGCGGGCTGACTGCCGCGCAGATGAGGAAGCTGGACCCGCTGCCGATGACCGACGACGAGTACGTGCTGCTCCTCGATCATCTGACCGGATTTTGGCGCGACTGGCATGTGCTCAGTTATTGCTGCGGGCTGCGGCTCTCGGACTGCATCTGTCTTGAGTGGGCATCGTTTGGCGAAAACGACATCACAATCTTTCCACTGAAGAGCCGCGGGAAATATACCCCGGTGCGCCTGCCGCTCGACAGTCATCTGATCTACCGGCCCGAGCTGCGGGAATTGGTCGAGCGACTGCTGGCGATGCCCAACAAAGACCCGCGGTTTGTGTGGCCCGAGCAGGCGTTCGAGCGGCTGGACAAGGGGCACTGCTACTACTCCTACACGTACGTCAATCATCTCAAGGACGCGGGCGTGTACAAGAAGTCGTTTCACTCGCTGCGGCGCGCGTTCATCATCCGGCTGGAGCGGCAAGGGATGCCGATAGAGCGGATCGCGAAGCTGGCTGGGCACTCGAACACGGCGATGACGCAGCATTATCTGAATTCGCAGTATCGGCTACCGCCTCCCAGTGCGCCGGTGCAAACGGAGGGGATGGATTATTCGGAGTTGGAAATGGCGGCGCTGGGCGGCTCCTAAAACAGCGGCCCAATTCCAGCCGGCGCCAACAGCCGCGGATTCGTCATCCGGTTGATCTGCTGCCGCTGCCGGACTTCAACTTGCGTCGGGCGGATCATCCGCGTGAATTGTTCGTAGCGGGCAATCGCCTGTTGCACGTCCTGCCGCCCATCGTCGTTCATTGCCGAGTAGAGTTTCGCTAGTTGCACGGGCGTCGGCGGATATTCGAGGACGGCCAGCGGATCGCGAGACCGCCAGCTTGAGAGTACGCGTGTTGCGGCCTCCTGCTCGCGGCGGTTGAGCGGGATTGTCGGATCGCTGGCCACGGCCTTGCGCGACGCGTCGAGCGCGTTGCGGTAGGCTTCCATGAAGCCGATGCGGTCGTTGGCCATTGCTGCCATCGACATCTGGCGCGTCCAAACGGACATCGGTGTTGGTGTGCCGCTGCCGCCACCGCGACGAACCGGAATGTCGGTTTCACCGGCTGCCGCGCGAATCCAGTTCTGCGAGTTGGTTCGCATGACCTGACGGGCTTCGGCGTTATCGAGGCCGAATGCGGCGTTCACGAGATCGAGCCCGTGGATCGCGCCGTTGCCTCCGAGCGAACGTATCAGCGGATTCCACACGCTCGCCCACGTCGTCGTCCAATCTTGGTGCGCCATGTTGGTGAGTGCCTGCTGGAAGTTGAGGAACTGCGACATCGCGAGGATGCGCTGATCCATGCTGAACACACGGCGACCGCTGCCGGAGTCGGACGGACTGGCAATTTGCCCGGCGAGATCGGCGGCGAGTCCGTAGGTGTTGCCGGCGCGGGCCGTGCGGACGAGGTAGGCTTTGAGCGTGTCGGGAATGCTGCGATCAGAGAGGAAAAGTTCAAGGGCCGGGCCGACGAGCGGGATGGCGGCGGTTTTTCCGACCGACGGCAGGTTCGATTTCTTCTTCAGCAGGTCTTCGTCGTATTGGTCGAGGGCGAAGGTGAACGCGAGGCCGATGGGGAGATTCCAGAGCGCGAGCGTCGCCAGCCCGCGGACGAGCGCGCGGTAATCGTGGCGACCGTCGGCGGTCCGCATGGACTTGTTCACCTGATGCATTTTCCAGAACGGCCAGCGGAGGAGCGGCATCATCGTCTTCAGCATCGGGTGCTCCTGCATGACGGTCGGCGTCGTGTTGATCGACGACTGGCCGTCAAATTCCGTCATGCTCATCGAGGCGATTCGCAATCCTTGATCCTTGGTGACGAGCCGCTCGCCCTTGATTTGTCGGGCCATCGCGCCGCGCACGATGTCTTCGAGATTGCCGAGTCCGTATTCGATGGAGTTGGTCCGCCACCAGTCGAACACACCTTGGTCGAGACGACCGAACCCGAGATCGGCAGCCTTGAAGCGGAAATTGGGATCGTTAGCCGCATCGCGGTTGGCGGCGAAGAACCGAATGCCGGCGCCGATCATCCGCTCAAGCTGCTGGATTTCCGTGATGACACCGCCCGCGCCCGCCAGTTGACCAAGGTAGTTGCCGACGCCGAGTCCGGGGATCGGGGCGAGTCGCGGAAACTCCTTGGCCTCGGCCAGCGGGATGGGCCGTGCGCCCTTATGCTGGACGTATTTGATGAGCCGGAGTGGCTTGATGAACCACTTATCCACCGCGGTCTGGCGTCCGCCGGGTGCCATGTCGGCGACCACCTGCGACCACGGTTGGTTGCGGGAGCCGCCAAGGACGTTGGTCGTCTCCTGATAGGCTTCGCTGCTGTGAAGGAGATTGAGATTGAGCGCCTCGAACAGACTGCCGAGCGCCCCTTTGAGCGACTGGCCGGTGGCGACGACCGAATTGCGGATTGCAGCCGGTCCAAGGCTGCGCTGGGCGAACGGGCGCTCGAAGTTGGAGAGCCAGTTGTAGAGGCCGGTCTTCGGATTATCGACGACCTGCCCGGTCATGAAGCGCATGAACTCCAGTCCGGCGCGCGATTGGTCGAATGGCCCACCCGGACGACCGACGGCCATCAGGGATTCGATGGAATTCTTGAGTGCCTCCACGTCGGCAGCCGATTGGGCCGCGTTTTCGAGATCGCGGAGCGTCCATCCGCGCAGTTTCGCCTCCAGTTCGCGCTCACGGCGGGTCGTGCCGCGCAGGCTCTCGTACTGGGCCTTCTTGAGCGATACGGTGTCGCTCATTTCGCGGAGCGCCTGCATCATCGCCTCGCCGTTACGCCCGAATTTGCCGTGAAACGCGATCTCACTCAGCAGCATTTGCGCGGTGTGCGGGTCGTACATCGCGAAGTCGAGGTGTTCCGGAGGAATCTGGTCGTTGAGCCGGGCGTCCATCATCACATGCGGCTTGGCACCCAGCGGGTCGAACAGATCGCGGGTCTGCGACCACTCGTAGGCGTGCTTCGCTTCCATACCGAACAGGCCGTCGAGCTGCTGGAGGATAGAAAGTCGGAAGCGAGCCAGCGGATCGGGGTTGTTTTCCTCGGGCGCGCCAATATCGACCTTCGCTGTCAGCCCGTCGATGAACGTCAGCACATTGTTGCCCGACTGCTGCCACACGTCCTGTAGGTCAAGCTGTGAAATCGGCTCGCCGTTGAACGAAAAGACTTCGGTGCCGCCCTTGTTGATGAACGGCTCCAGCCAGTCGCGGATGACGCCCGCGGGAAACAACTGACCGAGGAGCGCATTGAGCTGCTGGGTGTTTTGCTGCGACGTATCCTCGACGCTTAAATCCCGAAACGTCGTCGCGCCGGCCACCATCTCGCGTTCGCGGCCCACGGCGCCCTCCTGCTTGAAGCCGAGCTTCCAGCCAGCCTTCTGCATGTCATCGACGATTCGGCGCACAAGACCACCGTCGATCTGCCGCATGTTGGTCAGCCAGCCTTGGGCAACGGCGCGGCGGAGCGAACCTTTGATCCGTGGATCGGCGACGAACGAACCGTACTGCTCGGCGCGGGCGAGCAGGAATTCCGAGTTGGCCTTGGTCTGGCGCAGGAGTTCGCCGAACGCCGAGGAGAAACTATCGTCGGGCGCTTTCGGCAGCCGTTCGCGAGCCCGATTGGTTGCGTGCCGGATGGCCGCTTCCTCGTCCATGCCGGGGTTCGTGTTGAGGAAATAATTGATCGGGTCGTAGATCGTCTCGCGGAAGACGCCGATGTCGGAAATGCCGGTGGACTTCTGGACCCGGTTGAAGGCGAGCGTCCACGCCTTCGCGTGATCCTGCACCTCCTGGCCGTGGCTGAAGCGCACGAACTCAAATTCGTTCAGCATCTTCACGACGCGTTGCGAAGCCGGTCCGCCGATGCGCTTCGCGTTTTCGACGATGGGCGCCAGCATCTTCGTGATCTTCCACGCCTGCGCGGCGGGACTTGCGCGCTGCACATCGAGCATCATCAGTTCGGTGGTCTGACGGAGCACCGATTCGTAGAGGGCGCCGCCGCGCTTGTTCTCGTTCTCTTTCAGCCATTCGTTGTTCGCGAAGAGCGCGGAGCGGATTGCCGCCCCATCGACGGCGGTGCCATCGGGATTGAAGCGCAGCACGCGTTCCTGCGCCGACCAGTTGCCGTTATCGAGCGACATCGCCGTCCACTTGGCGCCTTCCTTTGGTGTCCATTCACTCATCGAGCCAGCGCCCTCAATCTGGGCTTGCTCGACGGCATCCTTGAGACCGGGAAGCGCCCCCTCGATTGCGGTGGCCCGCGTGCGAGCCCGTCGGACCCGTTCCTGCGCGGTGCGCAGTGCGCGGCGACGCTTGATATAATCGTCGCGGATGCGCTCGCGGAGCGTGGTCGCCTTCCCGCGTTCGTCCATGGCCACGACCAGCGTGCGAAGTTGCTCGTCGGTCGCCTTGCGGATTTCCTCCAGTTCGCTGTGGATGGCCGCGTACTTGGTCGCGTCGTTGATCCGGCCCAGCGCGATGTCGTCCATGATCGCCTGATTTTTCACGGCGAGCGTCGAAAGGGCGACGAGCAGCGGCTTGTTGCGCTGAAGGGCGGCCAGCTCCGGATTCTTTTCAAGGTTGTCGCGGATGGCGCGGCGCACCTCGGCGGGCGTCATGTCGGACAGCGGCAGTTCGAGGCGCGCGATCTCACGGATGTAGGACCAAACGGTGACTTCGCCGTCGAGCACCGACTTGAAAACTTCCTGATACTGTTCCGGCACGGCGTCGGATTCGAGCAAGCCTTCCGCCTGCCGGATTGCCTCCGCAAGTTCGCCGTGTTGTTCGGCGGCGCTCAAGCCCTTGGAGTAGTCGGCGACGAACCGCTTTATCATCGCCCTCAGCTTTTCCTTGATGATCCCTTCGGTCAGCTCGGCGTTGCGCCGGTCGGCCTCGATGCGGTTGATTTCGCGGGCCGCAGCGATCTGCTTGTCGGACTCGGATTCGATCTGCTCGTTGGTCTCGGCCAGCCGCCCGTAAGCCTTGGACTGGATGCGCTCGATGATCTGCCGCGCCTCCAGTCCGGCGAGCTGGTTCATCGGATCGGTCATGCGGTCTCCGCCGATTTTCGCCGTCTCGCTACCAGGAAATTTTTGCTGGGCGGTCGCCAGAATCATTCGCGGATCATCGCCGGAACCGACGAGCTTCCACCACTGGTCCCACGGGAGATCGGTGCCCGAGTCGGTGCGGATTTCCTCCATCGTTTCGAGCACTTTGTTGACCGCCGCCGCGTGAATGCGGGCGCGGGCCTCTTGCTCGGGAATGTCCTGACCGCCGGGCTCGGTTTGGCGGAATTGCACGTTCCAGTCGAATGCCTCGCTGCTATCGGTGATGACCGACGGCTGGCGGACAGAGCGCGTGTAGGGATCGAAATAGTCGGTGACGCCTCCGGGCGTGCCCTGCGGTCGGGCAAAGCGGCGGACATTCTCCTGCGCGGCCACCTTCATGTAGGGGTCGAGCAACCGGGCGAGCCGGTAATCGTAGTCGCCTGAGATGATGCGGCGAAGCTGGTTCTCGAACCACGCGATCACCGTTTCCGGGTTGGGCTCGGCGCCAAACGCCCGTTGCGCGGCCATCGCCACGCGGTAGTAAAGGTCTTTGATCCACCGGACAATCGCTTGGGCGAGCGACGTGGACTCGGGCACGCCTTCGGCGGCGAGGTTTTGCGCCAGCGTTTCCGAAAGTAAATCGGCGGGATCGGTCTCGCGGGACTTCGGGATGCCGGTCCGCCGTGCCGATTCCGACGCCTTTTTGCGCAGGTCGGTGGCCGTGAGCAACACTGCCCGCTGCACCGTGCCGCGCATCGACGGATTAAGGCCCATCGCCAGCGCCTCACTAGCCTCGTGCAGCAGGGTGACGAGGTTATCGAGGCTCGCATTCTGCACGTCCGACAGGCCGAGCGCGATGTGATACGGGGTAAAGGCAGCTCCGGCAGCCGCATTAACATCGGCCAAACGCGAGGTGAGAATGCGCAGGCGGCGCCCGACGGCCTTGCGTTGCGATTCGGTGGATGCACCCGCCAGCATGAGGTTGAGAGCCTGAATCTGCTGTTGAAGATAGGCGGTGGTGCTCTGCTGGAAGAATTCCTGCGTGAAAAGATCGACGCGTGCGCCTTGGCTGCGGAGGCGGTTGACGACGGCAGCGAACTCTTGGGCGCGGGCGGCCTCAATGGGCAGTGCGGCAGCGGCGCGGCGATCGCGGAGGCGCTGGGCGATGTCGAAATCCTCCAGCGGAACGTCGCCGGTTTGAGTCTGGTTGGTTGCGACCGCCCGATCTTCCGCCATGTGCAGTTGCTCGTAGCGGCGCTTCATCTGCTCGACGCGGGCGGAGTCGCCAGATTTCTCGGCGGCAATCCACTCGCCGGCCACGCGGTCGATCTCGGCTTGGATGCGACGAAGGCCGCGGATTTCAGTGACCGGAACTGTGGCGTCGGAAATCGCGACGGCAGCGTATGCGTTGGGTGTGACTGCCGCGGCAACGGTCTGCGGGGCCGGCGTGCGACCACTGGCGTCCCACGCGGCGTTGAACTGCTGCGGGCTGGAAAACCGCTGAAAGATTGCGGATGGCTCGCCCTGAAAATGGACGACGGCGATAGGCTTGTAACCGGCGGCCACGACTTCGCGGAACAGTACCGGCTGATCGCCGCCATCCTGCACGCGACGCGACTTGGTGCCGGCGCCCATGCGCTGCACGGCCACGCCGCCGTATTCCTTGGCTCCCGCCACCGACTTGATTTCCTGCGGGCGCGTCAGGCCGGTGAAAATAACCTCGTCGCTGCCCGGTTTCTGGAAGGCGACGCCGACACGAGTCAGGGCGCGGTTGCCCTGTTTGTCGCCGAGCGGGACGGGCGCCGTTTCGAGATTGGTACGGACGACCGTTTCCCACTGCTGCGGGGTGAGATCGCGCTCGATGACTGAAAGATCGACGGAGGGTTCGCCGATAACCAATGGCCCGTAGTCGAGCTTGGGGCCGACCGGAGATTGCAGAATTTCGGCGGAGAGTTCGGGGGTGGCCGGGAGAATCGGGGCGGGCGCCGAAGATGGGACGACCGGCGGGATTTCGGACGGCTTTGGCGCGGAATTCCCAGTCTTCGTCGCCTGCTGATAGGCTTCGCTGAAGAACTGCTGTTTGGCAGCAAGCGCGCTTGCGGTGTCGATGTCCTGCGCGGCCATCGCGGCTTTGAATGCGACGCCGGCTTCATCGCGGAGAGTTTGGAGCTGAGTGATATCCTCTGGCGTGACTGTGGTATCGCCGAGCGCCATCGCGTCTTCAGTGAGGCTGTGGCCTTCGGGTGCTGCTTGATAATACGAAACGAACGCCGCTGGTTCTAGCGCACGGACCATTTCGGCGGTTGGAGTTTGCGGAGTAAATAAATCAGGGAGCGGGTCGGCGCCGTACAGGCCGATGATGGCATTGATCGCATCCCGCGCCCGATTAGCAGCCGCAACATCGGGGCGCCCTCCCGGCACGTCTGGATCAAATCCGATTTGCGGCGCGTCGGCGGTGCCGCCCCGCGTAAATCGGCCCGTTGCATTTTCTGGCGCCAATTGGTCGTAGAGTTTATTAAATCGGTTTCCCGGAAATCCATTGGTGAGATCACGAACCAGATTTTGCACCTCGGACGGGTGTTGAATCTCGGCGGGCGCCGGAATCAATAGGGTATCCAGTTCTGGCTGTGACAGGCCGGACGCATTCACGATACGCTCGTATTCGGCGGGGTAATCCTGCCGGACTTGGGTTCTAGCTTCTTCGGCTTCGCGGTAAAGTTGATCTCTTGCTGTCTCCACCTGCGCCGCGGGCGCAACCGGGGCGATGGTGGTTGCAGCGGGGGCTGCCGCCGTCGGTGCGCTCGCGGCCAGAATTTCGTACTCGGTGTCCTCTGCGGGTGTGCGCGTGGGTTTCGCGCTGAGTTCGGCGAGGCGCGCGACTTTCTGCTCGTCGGTCATCGCTTCGGCGGCGGCGATGATTTGCGCGTTAGTGCGGGCGACGGGAGCTACTGGGAGAACTGGCGCTGCTACTTGGGCAACCGGAGCCGTAACTTGGATAGGTGGCTGGGCTATTGACGCGGGTTCCTCGACCGGCAACATCGCGCGTCGGGCAGCCGCGCCGCCGACCTCTATCGCGCCCGGCCCAGCCTCACCGACAATTTCCTCGAAGACCGATCCGGGGCGCACGGGCTCTCCGGCGCCGAGAGCGCCCGCAACCTCTCCTGCGCCGCCCAACGCGCCTTGAGTCAACGTCTCGGCGACACCAGCCCGAACTGGTGAGCCGGCGGCGAAACGGGCGCCCTTGAGAAACTTTCCGGCTAGACCGGCGGACGCGGCATCGAAGGCGGCAACCGGGAGACCGCGACGCAAGCCGAGTTCACGGGCGCGTGAAGCGATCTCGGGATCGGAAAGGATTTCGGTGATTGACTCGGCATCGGTCAGATCGGCGCCCGCCTCGCGCAGTACTTCGAGAAATTTGCTGCCGTATTCGACGGCGAGCGAGCCGGTGCCTGTGCCGATGGCAGCTCCGACGGTTCCGCCTGCTGCTGCGCCGAGACCGGCGCCAAGCGGGCTGGCGGGTGCGCCCAGCAGGCCGCCGATCTTTGCGCCTGCGACACCGCCCGCAAGACCGCCTCCGATGGCCGGCAGGCTGCCCGCAAGGCCCGAGGCGACGATATTGGCGGTGATCTCGATGGGATCGCGCAGGAAGGCTTTAACGGCGTCTTGGCCGGTGCTACGAGTCCAGTCTTCCCACGCCACCGACGACGGGCGCGCGTTGACTGAACGTTCGCGCTCGGCGATGTCCTCGGCGTCGCTGCCACCAATTCCGCCAAGAACATTGAGCGCCTGACGGCTGCGGTCGTAGGCGGAGACCGCGGTGTTCTTAATGCCGCCAATCGTGCCGGGCGAATTGGCCTCGCGGATTTCGCGGTAGCTGGCCTCGAAAATTGGGTCGAAGCGGAATAGCTCGGGTGCGCCTTGTTGCGCGAGTTGACCAAGCTCCTCGACGATTAAGTACTCGTCGCGGTCGTCTGGAACGCCGGCATCTGCGAGCGCCTTCCGGTAGAGATCAATGAGTGGAGAAGGCATCGCATCTTACAAACCGAGATCGTAGAGGCCGGTCGGTGGCGGGGCGACTTGCGTCGGGGATTGGGTTGGCATCTGCACGGATGGCGGTGTGACTCCGCGGAAAAACACCTTGGGCTTCAGCTCGTCGATTTCGCGCACGAGCTGGACTTCCTCCTGCGCCAATTGCGAAAGGGTGCGCGCCAGCTCCGGCCCGCTGAACATCGGCGAATCGGGGCCGAGACCCTGCGGAGCGACGTTGGATGTGGTGACGTTCGAGAGGGCCGCCTTCTTGCGTCGCACTTCCTCAAGGCGCGCCATCTTATCGTTCAGTGGGTCGGCGAGCGTGGTTTGCCAGTTCTGACCGGCCATCCTCTGATTCTCGGCGGTGACGATGGGGTCGTTCATCGGATTGGCGAGCGAAGTTGGGGCGGCAGCCTGCGCCGTTTGATTGCCGAGTTGCCCGCGCACGGCCTGAATGACCGACTGCATGGCGGCGCGACGGGCGGCCTCGGGATTCGCCTGCGCTTGCGGCGCGGCTGCCGGTGGCGGCGCGGCCATGGGTTCGGCGAGACCGACAACACCGAAACGGCTGGTGAGCGTGTTTTCCTCGGCGCGAATGTCGGCGAGCCGCGAGGCGATGATTTGGCGCTGCACCATCGCGTCCTGTTTATCCATCGCCCACCGCTGAAGGCCCTGCTCGCGCAACTGCTGCACGGCCATCTCGGTCGCCTGCGCGATTTGCTCCTGTGAAGGCACTTTGCCACCGGCCTGCGAGCGCGCGATCTGCACCGCCAGATTGCGGACTTGTTCGGGCGATGGTTCGGGCTGCGGCGCATTGAGGCGAGCGTTGAGTTGTGCGGCCTGCTGAGAAAGCGCCTGTTCTTCCTGCACGAGCTGGCCGATGCGGTCCTGGGCGCGAGAGGCGTTCGTGTCCTGCGTCTGCGTGCGGGCTCCAAGACGGGCGCTGAACTTCGCCAACCCCGCAGCCATCTTCGCTTCGTCTCCAAGGTCGGCCACCGTGAGGTCGCCGGTCTTGAACGCGTCCTGATATTGCTGAAGGAGTCCGTTGCGGCGCATCTGCTCGACGGCGGCCTTGACGGCGGGATCGTCGAGCGGCGCGTTGATCTTGTCGGGCGTGAGTAACCCGAGGCGCACGAGTTCGCGTTTTACCGCGCGCTCCTGTTCGACGGTGATGTCCGCCAGCCGCTCCTCGCGTCCGATCTGGCGCTGCGACGATTGATAGGCGCGCTCATCAGCGATGTCGGCCAGCCGTTGCTGACGCAGTTCGGCGCGCTGGCGATCCGCCCGCGTGGTCTGGGCGTAATCGGTGGCCGAGCCGAGCAGAACGCTGCCGAGATTGCCGAGCGACGTTTCGGCGAGCGATGGGAGTTGGACGACTTGGGCCATGTTAATCGTAATCGGCGTTCTGGTTATTTCCGAACCACGACGATCCAGTGCCGGTTGACGGCGCGCCCGAAACAGGGGTCGCGCTATTGGGGTTCTGCCACCAATTGTTAGCCTGCCCAATTTGGAAGCCCGTTCCGATCAAACTGGCGCCGAGTTGACCAAGCTGGTTCCCGCTGTTCGATGGCGCGACCGTCGTCGCCGTTTGCGTGGGCGCGGCGGCATTCGGATTTGCCCACCAGTTCAAAGTATTCAGGGCGTCGCGCGTTCCGGCGCTGCCGAGCGGGATGATGCCCATGAGCGACTGCGCTTGTGCGGCGGGCAGCCCGGCTTGGATTTGCGCGCTGTTGAGTGAAGTTGGATAGGACTGGTCAAAATAGTTGCTGCGCTGGGCGGCGTTCGCGTTGGCCGCAGCCTGCTGTTGCTGGGCGAGTGTCGTGGCGATGTTGAGCTGGCCGGTGCTGCCTTGATTCAACAGGCCGAGGTTGGCGGCGATCCCAGCGTTCGTGTTATTGTAGGTCTGTTGGGTGCCCCAGTTACCGAGCCCGAAACGCTGATTGGCGGTATTGTCGCCGATGCCGCGCGTTTGCGTCGCGCCGTAGTCGCCGAGCTGCTGGCGCCCGATGGCTGCTGTGTTGGCGATCTCGCGCCGCCCCACCGCGCCGCGGTCGCCGATGCGCTGCGTGTCTCCAGCCAGCGTGTCCTCGATGCGGAACCGGCCCTGCGCGCCGAGCGTGGCTACGTCGCGCAAATCCCCGGCGTTGGCGATCTCGGCCTGACTGCGAGCCTGTGCGGCCCCTTGGCGAGCCCCGATGGCCGCACGGGCGAGCGCTGTGTCCTGCATCGTCGAACCGCCGATAAACCCGTCGCGGGCGGCATTGGCGCGCAGTTGGTCTTGCGTCGATTGCAGCCCGAGATTGATCGAAGTCGCCAGCGCCTCGGCGCCCTTGATGCGCGCTTCGGCCATCGGTGCCTGCGCAGCCTTGAGTTCGGTGAGCTGGGTTTCGAGGGCAGCCTTCCGCGATTGCGCGGCCTGACTGGCGTTGCCCTGAAGGCTTGCGATTTCCTGTTCGAGCGCCGCGCCCTGCTCGGAGACCGACCGCTCCAAGTTCTGCTGCATGGTCGCGATCTGCGTCGCGAGATTCTGCCGCTGCGTCTGATCGAGCGAGTCGATGTTCTGAGTGTAGGAGGCAATCGCCGCTTGAAGAGCCGCCGCCTGCTGGCCGAGCGCGCCCTGAAGGTTGCCCTGCATCTGACCGATGGCCGCCTGTAGCGCGGTGAGCTGCTGCTGGGCGGAAGCGGTGGCCGCGGCGTTGATGGCGGCGGTCGTCTGGTTGGCGTTGACGTTCTGGGCGCGGAGAAGGTCGGACGAGTAAGAGGGATTACGGCCCTCCTCACGGCCAAACGTCTGATAGTGATATTGGGCGAACTGACTCGGCGTCATGTCCTGCCCGTTGATGTTGCGCGTGCCGGGCGCGGTTCCGGGCGGAGAGTTCTGGAATGCGCTCGCTACATCGGGGTAGGCGCTTAAATAGGCTTGGCCATCGAACGTCTGCTGACTCTGTCCGAGGAGATTATTGAGATTACCGTAGGCGGCATTCGTCTGATTGGTGAGCTGGCCAACCTGATTCTGGAGCCCGGTGTCGCCGACGATCTGGTTAAGCAGGCCGGGCGTGATTTGCTGGAGGATCGCTTGCTCCAGCGGTTGACCGGCGGGGTCGAGAACGCCCGCGGGAGGCTGCTGCACCTGGGTTTGATCGACGGGCTGCGTCGTCTGATCGGGCTCGTTGGGCGCCGTGAGGTCTTCGGGTGTGATCGACTCCAGCGAAACATCCTCGAACGTCGGGACGCCCTGGCGTTCAGCGATGCGACCCCAGAAGAAATTGTAGTAGTCGTTGAAGTCGGACGAATATGGCTCCAGCTCTCCGGCGTGAGGCGCGTTCTTGATGAAATAATCGACGAGCTGCTCGTAGGTGGCGGCCATGTTAGGAGAAGATGAGCTGGCCGTTTTTGAATCCGGTGGCGCGACGCGGCTGATTGGTGGTGCTCATCGGCGTGCCGGCGGTGCGGGCGGTTACGGCGGCGGGGTTCATGCGGACGTTGGCCCACAACGGGAGCTTGGTGTTGACCGCCTGCGCGTTCGTTGGGATTTGCCCGAACTGCGTAACGCCCGAGGGATTCAGCCCGCGCTGCATGAGATAGCCTTGCCACGCCGACAGGTCGGAATTGGCGATAGATGCTTGGTTCGCCTTATTCGCCTCCTCCTGCGCCTGCTTCTGTTTATTCGCGCCGTGGATGCTGGTTCCTGCACCAAGCACTGCGGTTCCGATTCCGACCCACATCATACTCATGCTGCTGCCCCCCTTAGTTCTTTGAATTTGCCGCCGGTGAATGTGACGCGACGCACGATCTTGTCCGGGTTTTTTTCGTTATCGAGATTCACATGAAAAGTTGACCAGATGACATCGGTGTGCGCGAAAAGAATGCGGCGGGTGCCGGGCTTGGTAATTCCTGTATGCGGCGCGTAGAGAGTGAGCCATCCGCATTCATCGTCCCAAACCGACACTACTCCACTCGAAATCACAAAGGGATGCTCGGTGAGATGAATTCGCGTGGTGAGCAACGAGCCTTTTGGCAAAAGGATTTCCCGAATGTAGAGATCGGGCGTGAAGAGATGCCGCAACGGAAACGATTCCTGCGGCAGTTGCTCTATCTGCGCCTCAAGCGACTCGATCTTTTTCCACGCGTCGCTTCCCAGCCGCTCCTCGACGAGCCTCCGTTCCGCTAAATAGCAGGTAGCTGGAGACTCTTCGAGTGCCGGGCAATCGCTCATGCGGCAGGCGCGTCTTCCTCCAGAATCGGCGATAACATCGCCAGCACCGAATTCGGAATGTTATTCTGCTTCACGCAGTCTTTGTCGCCGCACTTGGGCTGGTTGAGCAGCGACGCGATCTTGAGTGGGCGCAGACCGGAGAGATCGGCGTCGGCATCCTGAATCTCCTCCAAGAGCAAAAGATGCTTCGCCATCGCCTCGTTGTTCTGCGGCGTCTTCTCCATGCCTTCCGTGATTTTATTCGCCTTCAACGACTGACTGACGGTGCGGTCGAGCACCTCGCGCATCCGGTCAATCGCGATAATGTTGTGTACGATGGCGAGCTTGGTCGCTGTATCGTAGTGGAAATTGATGATCTGGTCGGAGCCGGACTTGATCGCATCAAGGCTGTTGAGCGCCTGATGGAGTTTTAGCAGAGTGCGATTGCTGACAATTTTCGGGGAGGAAGCCATGTGGACCGCATAATGGAATTTCCAATGGGCTCAAGACTTACTTGCGACTTGATCTCAGTTAGGCCCACGCACCCCATGCGTCGAGAAGAGCGACGATCTCGGTGAGACCTGCTGC
>Ga0307408_100001516_pt1 | contig 17276 bp, 17 predicted proteins | sample 322Cmetagenome_FD_202116 | JGI IMG/M metagenome (GOLD analysis project Ga0307408, IMG submission 202116) | Maize rhizosphere microbial communities from greenhouse at UC Davis, California, United States - 322HYB-C-3 | ecosystem: Host-associated > Plants > Roots > Rhizosphere > Soil | place...
CATTTCTGCGTGGTCCAGCTCCTCATTCGCGTGGAATTTGGTGGTTACTGCAGGGAATACGCCTTCCCATTTGATTGCTGCCATTTCAAGTCTCCTTGTGAGGTTCGAGGGTGATAATGCTGCCGGCGCGTGCCGGCGAGATCGGTGTACGCACGGCGTCCGGACGCCATCCATACAGGAAATCGGTTGCGTTGCCGCAGATGCGGCCCTGGCAAGGGCCCATCCCGCAGCGGGTTTGCAGCTTGGCGCTGCGCCAGGACGGCTGTTCGCGCAGTTCTTCGTGGCAGACGTCTTCGCAGCGGCAGACGATAGTGTCGGGCTGTGCCAGCGTTCGCAGTTCCTCCCGTGGGGCAAAGGTGCGGGCCAGACGGGCAGCGAAGCCTTGCCATTGCGTGCGCTCGTTCAAGAGTTCCGGCGTCACGCCTTCGCCACATGCCGCCAGGCCTGCAATGCGGCCTTCGACCAGCGCCAGGTCGACGCCGCCGACACCGGTGCCTTCTCCCGCGCACAGCACGTTCTGCACGGAGGTGCGCTGCCATGGGTCGGTCTTGACCGCGCCTTGGTCGATCTCGCAACCGAGGGCGCGCGCCAGTTCCGTGTTCGGCAACAGGCCATAGCCGCAGGCGAGGTAATCGCAGTCGATATCGCGTTTCGCGCCATTGCGCTGGACTTGCACGGACGTCAGCTGCACGTCGCCCCGTGCGCCCGTCACGTAACTGTTGGCATGGTAGGGAATGCCGCGCAGGGCCACGCCCAGCCTGGCCGCCTGCACCGCCTTCGAAGGCGTCAGCGCCAGGCCCGCGGCAAAGCGCGCCAGGGCCGGCATGCTCGCCTGCTCGACGATGGCCGCGACAATCGCACCGCGTTCTTTCAGCGTCGCCGCGACGGCCAGCAGAAGTGGACCGGTTCCGGCAACGACGACGCGTTTGCCTCGCACGGGGTAGCCGCCTTTTGCCAAGGCCTGCAGGCCGCCTGCGCCGGTCACGCCGGGCAGGGTCCAGCCTGGGAAGGGCAGCAGCAATTCGCGCGCACCGGTGGCCAGGATCAATTGGTTGTAGCGGATCGTACTGGCCTGTTCCGCGTCCTGCACCAGCAGTTCGCCGGCTTGCGTCTGCATCAACACGCGGGTTCCGGCCAGGAAGGTCACATTGCTTGCCGCTTGCAGGTCCTGCCAGAGCCGGCGCGCACGCTGGTCCGCTTGTTTCGCCGGGCCGCCGCGCCAGATCTGGCCGCCGGCCAACGGATTGTCGTCGACAATGGCGATGCGGCGCGTACTGCAGTTGCCCGCTGCCGCGTGAGCCGCAGCCAGGCCGGCCGGGCCTGCGCCAACGACCAGGATGTCAAAGAATTGCGTCATGCTGCCGCCCCCGTTTGCACGTCCATGCCAGATTGGCAAAGCGTCTGGCAGGACAGCACATGCGCCCGGCCATTGATCGTCACGCGGCACTCCTGGCAGACACCCATCCCGCACAAGGGCGCACGCAGTTGTCCGCTGACCGAGCGGCGCGTCACGCCTGCAATGGCCGCGGCGACGGTGCTGCCTGCGGCAACGGTCGTGCCGTGGCCGTCAATGGTCAAGGTGATGGATTCAGCCATAGGCCCTCCCTTGCGCGCTGAAGCGGCCCGGCAGGTAGGGGCGCGAGTCGATGCCCGCCTGCCCGCCAGTCAGCTGCGCCGCCAGCAATTCCGCGGTTGCGAGCGAAGTCGTGATGCCCAGCCCCTCATGGCCCGTGGCCAACCACACGTTGCGGCGCGACGGGTCCGGGCCGATCAGCGGCAAGCCGTCCGGCGTCGCTGCGCGCAAGCCGGTCCAGCAGCGCAGGATGTTGAGGCCTGCCAGCGCGGGCGTGTATTCAACGGCCCTGGCCAGCATGCGCGCCATCATCGACGGTTCCGCTGCCAGGTCCACGGTATCGAACTGCCGCGAAGAACCGATCAGCACCTGCCCCGTCGGGCGCGGCTGCAGGTTGAACGCCACTGATTCGCCTTCCGACGCGTGCGCGCTCTTGATGTACCCAAGCTCCACCAGCTGGTGGCGCACGAATCCCGGATAGCGGTCGGTAATCATTACATGGCCCTTCTTGGGGCGCAACGGCAGGTCCGGCGCCAGCGACAGGCAGCGCGTGCCCGCAGCCAGCACCACCTGTCCCGCGGACAGCCGTGAGCCGTCCGCCAGCACAGCACCGCCCTGGTCGAGTGCCACCACCTCGCCCATGACCAGGGTAGCGCCGCGCGCCACCGCACGTGCCAGCAGGATGCGCGCGCTCTTCGGTGGATACACCAGGCCATCGCCCTGCACCAGCAGGCCGCCGGCCAGGTGTGGGCGCAGGTTCGGCTCAAGCCGGTACAGCTCCTGTGCGCCGATCACGGCGCATTCCAGGCCGTGCGACGACATGGTGACAGCCTTGGCGCGTGCTGCTTCGAGTTCTTCATCGTCGGCAGCAACCCAGATCGTGCCGCAACGGCTGTACTCATGGCGCTGCGGCTGGCCTTCCACCAGCTCCTTCCACAGCTCCAGCGAATGGGCGCTCAGCGCCAGTTCCGCCGCGTTGTCGTCCATGGCCACCAGGTGGCCCATGCCAGCTGCCGTAGCGCCGCTGCCGACCGCATCGCGCTCGACCACGGTCACGCGCAAGCCGCGCGCCGACAGGGCATCGGCGCACGCCGCGCCGATAATCCCCGCGCCGACGACCAGGACGTCCGGTTTCATGTTCAACGAATGCCCCAGACAAATGGATCGCTTGGGTCCAGCACCAGGGTCGAAGTGGCATTCACCCAGGCCTTGCCGCGAATGCTTGGCAGCACACGATCGCCATCACGGCGATAAGAAGCCTCGAACACGCTGCCGACGATGCTCTCCTGGCGCCAGACTTCGCCCTCGGCCAGCTTGGCGTCTGCCGCCAGGCAAGCCAGCTTGGCGCTGGTGCCGGTGCCGCAAGGCGAGCGGTCGTAGGCATTGCCAGGGCACAGCACGAAGTTGCGGCTGTCGCCCAGGCCGCTGCTGGATTCGGCAAACAGTTCGATATGGTCGATCAGCGCGCCGTCGTCGCCGGTGATGCCCTGCGCTTCCAGCGCATCCTTGATCGCAGTGGTGTAGGCAGACAGCTCGCGCACATTGCCCAGCTCCAGTTTACGTCCATGGTCGGATACCAGGAAGAACCAGTTGCCGCCCCAGGCGATATCGCCGCGCACCACGCCATATCCCGGCACGTCGACCGGCACCGCTGCCGCCTTGCGCCACGCCGGCACGTTGTTGACGGTCACGCTGCCGTCGTCATGCAGTTGGGCTTCCACCACGCCCACCGGCGTATCGATGCGGTGCACGCCCGCGCTCAGGCGGCCCATGAAAGCCAGCGATGCCACCAGCCCGATGGTGCCGTGGCCGCACATGCCAAGATAGCCGACGTTGTTGAAAAAGATGACGCCTGCTGCACAATCCGGCGTATGCGGCTCGCACAGCAGTGCGCCCACCAGCACGTCCGAGCCGCGTGGCTCGCACACCACGCCGGAACGGAAGCCGTCATGCTCGTTGCGAAAGCGCGCCAGGCGCTCATGGAGGGGACCGGTGCCCAGGTCGGGGCCGCCGTCTATTACCAGGCGGGTCGGTTCACCGCCGGTGTGGGAATCGATTATGGCTATGGTTTTCATGCTTGCCATCTTATGCCTTCCCGGGCCTGCCGTCTTGCATCGACCGGCCGCCGAAGATGACGAAATCCGCACAACGGTGTAAAAATGAACAAAATCACCGGGAGGACGGCATGTCGGTACATCTACTTCATAGCACGGCGCGCAGCGACCTGGGCGCCAGGATCGGGGACGTGTTCTTTTCGGAACCCCTGTTCGACGCCCTGCCTGACGTGGTGTTCTTCATCAAGGACCGTGCCGGGCGCTACGTGGTGGTGAACCAGACCCTGGCCCGGCGCTGCGGCATGAAGGACAAGGCCGGCCTGCTGGGCAAGACCGCCAACGAGGTATTTGCCGCGCCCCTCGGCCAGCGTTTCCAGGCCCAGGACCAGTCTGTCCTGGAGCAAGGCATGCAGATCGAAGACCAACTGGAACTGCACCTTTACCCCAACCGCGATCCGGGCTGGTGCCTGACGCAAAAACGCCCATTGCGCGATGCCCACGGCGCGATCGTTGGACTGGCCGGCGTGTCGCGCGACCTGGCCATGGCGGACAACAAGAACCCGGCCTATCACAAGGTTGCCGATGCGGTACGGCTCATCCACGACAAGTACGGCGAGCCCCTGACCTTGCCGCAGCTGGCGCGCACCGCCCACATGTCGGTGGCGCAGATCGAGCGCTATTTCGAGCGCATCTTCCACCTGACGCCCCGCCAGATGATCATCAAGACCCGCCTGGAAGCCGCCTCGCGCATGCTGGCGAGCGACTCCAGCGTGTCCGACATCGCCCAAGCCTGCGGCTACGCCGACCATAGCGCCTTCACCCGCCAGTTCCGGGCCACCGTCGGCGTGACGCCGAGCGAATACCGCCTGCTGCTGCGAAACGACGGATGACCTTTGCAGCGGGGGTGGATTGATTCAAATTATGAATTGACGCATCCACTCTTTGGTTTGATGCGGTATTAATCCGCACATATGATCGACTCCATAACACATCAATCAATGGAGACCGTTTGACGTCTCCCCGCCCTAAAGGACAGGGATTCCTGCTTCCAGCGTCGCACGTCCGCGACGGAGAATGTTTAGCGCAGCATTGCGATCACGATCATGTACGTTTCCACATCCGCTGCACTGCCATTCTCTTATTCCAAGGCCTGCGATACCCTTCGGCCTCGACTCGGGCAATTCTCCGCAAGTCGAACAGGTCTGGGTGCTAAAACGTTCATCCACCTCCACATACCGCGCGCCATGCCTGATGGCCTTGTACGCCAGCATTCTCCGGAAGGACGACCAGCCAGCATCAAGCACGGACTTCGCCAGGCTGGTTTGGGCGAGTCCACTGGCATTCACATTGCCAACGGCGATAAGGTCGAAGTTGCGGGCAATCGCGACCGATTTCTTGTGCAGGAAGTCCATCCGTTGCCGCGCAGTGCGCGCGTGGATCGCCTTGACGCGTCGCCGCTTATGGGCCCGCTGCGCCGTAGCCAGCGCCGCTTCGGCCTTGCGATAAAAGCAGGGGGCGGGAATCTTCTCACCTTCAGTCGGCGTGGCAAGATCCTTCAGCCCGAGATCGATGCCGATGCCGCGCTCAAGCGGTCGCGCTGGTGGCTCTACAACTTCGATCACAAAGTTCAGGAACCAGTGACCCATGCTGTCTTGGGCAAAGCACGTGCCGTCTTTGATCTTCCCTTCCGGCAGCGGGCGCGAGTAGAACACGCGAAACGTGTTGCCGGCAAAGCGAAAGGCGTTCCCTTCCCGGTGCAGGTCGCGGCCCTTGAGCGGTATCCACCCCAACGACTTGCGGCCACGATATCGCAGGTAAGGCCGACGATGCTGAGCCCGCGATTTGGCGAACTGTTCGCACACGGCATTGATCACGCCAGAGTGCAGCTCCAGTTCCTTGCTGCTGCCCGTCGTCAGCTTGTTCAGGTCGAAGCCGGTCAGCCAAGGGCGGCCAAACCGCAAGGCATCTTTTTGCCGGTCGTTGCAATAGTTCCAGACGAAATTGACCTTACGGGCTTGCTGGTTCAGCAGTCCGAGTTTCGACTTTACACGGAAGCGGTAGACGAGAATCATACTGTAATTTTATACAGTATTTCACTAATCTCAAGGAGAACGGCCGCTTTGCGGCCGGCTCCTTTCACTCCCCGCCCTGAAGAGGCTGTCGCAAAAGCCCCCGGTCTTTTTAAATCTTGATTAAGATGAAACATCAGGATCTGACTATGAGCCGCACGCGCAAGTTGCCGTCGCCCGACGACCCGCAGTACGATTTCTTCAGCGGCATGCCGGCAAGTTTGGATGAACCGGTGCTGCAAACAGCAGTCCATAGTGGTCGACGTTTCGTGACGGGCGATGCCTCCGCCATTTTTCTTGGGACGATGCGTCTGGAAGAGCATCTGAAGCGTTCCGGCCAGCATGCGCCATTGACGGTGGCCCGTTTGCTCCGAACACAAGACTGGCAAGCGTTTGAGCAGCGCTATGCCGCCACCGGCCGCGCGCCCTATGCGCCGCAATCGATGGTCGGCCTGATCCTGTACGGCGTGATGCACGGCGTGCATTCGTTGCGTGAGTTGGAACGGCTGGCGCGACTCGATCTGGGGTGCATGTGGGTCACTGGCGGCATCGCGCCGGATCATGCCAACATCGGTCGTTTCATCGCCCAGCATGAAGCATCGCTGACCTTGGACTTTTTTGAATCGCTGACCAGGGCAATTTTGAAAGCGACAGGTTCCGGCAGTGCTCGCCTGGCTGGTGACGGCACCGTTATCGAAGCGGCTTGCTCGCACTACAAGCTGCTCAAGGAGGAAGCCGTCAAGGCGCGTGCAATGGCGGCGCAACAGGCCGTGGAACGCGCACCGGACCATCCGGCTGCGCGACAGGAACGGGAACGCAGTGCGCGCTGCCAGCAATTGTTCGAACAACGTCAGGCTGCGCGCCGTGACAATGGCAAGCAGGTCGAAACCTTGCGTATCAGCGGCAGTGAACCGGATGCTATGGTGCAGCGCCTGAAACGCGGACATGGGTTTGCGGCATCGTATAAACCGTCGGTGCTGGCCAACCCGGACCGCATCATCACAGCCTTCGATATTGATCCATCGAGTGAAACGAAAGTGATCGCAGCGATGCTCGATCAGAGTACACGTGTAACCGAAACGCAGGTCAATGAATTGCTGCTCGACGCCGGCTACTTCGATGACGACGTGATCGCCGCGGTGCTCGAACGCGATATCAACATGCTGTGCCCGGAAGGCCAGTGGCCTGCGACGACCAAAGCGGCGGGACAGTACCACAAGAGCGCATTTAACTATGACGCACATACCGATACTTACCGATGCGCCGCTGGCCAGACGTTGATCCGCATCTCCCAATCCAAAGAAACACCACGCACGCGGGCGACAAGCGTGTATATGACGTCAAGCTGTGCTGGCTGCCCCTTGCGTGCTAGCTGCACCACGGCAGCCCAGGGGCGGCGCATTAAGCGTTATCCGGAGGATGAACAGCGGGAAGCGCTTCGTCTTGTGATGCAACATCACCAGGCGCGCCGCATTTTCAGCCAGCGCAAGGCAATCGTCGAACCGGTGTTCAGCGGCCTACGCGGCCAGCAGGGCCTGCATCGCTTCCGCCGACGCGGCCTGCCAGCGGTCAGGCGCGAATTTGCCTTACATGTCATGGCACACAACTTGTCCAGGGCGGTTGCCCTGGCTGTGGTCTCGGACACTTCGCCGAAAGAAGCCGGCGGCTTGAGCGGCGCCCTGTTCAACACCTTCGGCAACACCGCCGGCATTACCACGCCCATCGTGATCGGCTACATCGTCGAAGCCACCGCTTCGTTTGCCGGCGCCCTGGTCTTCGTCGGCGCCAACGCGGCGCTGGCCATCGCCTGCTACCTGTTTGTCGTCGGCGACATCAAGCGCGTCAAGCTGGTGTCGTCGCTGAAGCAATAAGCCATCCGTTCCATCCAAACCATACCCAAACATCATGAACAATACCGTTACCAACGCCCCTGTCGTCACCGGCCTGCGCGTCGTACCCGTCGCCGGCCAGGACAGCATGCTGCTGAACCTGAGCGGCGCCCACGGCCCCTGGTTTACCCGCAACATCGTGATCCTCACGGACAGCGCAGGCAACACCGGCCTGGGTGAAGTTCCGGGCGGCGAAAAGATCCGCCAGACGATCGAGGATGCGTGCCCGCTCATCGTCGGCAAGACGCTGGGCGAATACAACAACGTCCTGAATTCAATGCGCGCAGCCTTTGCCGACCGCGATAGCGGCGGCCGCGGCAACCAGACTTTCGACCTGCGCACCACCATCCATGCCGTGACTGCCGTCGAATCTGCCCTGCTCGACTTGCTGGGCCAGTTCCTCCACGTGCCGGTCGCGGCCCTGCTGGGCGACGGCATCCAGCGCCAGGCCGTCGAAATGCTGGGCTACCTTTTCTACGTTGGCGACCGCAACAAGACGAACCTGCATTACCGCAGCGAGCCGGATGCCGGTGATGCCTGGTTCCGCCTGCGCAATGAAGAAGCCTTGACGCCGCAAGCCGTGGTCCGCCTGTGCGAGGCCGCGCGCGAGCGTTACGGCTTCAACGACTTCAAGCTGAAAGGCGGCGTGCTGGCGGCCGGCGAAGAGATGGAAGCCATTATCGCCATGCACGAACGCTTCCCCGACGCGCGCATCACGCTCGACCCGAACGGCGCCTGGTCGCTCCAGGAAGCGGTGCGCGTTTGCCGCGACAAGCACGGCATCCTGGCTTACGCCGAAGACCCTTGCGGCGCCGAGAACGGCTTCTCGGGCCGCGAAGTGATGGCGGAATTCCGCCGCGCCACCGGCCTGCCGACAGCCACCAACATGATCGCCACCGACTTCCGCCAGATGGCCCATTCACTGCTACTGCAGTCGGTCGACATCCCGCTGGCCGATCCGCACTTCTGGACCATGCAAGGTTCGGTGCGCGTGGCCCAGTTGTGCCAGATGTTCGACCTGACCTGGGGCTCGCATTCGAATAACCATTTCGACATCTCGTTGGCAATGTTCACCCACGTCGGCGCCGCGGCGCCGGGCAAGGTGACCGCCATCGACACCCACTGGATCTGGCAGGACGGGCAGCGCATCACGAAAGAACCGTTGAGAATCCAGGGCGGCATGGTGCACCTGCCGGCAAAACCGGGCCTTGGCATCGAACTGGATGAAGTGGAACTGGAGAAGGCGCACCAGGCTTACAAGAACATGGGCCTGGGCGCGCGCGACGACGCGGCGGCGATGCAGTTCCTGGTGCCGGGCTGGCAGTTCGACAACAAGCGCCCTTGCCTGGTGCGCTAGGCCAGCCGCACTTCAGCGGGCGCCCGGGAAACCCGGCAATATCTCATTGATGAACAGCTGCAGGATCGGATTGTCGTTATCGCGCCGGTAGCTGCAAACCGTACTTACCGGCTCGGTGGCCATCCTGCGCAATACCACGCCGTCGAACTGCAGTCGCGCGCAGGCTTCCGACACCAGGGCCGCGCCGATGCCGGCGCTGACCAGGGCCAGCATGGTATGCACCTGGCCGATATGCTCCACCACATCCGGCACCACGCCTTCCCGCTCGAAGCGGCTGGTCAGCATCTGGTAGAACGGCCTCGCTTCGTGCGGCGAATACATGATGAAGGGGCGGCGGTGCAGGCAAGCCAGGGTCGGCGCCTCCGGCCACTGGTCAGCTTCACTTGAAGGAATCGCCAGCAGCAACGCTTCCGTTGCAATCGGCAGGCTGACCAGTTCGCCGTGCAAGGCCAAAGGCCGCATCAGGCCCAGGTCCAGTTGGCCTGCATCCAGCGCTTCCACCTGTGCAGTGCTCACCAGTTCCTTCAGCGTCAGCGCCAGCTCGGGCGTCCTTTCCCGCAAGCGGCGCACCACTTCCGGCAGCAGCGTGTAGCCGGATGCAGACGTAAAGCCGATTGCAAGGCTGCCTTGTTCGCCCTTGGCGACACGGCGCGCCATCAGGCCGGCTTCGTCAGCCAGCCGTATGATCCGCACCGCCTCCGGCAGGAAGGCTTTGCCGGCTGCCGTCAAACGCACCACGCGGCTGCTGCGGTCCAGCAGCTGCGCGCCAACGTTGTGTTCCAGGAGCTGGATCTGGCGGCTCAAAGGAGGCTGCGTCATGTTCAGCCGCTCCGCTGCGCGGCTGAAATGCAGCTCTTCGGCGACGGCAATGAAGCAGCGCAGCTGGCTGATTTCAAACATGGCCCTGCGCCTAGGCCACGCCGTTGCGGCCGAACTCGCGGAAAGCCGGGCGCTGAAGCAGGCGCTCGACGTACGCTTCGACTGCCGGGTAGCCAGGGCGCTCGATGGGCGTCATCAGCCAGCGGTTCAATGACAGGCCGAGGACGACATCGGCCAGCGTGAACTGCTCGCCCACCGCGAACGGACCGGCCGACGCCAAATGACTTTCCAGGATGCCGACGTTGCGATTCCAGGCTGCGGCACTGGCTGCGACCTGCGCCGGATCGGCAAATGCCGGTTTTTGGCGCACCAACGCCATGAAGGCGTAGCGCCAGGACGAATTCAGGTCGGTAGCCTGCCAGTCCATCCATTGCTCGACGCGGGCGCGTGCTTGCGGGTCGGCCGGCAGCAGGTCGTGGCGCCCAGCCTTGCCGCACAGGTAGCGGCAAATACTGTTCGATTCCCACAGCACGAAGTCGCCATCCACCAGCACCGGCACCAGGCCGTTCGGGTTCAGCGCAGAATGTTCCGGCTGCCATTCAATCCGCTCGTACGCAAGGCCGGTTTCCGCCAGCGTCCACAGCACCTTGCGCACATTGATCGATGTCGTTTTTCCGATCAGCTTCAGCATGTCATAACCCCAGTTGGGAAAGGATAGCTTCCTTCAATTGTTGCAGTTCCGGTGTCGACAGCTTGCGCGGGTGCGCCTGTTCGACCTTGAAGCTGGCCTGGATCCGGGTCGGGCGCGGCGACAGCACGAGGATGCGGTCGGCCAAGTAAATCGCTTCTTCCACGTCGTGCGTGATCAACAGGACGGTGTGGCGCTCTTCGGACAACACGCGCAGCAGCTCGTTGCGCATTTTGAGGTTCATCAGCGCATCCAGCGCGGAGAACGGCTCGTCCATGTAGAGGATTTCCGGCTTCACCACCAGCGCGCGGGCGATCTCTGCGCGCTTCAGCATGCCCCCGGAGAGTTCGTGCGGATAGGCGTTCTCGAACCCCTTCAAGCCGACCATCTCGGCGTAATGGTCGGCCAGCGCGGCTTTTTCACCGTGCTGCTGGTCGCCGTTCAGCCCGAACATCAGGTTCTGCTGCACCGTCAGCCATGGAAACACGGAGCCGTGCTGGGAAATGACGATGCCCTTTGGGCTGGGCCGCGTCATCGGCTTGCCATCGATGTTCACCGATCCTTCATCGGGATGCTCGAAGCCGGCCACGATTTTCATCAGTGTCGACTTGCCGCAGCCGGACGGTCCGACAATCGCCACGAACTCGCCATCTTCAACGGAAAAATCGACGCCATCCACCACCGGCAGCGCGTTGAACTTCTTCTTGATCTGGTTGACGGAAATCTTAGCGTCCATAGCGCCACCTTACCACTTTGAGTTTCTCCAGCAAGCGCATGATGCCATCCAGCGCCAGTCCAATCAGGCCGATGATGATCATGCCCGCAATGACAAGGTCGTAACGGTTGCCCGCATTGCGCGAATCGATGATCAGGTAGCCAAGCCCGGAACGCAAGGCGATCATTTCCGCCGCCACCACCACCAGCCACGCCACGCCAAGCGAAATGCGCATGCCGACGATGATCTCCGGCAGCACGGCCGGCACGATCACCTGGCGGAACAGCTTGGAGCGCGGCACGCCGAAGTTTTCCGCAGCGCGCAGGTAGCGTTTCTCGATCGTGTGCACGCCCGCCGCGGTCTGCACGATCATCGGGAACACGGCTGCAATGAAGATCAGGAATACCGGCGATGCGTTGCCAACCCCGAACCACAGGATCGCCACCGGAATCCAGGCAATCGGCGAAATCGGCCGCAGGATCTGGAACACGGGATTCAGCGTGCGGAAGGCGCCATCGACGCGCCCCATCCACAGGCCCATCGGCACCGCGACCAGGATGGCCAGCGAAAAGCCCATGCCCACTCGCATCAGCGAAGCGCCGATGTGTTCCCACAGGCTGCCATCTTCCACCAGTTCCATGGTGCCGGTGACCACCTGCGCGGGGGTCGGGAAAATCAGGCTTTCAGTGGCAACAACCGCGTACCACCAGACGGCGACAATCGCCATCAGCACCGCCAGCGGCGGCCAAATCTTGTTCAGTCTCTCCATGGGGCTTTGTCCAACAGGGATTGAAGGCGCCATTGCAGCCGCTGCCAACCGGCCAGCGGCGTGGGCTTGACCACGACCGTCATCTGGCCGCTGGCGTGGGCGGTGCAGGCGAAGGGATGTTCGCCCGCCTGCTCGAACGGCAGGCGGAAGTCCTGTCCCGGCATGATCAGGACGGGACCAAAAATCTGGGGCACGGTATCGCTGTTGCGCAGCAGGAGCACGTCGTTCACGCCCAGTACCAGGGTAATGGTGTCGGGCAGGATCTCCGCCTTCTCTCCTGCCATGCGGCGCGCCCACGTGCCTTGGGGGATTTCAAACAATGCGTCGTGCGAAGCGCTGCGGATCGGCGCGTACGCGGCCCAAGCCAGCGCAGCGGCAATGGCGGTCGCCGGCACGAGCGCTAAGACAGCCAGCCGGCGCTTCATTGTCCCCTGGCCAGCAGGCTCACATCGTGCACGATGTCGTCAGCCGGACGGCCAAACGGCATCAGCGCGCGCAGCCTGCCTTGCGGGTCGATGAAGTACAGGTAAGACGAATGGCCCATTGTGTATTCGGTCTTGCTGCCTTCGACCATTTTCTTCGTCGCCGAGATGCCGTAAGCCTTGCGGATGGCAGCCATCTGCTCCTCCGTGCCGGTCAGGCCAACGAAGCTCTTGTCGAATTGTTCAAGATAGGCCTTCAGCTTGGGCGCCGTATCGCGCCGCGGATCGACCGTGACAAACACCACTTGCAGCTTGTCGCCCAAGGCGCCCAGCTTTTCGCGGGCCTGTTTCAGCAGCGCCAGCGAAACCGGGCAGACGTCTGCGCAGCTCGTGTAGCCGAACTCCAGCACGACCACCTTGCCGCGGTATTTGTCGAGCGCGAAATCCTTGCCGTCAGCCGCCTTCAGCGCGATCTGCGGCGCCTCGCGCGGCGGGTCGAAGGTCCCCGCTTTCAGCTTGTCGGCAGCGTGCGCAAAACCGGCAGCCGCCAGCAACAGGGCAAACAAATACGGTCGGCTCATAGGGCAATGCTCACCGGCTTGATGGATTTGACGAAGCTTTCGTCCACATAGGTCTCAAAGGCCACCGGGCGCTTCAACGTGCCTGCTTCGATGGAGAGCTTCATCAGCTCATCGAATTCGGCGCGGATCATGCGCAGGTCGCCGTATGTCACGCGGTCGGCCGGGTTGTCCATCACGAACTGGATCACCTTGGGGTCCTGGTTGAAGAATTTGCGGCTGGCGGCGATCTTGGCCGCCTTGGCACGGTTGGCCGGCGTGGCATCGAGCCAGTTGCCGGCTGCCTGCACGTGGTTCACCAAATCCTGCACCAGCGGGCGATTGGATTTGATCAGCTCTTCGCGCACGGTCAGCACGCAGCAGATATAGTTGCGCCACTCGTCGCGCGTCATCGACAGCGGCCGGGCGTAGCCGGCCTTCTGTGCCGCCGCCCCGAACGGCTCGCCGGTGCAGTAGGCATCCACTGCGTTGGCGTAGAGCGCTGCCGGCATGTCGGGCGGCGCCATTTCGATGATCTGCACGTCCTTCGGCGCCATGTTCTCTCGCGCCAGCATCTTGCGCAGGAACAGGAAGTCCACCGCAAAGCGGCTGGGAATCGCTATGCGCTTGCCGCGCAGGTCGGCGAAGCGCTTATAAGTCGAATCGGTACGCACCATGATGACGGCACCGGAACGGTGGCCGAGCGAAACAACCTTGAGCGGTATCTTCCTGTCGGCCAAGTCCATCACCAAAGGCGCCAGCATGTAGGCTGCCTGGATGCGGCCCGTCATCAGCGACTCCTTGATCTCCGGCCAGCCGCTGTACTTGCTGAACTCGAAAGCGCCGCCACGCGCGCTGCAGGCAATCGGCAAAGTCAGGTTGCAGGTGACCGGCAGGCCACCCACCACCAGCGGATCGGCCGCCCGCGCCAGCGAAGGCAGCAAGGCGCCGCCCAGTCCCACCGCCGGAAGCGCCAGTGCGCCGCCCAGCAGTTGGCGGCGGCGAAGGCGATGTTCATCTTCAATCAAGCTTGACATTCAAATATTCTAGCACTGGCCAGGCGGCAAACATGTAATATTCCTACAAAAATGAAACTTGACCCAGGTCATGGTTGGAATCGGTACCAATGTGCAGACTGATTGCAACAAACCAGTCCTGGAGCAAGCCATGTTCAAGCACATTCTCTTCCCCACCGACGGCTCGCCCACATCCGGCGCCGCCCTGCATTCGGCCATCAAGTTTGCGCAGGAAGCCGGCGCGCGCGTCACCGCCTTGCACGTGATCCCGGAATTCCACATCTTCACCTACCACCCCGACATGCTGGAGGACACGCGCGGGGTCTACCTGAAAGACAGCGAAGTCCATTCGACGGCAGTGCTGGATGAAGTGGCCAGGGTCGCAAGCGACTACAACGTACCCTGCGACGTGGTACAGCGCCGCTCCGACCAGCCGTACGAGACCATCGTCGCCACGGCCATCGATTACGGCTGCGACATGATCGCCATGGCGACCCACGGCTACAAAGGCGTGAAAGGCATGCTGCTGGGGAGCGAAACGCACCGCGTGCTGCTTAACACACCGGTGCCGGTTCTGGTGTTCCGGCCCCAGTAAACTGCGGCAAAAACGCCACAAGTTGCCAAGAGATTTATGACGCCCCCGTCACATAACTCTTTCAAATTTGGACAAATCGCCAGATCTGTTCAAAGTGGGACAATTCAAACCGGTATATAAGGCCTGCGTCTTAATCGCAAAGCTTTTCCGTATTTGTCGCCGCTCCCGTGCTGCAGCATATTCTCGCGCATTATCACAGCACGGGGAAAACCATGACTTTCGCATTTCGCAAGCTAGCGATGGCCGCCGCACTGGCAGCCATCGGCACCGCCCAGGCATCCACCGCCGACCACCACGAGTTCGAAGCCACGCTGCATGCGCCTTACCGCGCAGTGGCCGGCACCAATGAAGCGCGCAGCTTCAAGCTCGAATTCAGCTATCCATTCGCCCAGAACGCGCAGTCTGTGAGCTGGGTGCTGGAAGTGGTCGCACCGAACGGCGGCGTGGTGGAACGCTGGACCGGCGTCGAGCGACTGCAGGACAAGCCGGTCACGGTCAACGTTGACTGGGCCGGCCGCAACCGCCGCAACGCCCTGCCGAACGGCATTTACAAGGCACGCCTGCGCGCCATTTCCGAGGACGCGCAGCGCGGCCTGGGCTCGGGCGCCGACGCAGTATTGCGCCGCATTGCCGCCCATGACGGCGACATCCACGACCAGGAATGGGAAATCGCCGTCGGCCAGCAGCCACAGGCCAGGGCCGCCGCCGCGCCAAGCCTGATGTCGGTCGCCGCCGCGCCGTCCACCCTGCCCTACACCGTCTACTTCGGCAACCTGCACAGCCAGACCAACCACAGCGACGGCGGCGGCGACCTGGCAAGCTGCACCGGAGCACAAAATCCGCAATCGGCAGCATACGACCCGAGCGACGCCTTCAATTACGCCAAGAACAGGGGCCTGGACTTCCTGCTGGCGTCCGAACACAACCACATGTACGACGGCTCGGATGCCACCAACACTTCCGCCAACCCGGCCACCGCCAAGGCCCTGTACCAGTCCGGCCTGTCGCAAGCGGCCAGCTTCAACAGCGCCAATCCGAACTTCCTGGCGCTCTACGGCATGGAATGGGGCGTCATCAACAACGGCGGCCACATGAACATCCTGAACGCGAACGAGTTGCTGGGCTGGGAGAGCAACAGCTCCGGCCAACTGCTCGCAGACACCTACACCGCCAAGAACGACTACGCCGGCCTGTACACCCTGATGCGCCAGCGCGGCTGGCTTGGCCAGTTCAACCATCCGTCGAGCAGCGGCCAGTTCCTGGTCAATGGCGTGGCCCTGGGCTACACGGCCGACGGTGACGAAGCGATGGCGCTGTGCGAGGTGATGAATACGTCCGCCTTCTCCGTCAACACCACTGAAACCGAAACGGGCCGCAGCAATTACGAGGGCGCCTGCAAGAAAGCGCTGGAGGCGGGCTTCCACGTCGCCTTCAGCACCAACCAGGACAACCACTGCGCCAACTGGGGTGCTTCCTACACCAACCGCACCGGCGTTCTGATCCCGAACGGCACCGCGCTGTCCACCGCCAGCTTCATGGACGCGATCCGCGCGCGCCGCGTCTTTGCGACCATGGACAAGACCTCGCAACTGGTGCTGACCGCCAACGGCCATATCATGGGCGAGCGCTTTACCAACAGCGGCCCGCTGAACCTGGTGGCCAACTTCACCAGCAGCTCCGGCAAGACCGTGTCGACCTCGGAATTCTATGAAGGCGTCCCAGGCCGCAACGGCACCGTCACCCTGCTCGCTTCCAGCGCCAACACTACGATCACCCCGACCGATGGCGCCCACTTCTACTACGCCAAGGTAACCCAGAACGACGGCAACATCCTGTGGTCGGCGCCCGTCTGGGTGACGCAGCAGGCCGGCAGCGGCGGCGACACCGTTGCACCAACCGTCAGCGCTTCGAGCAGCGGCAGCAGCGGCACCGTCACCTTCAACGCCAACGCCACCGACAACGTCGGCGTGACCAAGGTCGAGTTCTACGTGGACGGCGCGCTGAAGGGTACCGACACCGCTTCGCCATGGTCGTACGCCTTCAACTCCACCGGCGTGTCGAACGGCACCCACGTGCTGACCGCCAAGGCCTTCGACGCGGCCGGCAACAGCGCGCTGTCGTCCGGCGTCAACTTCAGCGTGAACAACACCACGACCACGCAGCAGCTGGTGCTGAACAGCGGCTTCGAGTCGGGCAGCACGAACTGGAGCGCGAGCAGCGGCGTAATCACCAACGACGCTTCCGTGTCGGCACACGCCGGCAGCTGGAAGGCGTGGATGAACGGCTACGGCAGCGCACATACCGACACGCTGTACCAGCAAGTGAGCATCCCGTCGACCGCCACCAGCGCCACCCTCGGCTTCTGGCTGAGGATCACGTCCGACGAAACCACCACGACCCAGGCTTACGACACGCTGAAAGTCCAGGTGCGCAACAGCAGCGGCGCCGTGTTGGCAACGCTGGCAACGTATTCGAACCTGAACAAGGGTTCCAGCTACGTGCAGCGCACCTTCGACCTGAGCGCATACAAGGGCCAGACCGTGCGCGTCTACTTCGAAGGCATCGAAGGCTCCACCGTCGCCACTTCCTTCATCGTGGACGACGTTACGCTGAACGTGCAGTAAGCCTGCTCAGTTGCGAATCTCGCGCAAGCCCTTGCCAAGCTTGCGCCGCAACAGCGTGCGCAACGTCACGCCGTCGCGATAACCCACCTGCTCGGCGATGCGATCGACGTTCTGGTCGCTGGTCTTGAG
>Ga0307408_100001517_pt1 | contig 17276 bp, 10 predicted proteins | sample 322Cmetagenome_FD_202116 | JGI IMG/M metagenome (GOLD analysis project Ga0307408, IMG submission 202116) | Maize rhizosphere microbial communities from greenhouse at UC Davis, California, United States - 322HYB-C-3 | ecosystem: Host-associated > Plants > Roots > Rhizosphere > Soil | place...
ACTCAATAACTGTTCCCCTCGGCGTTCAACTCGAGTATCATTAAACAAAAGACTATAATCACTTTGTCGCATTTTGCAAATTTAAAGATGTGGGTACACAATAGCCTTTGAGGTGTCTGACACTTACATATCCAGAGCTTAAGCTCCAATTGCCTTTAATGTATCATTTACAAAGCGTTTTGCGCGAGGAATATCTTCTTCGTCTAAATGCTCAATGATTAATGGAATATTCGGATGTTTCTTAGAAAGAAGTTTTAAATACAATTCATAGTTTAATATCCCAAGGCCTGCCGCTGGAAGTTCTACATTGCCAGCACCACGGAAAGTGTGTGATTCTACGGCATCAATAGCTGCGTGCTTTTCGCCATTGTGCTCTGCCCGTTTAATGTCTTTAGCGTGGGCGATTTTAACCTTATCTCCCAGGGCATTAAAAATTTTATGCAGTTTGGCATCAACATCTTTAATATTAGCCCCGTTGAAGTAATTTGTAGGATCCATTAAAAGCCCTAATCCGGGATGGTCTACTTCTCTGAATAAGCGCAATAACTGGTCGACACTTCCTATTACATTGTTTACGTAGTTTTCCACCAGAAATACCGCATCATGTTTGTACGCGTATTCTGCCAATTCCTGAATTACTGCTTTGATTTCCTGGAAAGCCTCTTCTGTTGCATTTTTTTCGTGAAAAACCCAGTCGCTGCTCGGTTCGTAAGTTCCGGTCTCGCTGATAACATATGGTGTTCCAAATTCGCGTGCGAACTTTAACAGGGTCTTCACATATTCTATGTTCTTACGCTTTTTCTCAGGATCGGGAGAAATAAGGTTTGTGTATCCGGAAATCGCAACTATCTCGATATTAGCATCGCGGAAAGCATTACGTATGGTACGGGCTTTTTCTACTGTAAGATTTTGAGGTAAAGTGTGTGGATCATTCAGGTCAAAATCTTTAAAGCTCAGGTCGAGCTGAATACAATTGAATCCATCTTTTTTTACTTTATTGATTGTTTCTTCTAAAGTGTATGGATAGTATCCATTGAAAATACCTACTGATATCATTTCTGTTTATTTAAGGTTTTGTAATGTTTCGGTTAGCTTAACAGTTCGTTCTTCTTTGATAGATAAATAGAGCGCATCGATGGTTGCCATGGTATGCAGGTTATCGCGGCCGTTTATTTCGGGTAGTTTGTCTTCTTCAACAGCACAGAGCAGCGAAGCCATTGTGCCTTCAAAGGCGTCTGGGAACCACACCGTATCCCAGGCCGGTTCAATCCATTCGTCGGGGAATTTGCGAGAGGTAAACTTTAATGTACTTAAGCCTTTCTCGGGAAATTTAGGCCAGCCGATCTCACCAATCGCCATTCCTTCGAGCCCTTCCACACGCCACCTTATGTACATATCTTTTTGGGTACCTTCCCCTTGCCATGCCCAAACATCGTCCAAACTGGTTGCCATCAATCCGCTGGCGTATTGAAACGTATATTGGGTAATTCCATCAATATGAGGAAATTGGGTTCGTGGGTCGCTTCGGGTTATTGCTGTTACTTTTTCAGGATCTCCAAACAGGTAGCGGAATGTATCAATATGGTGGATCCCCATATTCAGCATCTCCAGGCGATCGTACTTTTTAAGGAATTCCTGCCAGTGAGGTATTGCCCGCATATCAATGGTTGCCAGAACTATTTCGCCGAAGTAATTATTATCCAACAGGGTTTTAAGGGCACGTATCGACTGGTCGTACCGCATATTGCTGTTGACCGCCAGTTTGATTCCTGCCTGTTCGCATAGAAGCACAATTTCATTGGCTTCTTCCAGGTTCATAGCCAGTGGCTTCTGGCAAAGAATGCCCTTTATATGATCCTTTTCTTTTACCGCCTCCCGAACTATTTCCAGTTGCTTGTCTGGTGGCACTGCGATATCCAGGATCTCTATGTTTTTATCCTTTATTAAGTGCTGCCAGGAATCATAAACATTGGGAATGTTAAATTCCATAGCAACGTCCTCCGCTTTGGACCTGTTGAGAGAAGCAATTCCATAGGAGTTAAAGCCTGCATTACGGTAGGCTACCAGATGGCAACCACGAACAATTGCTCCCGAACCAATAGTGCCAATCCTCCAGTCCTTTCTCGAAGGCATTTGAGCCGCTATTTTCAGATCTAATTCTAATGTAGTGTCATTCATTATTATTTAGGAAATGGTTTCAATAGTTAGATTATTTGCTTTAACAACAAAGACACGGCACAAGCACAATGCTTGCATCTGTTATTCTATCCCGACAACCTATTTGGTTAAGGCCTTCGTTGATCAATTATCCTTCCCAATTTTATTCGGTATTGAAGGAGGCGTTTATAAATTTTAATTAGTTTGTTGATCAAATGTACTTAGGCAGGCAAAGTGTATTTTATAGGATATTTACATGATAGTGTAAGATACTATCAAAGTATTGGGGAGAGTGAGGACGTTTGAGGTTGAGTATGATGGGGGTACCGAATAAATCGGCAGACGAGGTGGGTTAGAAACGTTAAAGCCTGAGCCGCCTAATTCATGCGAAAAGACTCCCCTCTCTTTTGGAGAGGGTTGGGGGGTGAGGCTTTTGTTTGTCCGTTATGCATTTGCCCAAAATTCAATGGAGAGCAGAAACCCTACCATTTGCACTCACCAATCAATTCAATATATACGGCTCGCCGTTTACCAAAACATTTTCCATTTTCACCCCTGGGTATTTGTTTGCGAAGATGGCTTTTTCAGCAGAAGCCTTAATGTCTTTAAATACAACATTGGAAATAACATCAGAAGGATTTCCTTCCATATCGCCCAATTTGCTGCACTTAACATTAATATTGGAAACCCTGATATTGCGAATTGTTCCAAACGGGCGCTCGGAACTGCCATTCATGTCAAAAAACTGTTTCCAGGGATTAACATTGATCAAAGAGCCACACCGTCCTGAAATGTTTTCAATACTGATATTTTCGAATGCCTGATAAGTATCAGGCCGCATTTTGAGTTTTAAAACCGGACAATTATTTTCTACATGGCAATTACGCATAGTAATATTTCGAGCAATGATGCTTTCACTTCCGATAGTTAAGGTTGAATGCGCTTCTCCGAAGGTGCAATCTTCAATCAATATATCTTCAACGGGGCCGTTTACCGGCAATTTGTGAGCGTCGGGCCCTTTCCCTCCTTTAATGGCGATAGCATCGTCATTAACAGAGATAAAGCAATTGCGCACGGTAACTTTTTTACATACATCAATATCAATTCCGTCAGTGCTTGGAGCAGGCACCGGGTTGTGTGGCGAACGAATATCGCAGCCTTCAATTAGTGCATTATTGCATTGATATAGGTGTGTTGTCCAAAAGCCTGAATTTCTGAGTTTCACATTTTTGATGTGCACGTTATTACTGGCCCAAATGAAGACAAGGCGCGGGCGATGTACATCCAAATTTGTTGCAACCTGATTTAGCTGCTTCAAAGAATCACGGTATGCCCAGAATTTTTTCCAGTAGCGAAGACCATTGCCATCAATGGTTCCTGGGCCGGTTATGCTAAAGTTATCAACTTTATAAGCATTAATGAGGGCAGCATAATAGTTCAAACTTCTCCCCTCCATTCTTGATGGAATTAAAGGGTAATCTGAAATATTGTCTGAGCCTTTTAATCGTGCGCCTTCGGCCAGGCGAAGCTTCGTTTTTGGCTTAAAGAATAAGGCTCCCGTCAGGTATGTGCCTTTAGGGATGACGATCACTCCCCCGCCGGCTAACGCGGCTTTATCAATGGCTTTTTGAATTGCCTTCGTGCTGAGCTTGGTGCTATCATTTCCAACACCAAACTTTGTAACAATATATTCTTGTGAGGATGCAGCAAAGGCATTTATAGCCAGGCAAAGTAGTACTAAAACCAATCTCTTCATTTCTTCAAACTCTCCATTTAGGCTTGTTCTATTTCTAAAGCAGGCCGTGTTTAGGGTGTCGAATATAAATATCTTATATCGCTAGGCCATCCTGTAAGAACCTGCCTCGATGATGCGGCAAAAACTCTCAGCACCCTGCATTCATCTTCTACTACAGCTACCACAGCACCGTCAACGGGAGAATAACTCCAAATAGATTAATTGTAATTTTTGCGTTACTTTCGCAAGCAATACATACCAATAGATAAAACCTTCTTTATTAAATGAAACACGTTATCACATTCCTGATCTCTGCCTTGATCGTTGGCATTTCCTTTGGGCAAGATTTAAAAGAAAATCAAAATTTGCGGCCTAAAATTGAGTTGCAAGGCAAATGGCAATTTGCTTTAGATACCGAAAATGTAGGCGCACAGGAAAAATGGTTTCTAAAGGACTTTTCTGAATATGTCGACTTACCAGGAACCACTGATTTAAACCGTAAGGGCTTTTTAAACCGGGACTCCACCACTATGCATCTAAGCCGGGTGTATACATACGAAGGGGCTGCCTGGTATCGGAGAAAAGTGGACATTCCGAAGGAATTTCAAAACAAGCACATTGAATTGTTCCTGGAGCGAACAAAGTTAACAACGGTTTGGATTGACGGCAATTTAGTTGGTGGCTCCAAGTTGCTTCAAACTCCGCAGCAATTCGACGTAAGCAATTACCTTAAGCCCGGCGAGCATTTTATCACGGTACGTGTGGATAACAGGCTGAAACTTACTCCTTACGGGAATGTTCACATCTTCTCAGACGATACTCAAACCAACTGGAATGGAATTATCGGAAAAATGCACCTGGAGGCATCTCCTAAAACTTATATTAAGCACCTACAGGCCTATCCAAATATCGATGCCCGGAAAATAGACATCAAACTCGCCATTGAGAATCAATTAAAGTTAAAGAATGCAAGTATTGATTTGATTCTGGAAAAAACGGTGCATGGCAAAACTGAAAAACTAAAATCCCAAAAGATCAACATTGCCCTGGATTCGGTGATCGCTTTAACCTACGACTTAGGAACAGACTGTAGTTTATGGGATGAATATCAGCAACCTATTTATAACCTTACTGTAGTAATTTCTAATGGAAATACCAAAGACTCCCAATCAGCAACTTTTGGAATGAGGAATTTCAGCACTAAAGGAACCCAGTTTACCATTAATGGAAGGACAACTTTTTTAAGAGGGAAACATGAGGCTTGTGTTTTTCCATTAACCGGACATCCGCCGATGGAAAAAGAAGGTTGGCTAAGAGTATTCCGAATTGCTAAATCATATGGTATTAACCACTACAGATTCCATTCGTACTGCCCACCTGAAGCTGCTTTCACTGCTGCAGATGAAGTTGGAATTTACTTACAGGCCGAACTTCCTTTCTGGGGTGGCTTAAATACTGATTCGGTTGCAAATATGCTGAGGGATGAAGGGATATCCGTGTTGAAGAATTATGCCAATCACCCATCTTTTGTAATGCTCTCGCATGGAAATGAGATCTGGGGCGGGCACAACCGAGCTGAAAAAAACATTGAGGCTCTGAGAGCATATGACAGCCGCCCACTTTATACACTGGGTTCTAATGTTAGCATTGGATATTACCTGCCAAAAAAGTCCTCTGACTTTTTTGTGGGTGCCAGAACGCCTTCAAAGGGAGATACGACATTGACCCATACCCGGCTTACTCATGCTTTTGCCGACTCCAGAGACGGGGCAACGCTTAATTCAAAAAGGCCCTCAACGGATACCAGATTTTCTTATCCGGTATCTCAGCTTTCTATGCCGATAATCAGCCACGAGATTGGGCAGTACCAAATATTCCCTGATTATAACGAGATAAAGAAATATACAGGAGTATTGCAAGCCCGTAATCTGGAGGGTTTTCGCAATCGTCTGGAACGGGCAGGAATGCTTGATCAGAACCTCGCATTTCAGAAAGCTTCAGGCGCATGGGCAGCTTTATGTTACAAGGCTGAAATGGAGGCGGCGCTTCGTACTGAGGGCTTTGGAGGATTTCAATTACTCGATTTACAGGATTTCCCCGGACAAGGCACTGCACTTGTTGGAATTTTGGACGCATTTATGGACAGCAAAAATGTTGTTAGCAGGGAAGATTGGATAAAATCTTGTAATGATGTTGTGCTGCTGGCTGAGTTCCCAAAATATACCTGGACTAACAAAGAAACTTTTGTTGGGAAAGTGAGTGTCGCGAACTACTCTAACCCTATCACTAAACCGCTGAAATGGGAAATAAGAGGCCAAAAGGGAACTGTACTCAGCAAAGGTGTACTCCCAAATTCAACCTTAGAAGCTGGAGGACTTAGGCTTGCCGGTACTATTGAATTTCCTCTTTCAGGCATCACAAAGGCAGAGAAGTTAAGCTTAAATATTTCTATCGATGAGAGTTCGTATGTGAATACTTACCCTCTTTGGGTTTATCCTAAAACAGAGAAAGTTTCTGGAATTACTGATATCCTCGTTGCCAATAAGTTGGACAAAGCGGTTATAAGCAAATTGGAAAAGGGCTCTAAAGTATTGTTGTTCCCTTCGGCAGAAGATGTGAAGGGCAAGAGTGTAAAAGGGCTTTTTCCTCCTGATTTCTGGAATTACGGAATGTTTAAGACAATCAGCGAATCGAATAAAATGCCTGTATCGCCAGGAACTTTGGGTATTTTAACCAACCCGCAGCATCCTATTTTTAATTCTTTCCCGACAGACTTTCATACCAATTGGCAATGGTTTTCTATCATAAAAGCAAGTAATCCCCTAATTCTGGACAGTACAGCGAAAAGTTACAGGCCTGTTGTGCAGGTAATAGATAACTTGGAAAGAAACCATAAACTGGGGCTCATTTTCGAATACAAGGTAGGCAAGGGTAAAGTGTTGGTGTGCATGTCGCAACTAGACAAAATTATGGATCAGCCTGAAGCGGTGCAGCTTTATCAATCAATCGTGAACTATATGAAGACGAAGGATTTTAATCCGGGGGATATTATTAGCAAGGAGGATTTAGGGCGTTTGTTGTATTAATTGCGGGTTACCATTGCCCTCTGCTTTTAGCTGAGGGATAAAAATTGAAAAGGCTTTAGTCGCATAAATGTGGCTAAAGCCTTTTTTATGCAGCCCGAGGGCGTTGGCTGAAGCCAACGGCAATGGAGACATTAAAGTGCTCTACGACTATTGGAGATCTTAGTCATCATGAAATTATTTCAGAACCCACTTACCAGAAGACGCGAAACGCAGATCGGGGCTTCTGTCACCGCTCGCTTTGTCCTTCCGACGACAGGAGGAATCTTAGTAAAATATTTATCGAGACTTAAATTTTCATAAGCCTAAATAACCTCAGGTAATCGCTAATTAGATTTAATAATTTGATTCCAGAACTATTTGTTAGAACATTTGAATATGAACTTAGGCAGAATCATTCAAGAAGCAACAACCTGGATAGAAAAGATTAATAATAACTATGAAAACAACCTTTACAGGTCCCCTGAACTCTTCCCAGAAAAGCAATTTATTTATATTCCCCGCGAAGAGCAAACTTTGGCAATCAATAATGTTATAGAGAAGAGATCCAATATTCTGAAAGAGGCTGGAATAGAATTAATTCCAATTGAAGAACTTCATAACTATGGACGAGTTATGATATTTGATGTAAATTCTACTGTTTGTGACGGAGCTCCCGAAGACATCAGCAACTATTATGTTGATGTTAACGATACCCCTCCAGTAGACACCTGGATTGCTCTTGGAAGCCAGCTCACCGAAATTGGAATATTCAAGGACTACGAACCCGAACTCAATCAATCTATTCTGGCATGGGTGCCCGCTTCTCAGTATTATTATGCTAATCAAGCACTTCTTGTAGCTTGTGTAGATAACTTTTCCTGGCCTAATCCTGAAAATTTGACCAATGCGAATAGTGACTTAAGGCATGTTTTTACTCCCCCCGATAAACTTGAGGAACCGACATATCCAATTAATCTCTAAAAGAGAATACGGTTAATGGCACAGTTCGTAAGTGCATTAACTTAAATCCTTTAAATTATAAATTGAATCCGGCTTAGCTCATAAAATAATTGGGCTAAACCGGATTCATCACCTCTACCCTTCTAATTATCTCAATACAAGCTCTGCTGTTATGATAAGGGCATTTCCATAAACCGGCTTTGTCCTGATTGGGCATTATAGAGCCGTCATCCAATACGCCCTAATACCATTCGCCATTTTGTTTATCAAGGATTTCTTTTTTGTGAATGCCCAAACGTTTACAGACCGCCTTAGGTATTTTTCGTCAACGGATAATTGAAATGCGTTGTAAAACCCAACCATAGCCTCTGCCTGTAATTTTCTCGCTCTCGCAAAGATTTTCTCAACTTACAAACAAATCCAACGTTTAAACGCTTAAGGTATATCCCGCATTTATGGAAAAAAACGATGATATATTACCTGCTTTCTTTTGTGTACCAGACCTAACGGGGTTTACTAAATTTGTGGCATCCACAGATATCTCCTTCAGTAAAGACTTTATTGCCGGGCTTCTGCGTCGTTTAATCAATGCCAATATTTTAAAAATGAGTGTCGGGGAAATTGAGGGCGATGCTATTTTTTTCTATCGTACCGGCCGCCTTCCCTCTGTCAATCAGGTTGCAAAACAGTGTAAAACATTCTTTAAAGTTTTTTATGATTACATCAACTCTGTAGAAAAGGGGCATCCAGAAAACCATGAAAAGCATCTTGCCGATGGCCAAATGGGCTTAAAAATCATCATTCATTATGGAAAGATCGGCGTGGCCAATATAAAGGGCCGCAATAAACTCATTGGCGAAGATGTAATTATCGCCCACAAGCTTTTAAAGAACAGCATACAAGATAATGAGTATATTTTACTCACCCAGAATTACCTAAATAAAATAAGGAAAAGCAAAGTTGACTCATGGTTTCACTGGGAAGAACTAAAGCCCCTTTCCGATGAGTATGACCATATCGGCAAAATAGAATACCAGTACATTCCTATTAATCAAACGCATAGCAACGTAATGTAATTTATAGTCGGCATTCTTTTTAACATTGAAAGCAGAATGACATAGGGCTATTCCCTCTGCACTTGTGCAGAACTACTTTCAGTATCCCACAGCTAATTATCATAAGAGAACATCATAATTCCTACAAAGCCCAAAGCGCACAAAATCAATCCCCCCATAAATATATTGTACGACCAGCTTAATAACCGATACTTTTTTACAAGCACCGCACCCAGATAATACAGGTCAATAGTCATACTGTCATACAAACCTTCTTTATCCTTCTTCAAATCCTTTATACTTTCAACAAACTCCTGAAGCTGCAATTGAGAGAAATTTCCAAAAAACAGAATACTGCTGTCTTTTTTTCGTAACTCATATTTTTCTTTTGATGTAACGTTAGGGCGAGACGACAGAATGGCAAAAACCACAGCCAACAAGCTGGTTACCAACAACAATGCCATAGGTATTACAAACCTTAAGCTTCCAAATTCATTCTGTCCTGAAAAAGTATAACCCGAGCCAAATAAAGTAATCACCAAAGATATTATGATAGTATTGATACTGATCATGATGTTGGCTTTGTTGTCGGCTATTGAGCTAAGGTTGATATGGTATTGATATACCGAACGGTAGAGTGTTTCAATTCCACGGCCTTCTTTTTTGGGCTTATTTTCCGGTGCATTCTTTTCAAGCTTTGCCTGCAACTTATCATGTTCAATCCGCAGCGCTTCTATTTTTTCTCTCTGATTCCTGATATTCTCTTCCCTTGTATTTCCGTATTTACTTATGGCTTCTTCGGTTACAAAGTTGGTTGAAATCAAAAAATTAAGTTGTTCTTCTGCCCATTCAAGGTCGTTATAAGTTTTATTTAAAACCCTCTCCCATTCAATACGTAACAAGTCAGCCCGGTCACAAAATTTCTTCTTCCCAATGTTAATATAATCGGCATCATGCAATATCTCCTGTAATGTACCATTGGGCACTGTAAATGGCTTGGTAGACAAGATTAAATCCTCTATTTTACTTACATCTTCCTGTGGATATTCATCTTTCAAAAAGTCCTTCAATAGTTTTACGCTTACCTCTTCATGCCCTTGATACTGCTCGGTATAGCCCGTGTCATGAAATATCGATGCCAGCATTAAAACTTCATAATCGCGGCTGGTTATATTGTAAGCTTCCGCTAACTCTTTACACGCCTTGGTAGTTTGTACAGTATGCTTGTAATTATGGTACACATAGTCCGGCTGCAGCTTATCCCTAAACAAATTAAATACATACTCCTGAGCGCTTTTAACAATAGGGTTATTATTCTTCATACCGGGCCTATAATCCTTAAAAAACTATAATCTTTAAATTGAGTTATTAATAAACTTTAATGTTACAACACTAAAATACTAATAACCCTATGAACAGAGTATGTGTACTTTTGTTAGTACTTTTTTTATATTCCTGCGGCAATAAGGGCAAAAATCCGCCTACCACTAAACAAGATAAAACCCTTGAGCCAACAGGAGGTAAACTATATTCCATACCGCCAGAGCTTAACGAAATCTCGGGAATTTCTTTTGTGAATGACAGTCTCCTCGTTGCAATTCAGGACGAAGAAGGGATTCTATATTTTTATGATTTAGCCCAGGAAAAAGTAGTTCGCCAGTACGAGTTTTGGAAAGGCAAAGACTATGAAGACCTTGCCATAGTTGGCAACGATTTGTACATCGTTAGTAGCTCGGGAACTATCTATAAGTTAGAAAACTTTAACGCTGAAAAGGCTCCTAAAACTACCGTTTATAAAACTGGCTTGTCTGAAGAAAACAATATTGAAGGCCTGGCATACGATAAAAAAAACAATCGCCTTTTGCTTGGAATAAAAGATCAAAGTTTAGATAAAAACGAGGATCAAAAAGACATTTATTCCTTTGACTTAGCTACCAAAACCTTTAACCCGAAAGCAGTTTATTCAATTCGGCTCACAGAAGTTGAAAACTATTTCAAGGGCGATGAAATTGAAGAGGTTTCAAAAAAACTGCTGAAAGCACTGGGTAATCAAAATTTAAATGAGGTTTTCAGAACATCGGCCCTGAATTTCAATCCGCTTGATGGCAATTTGTATGTCCTTTCGTCTATGAATAACATCGTTGCCGTACTAAACAGCCAAGGCAAAATAATAAAGATACTGGAACTGGACGGCAAGGAATTTATTCAGCCCGAGGGGCTGGCATTTAATACTAAGGGAAAATTATTTATATCAAATGAGGGAAGGAATAAGAAGGCTAATATCATAGAAATTGAATATGAAGATTAATCCCAGCTACCTATTAGGATACATTTTACTTTCAATAATTATTCTCAATGGCTGCATTAGCAGCAGGCCCTATTATGCTAAAAGCCAACTAAAATGGAATCAGGCCACCGTTCCCGATTCTATTAAACTTAAATATTCTATTTTCATAGTTGGTGATGCGGGCAATCCAGCGAGCAACAAACAGGAGCCCACCCTAAGACTCCTGCAGAGCCAGCTTTTCGATAGCCTAAGAGCCGTTAAAGGCGATACAGGCAACTTTTCCCGCCCCGAAGATATTGTAATTTTTACCGGTGATAACATCTACCCAACCGGGCTACCCGAACCTGATGCTGCCGACCGAAAAGAAAAAGAGCGCCGCATTATTGAGCAAATGAAAATTGTAAAGAATTTTCGGGGAAAAAAGATATTCATTCCGGGAAATCATGATTGGAATGAAATGCGCCCCGGCGGCCTTGCTGCTGTTAACCGCGAAGAAGAATTTGTGGAAGCTTATTTAGGAGGCCCCAAAGAGGATGTATTTCTTCCAAGCAACGGCTGCCCGGGGCCTATAGAACTGCAGCTGAAAGACGACCTTGTTGTTATTGTTCTGGATAGTGAATGGTGGCTTCATAAATTCGAAAAGCCCATAGCCCCCGATAATGGATGTACAGCTGGCAGCAGGCTTGAGATCATACAGCAGGTTAGGGATATATTGATGCGGAACAAAGGCAAAAACGTTCTGATAACATTGCACCATCCTTTATTTTCTAATGGCACACATGGCGGCTATTTCACACTTAAAGACTATTTCTTCCCTCTTACCCTTGTAAGGGACCGTATGTATATCCCGCTACCAGGCCTGGGCTCAATTTATCCGCTGATGCGTAAATATGGCATATCGCGGCAGGATCTTTCTAATAAAGATTACCAACAGCTAAAGCGCGGGCTTCTGTCTATTTTGAGCGAAGAGGAGAATGTTGTAATTGCAACCGGACACGAGCATGCCCTTCAGTTTAATAAATATGAAAATATCAATCATATTATAAGTGGGGCCGGATCAAAATCCAACAAGTTGTTTAAGGGCAACGGCGCCTCCTTTGCCCACGGTACTAAAGGATTTGCCCGCATCAATTATTATGACAATGGGCAATGTTGGGTGGAATTTTGGGAACCAGAGGACGATGGAGCCAAAGGCAAGCTGATTTATCGCACGCCGATGTACGCAATCCCACCAAAAAATTCCAGTGAAATTGTGCTCGAACGCAAAATAAATTATGAGGATAGTGTAAAGGTAATTGCCGCTGGCGAAGAGTATAGTGCAAGGCGACTAAAACGAAATCTAGTTGGCGAACACTACCGCGATATCTGGGCTACACCTGTAACTGTACCCTATCTTGATTTGAGCTCGTATGCAGGTGGGCTTACCCCTATAAAAATGGGCGGGGGCAAGCAAACTACTTCGCTGCAATTTGAAGGGAAAGACAAAAATATCTACCAATTCAGGTCCATAAATAAAGACCCCAGCGTCTTACTTCCGCAGGGTTTTGTTAAAACCTTTGCCGACGACCTCCTTCAAGACCAGATTTCATCTGCCAATCCTTACGGCGGTATTATTATCCCGCCAATGGCTAAGCAAATTGGTATCTACTACGTCAACCCTCAATTATATTACATGCCATATAGCAGGCTTTTGGGTCCATATATACAGCAGGTAGGTGGTAAATTAGGAACTATAGAAGCCCGGCCAGATGAAAATGTTTCGGATTTTAAATCTTTCGGCAATGCTAAAAATGCTGTTAGTACACGAAAACTGTATGAAGAGATTTTAAAAGACAACGACAACGAAGTGGACCAATTAATGTTTTTGAAGGCCCGCCTCTTTGATATTTTAATAAACGACTGGGACAGGCATGAAGATCAATGGCGTTGGGCAGAATTCAAAAAGGATAAAGGGGCAATATTCAGGCCTATCCCCCGCGACCACGACCAAGCCTTTGCTAAATACGATGGCTTGCTTCCTTCAATATTAATCAAGTTAGCCCCCGGCCTGGAAAACTTCTCCGAACGAATCAGAAATGTAGCAAATCTTTCTGTTGCAGCAAGAGACCTTGATAGAAACTTACTAAACAAACTAACTAAAAGCCAATGGATTGAAATAGCGCAGGACATTAAATCCAAACTTTCTGGCCATGTAATCGACTCGGCCGTGAGAAGAATGCCCAAAGAAGTGTTTGCCAAGTCAGGAGAAGAAATTGTTTCGAAACTAAAATCAAGGCGCGACCAACTGCCTGAAGTAGCTGAAGAATATTATGGCATCCTTGCAAAAGAAGTGAGCATAACCGGATCTGACAAAAAAGAATATATAAACATCCACTCATCAGGAGACAGTTCAACCATCACCATATGTAAAATAAATAGTAAAGATAAAATAGAGAAAACTATTTACATGCGCACCTTCAGCAAGAGGGAAACAAATGAGGTTAGGGTCTTTGCTTTAGGAGGGAGGGATAGCATTGTTATGGACGGAGATGTATCTGCAGTTAAAATACGCGTAATTGGAGGCGAAGGCGAGGACTATATAGCCGATAAGACTGAGGCTGGGAGAGGCCGGCCCATAAAGTTTTACGACAGTGATGAAGGAAATAATATTAATGCCAGCAAAAATATCCGGCTAAGGCTTTCAGCCAATCCGGCGGTGCATGTCTTTGAACAAAAATGGTTCAGTTATGATAAGCGTGCACCAATGCCCTCGTTAGACTTTAATGCCGACGACCAGTTTTTTATCGGTGCAGGATACTCACTAACCCACTATGGCTTCAGAAAAAAACCTTATAGCTATAATCACACAATAAAGGGAAATTTCGCTCCAAAAACCAGTGCGTATACTATTAATTATAAAGGAATATTTTATTCGCTGTTTAAACAGAATTACGACCTGATTGTGCAGACTGCCTACAATGGGCCTAAGTATACTTTTAACTATTTCGGCGAAGGAAACTCCACACCAAATGTTGGAGATAAAATAGACTATTTCAGGGTGCGTACGAAGAATTATTCCTTCGCCACCTTCTTGCAAAGGAGATTTACCGATGCATTCAGTGTCGGAATAGGCCCAGGCTATCAGGATTTCTGGCTTGAAAAAGAACCCAATAAATTTATTACCAGCGACGACTTTTTCAACAAAGATGATATTTACCCGGCAAAGTTTGCTACAGTAGGCTCGTACGCCAATATTGATTTTGTTAACAATGCTATATTCCCCACTACGGGTGTAAGGTGGCTTAACTCAGCCACTTATTTCTCTGAAATTAAAGGAACAGGCTTAAATTACATGCAGCTAAAAACTAACCTCTCATTTTATGGAACGCCTAATTTTAGCTTTCCCATAACGCTTGCGTTTCGATTTGGCGCAGCAACTAATATTGGGCCCTATAAGTTTTTTCAGGCAAATTCACTAGGTAGCAACACGTATCTGAGAGGATATCGAAACAATCGTTTTTCTGGGCGAAGCTATGTGTACACTAATACAGAATTGCGATTCGCGGTTTCAAACGTCCGCAATTACATCCTAACCGGTAGCTACGGATTATTTGGTTTTTTTGATACCGGAAGGGTATATTCAGACAATCCAGAAAAGGAAACCTGGCATACAGGCTACGGCCCGGGGATATGGATTAATTTCTATAATAAATTTCTTGTCTCTTCCGGCTATGGAATCTCAAAAGAAGGCCAATACTTTACCATTACAAGCGGGTTTGCGTTTTAACATGGCAATAAAAAAAGGACGGGAGAGATAAGTATTTACTCCTCGTCCTTTTTTATAACATAACTAGTCGTTTTCTTTATAACCCGAGTTCATATTCTGCTACAAGGCAAGCCTGAAAGGCTTGACTCTAAGTAAGCATGGGTGCAACCCATGCTTACGCGTCATTATCAATGTAATAATTTGAGTTATTTCCTCTTTGTTAGCGCTTTGCGATTGTGGGAATCCAACTCAGGTTTAGAGGTTCTGGTTCAACTGCGATGCCAGTTGAATTGCATTATATGCATTAACCACTCCTCCAGAAACGCAGATGTCTGAAAGTTTAACTCTTAAGGTCTCTCCGTCTTCCTTGATTTTAACTTTTTGATTCACTTTAACAACCGAACGCATAATCACATCCCTCACCTGTGCAGCCGTTAAGTTTGGATAATATGAGCGAATTAGGGCTGCAATACCTGCAACAACAGGCGAAGCCATACTTGTACCCTCTTCTTCTTTATATTTTGAATCTGGTAACGTAGAATTGATCTTTACACCTGGCGCAAATACATCCACACTATATTTTCCATAGTTAGAAAAATCAGCCACAAGGTTTTCATCATTTTTCCATGTTGATGCACCTACCTCAATCCAATTATTTGCCTGAGGGCCTGAGAACTTAACGGAATCCGGTTTAGGCTTAGGTGGAACAGTGGGCTTTACTATTCCTCCAATACCAATGGTTTGGCCTCTTCCCTGTGCCATGTCCACAAGCCTGTTAGAAGGAAGGTTCTCAAAATTTGCATTCGAAGAATTAGTAAAATAACGATTCGGGAAGCTGTTATTAAAATCCAGATTTTTTGCATCATTCCCAGCCCCGTGCACTAGTAAAACATCTTTACTTTGAGCATATTTTATAGCGCTGTCCACTACCGCTTTATCCCATGAATAACTTTTTCCGAAGCTCATGTTAATTACTTTTGCTCCATTGTCTACCGCATAACGAATGGAATTTGCAACGTCCTTATCTCTCTCATCCCCATCTGGAACTGTTCTGATGGCCATAATTTTAACATTATCTGCAATTCCTTTCACCCCGATATTATTTACTCTATTTGCCCCAATTATACCAGCCACATGTGTTCCGTGGAGAGGGGATGGGCCTTTGACATCGTTATTACCATAAATGCGCTCATAACTGTTAGCGTAGTTATCGCCAATAGAATCACGAGGGTCAAACTCTAAATTCAGGTGGTAATTAATCTGGCTGTAGCAAAAATTGTAGATCTCTTTAACCTTATCCTTTACACTAGCGTAATCAGGCTCCTCTTTAAGCTCAGACTTAACATATTTTATCGCTTTCGATTCCAAGGATCCTTTAGGGTCATATGTTTCTATATCTTCCCGGGTGATGTCCTTTTTACCGATTTTGCGCTCTATAGTATCCAGCGTCTTTCGCAAAGCAGAATAATTTTCAAGATTTAGCCTCGCCACTTGCATCCGGTCCATTTGCTCTGTTACCAGCTTTTTATACAGGGTAAACTCTTTCTTTTCCGAAGGGCTTAGTGGAGTTGTATTTAAAACCGCAGAATATCGGTCCTGGTACAGCCTGATAAGCCTGGTTAATTCCAGATTATCGTACTTTACGCTCCCTTTTGCAGAGCCAATGTAATCCCAGCCATAAACATCATCGACATACCCATTTTTATCATCATCAACTTTGTTACCTGCTACTTCTTTAGTATTGACCCACATAACAGATTTTAAATCTTCATGCCCTGTATCAATTCCGCCGTCAATTACTGCAACAATTACAGTCGAGCTCTTCTTATTTTTTAAAAGCTCATAAGCCTTTTCTGTCCCAATGCCAAAAACTCCATCCTTTTGTAAATCCAGGTGATGCCAGTTCGGCTGGACATCTTTCTTTTGCGCAGCTAATGCCAGGGGCAAAAAAGCCACAATTAAACACACCTTCCTGAAACTCATCATATATTTCATTTATCTAAGTGAACCCTTAACGAGTAATTAAGCTATTAAATTATCAAGTATTTATTTAACGACAAAAGGCAGACAGTGAATTAAAGCGCTAATTAACACTTTTTTGCATTTGATATTGGATTAGTTTGCATTAAAATGGTTTATCGAACCAATCCAGAAAATTTTTGGTAGAAGGCAGTTGGGCTCTTTTCGTTTTTCGGTTGATATTCACCTGCAATAATAGGGACATAAATTACACGCCTCCTGCTTTCTTCGCCTGTTACTCTCGATTGCGCCA